>Ga0256406_1003100_pt1 | contig 21475 bp, 27 predicted proteins | sample RumenRJG_03DNA_FD_185986 | JGI IMG/M metagenome (GOLD analysis project Ga0256406, IMG submission 185986) | Bovine rumen microbial communities from Lethbridge, Alberta, Canada - RJG_03 | ecosystem: Host-associated > Mammals > Digestive system > Stomach > Rumen | place: Canada: Alberta | collected... | reverse complement strand
CCGGCCGCATCAGGCCCTGAATTACGAAACGCCGGATAAAATCTACGCCAGCTGCTTCGCGGCATAGCTGCAATCACAAACACACTAAAAAATTTTCAAAGTGGTCTTGACAGCTGGCCCATTATACACGGCGGCGCAGGCTCACGTCTGACTGGCGTACGTGCAGGAACTCGCCGATGCGGCATCCTGTATATAAGAGCATCAGCACAATGCGTACCTGAGGCATATCGTCAAGGCCACGCCAAAGCCGGTTACGCTGACGGACGGTGAAGGGCTTTTTATCATGCACTTTGCGCGGCCTGTCTACGGTGACATAGCGCGAATAATCGCGGCTCACTAAATCGTAGCGTATAGCATAACTGTATAACTCGCTGAAAAGCGTACGTACCTTCTTTTGTGTCGGGTACCCGGCGCCGCATGCGCGCACGTCATCCATCACGGCATCAAGGTCGTGTAGGCGGATAGCTGAGAAAGGCATATTGTGCAATCTTGCGGCGTGGCTAAAAGAATTGCGGTAACTCACGCGGGCAGACTCCGACCGTAGCCGGGGGAAATGCGCGGCAGACCATAGCTCGTACACTTCGCGGAACGTGGTATGCAGTGATAAATTCGCAGGGTTGCGGTTATACTCTGCCAACGCTTGCAGTCCTTCCGCGCGCGTTGCGTAGTAACCTATGGCTACTTGATGGCCGTTAATAGTTTTCTTGGCTACATAAGGCCGTCTGCGATTGCCTGTTAACCTGTAGACTGTGCCATATCCGTTTGGCAGTTTCATAATCAATCACCTCATAAGAGGTATCGAGAGGGGGCTATATGGAGAAAATAACAACAGCAAAGTGGACAGAGCTATATGAGGCTCTGCTTGCACTCTACGGAGGAAGCAGAGCGCAAGGCCTCAATACGCGTTGCTTAGAAGGGCAAATCGTGTATATGCTAGAGCACTGCCCGATACCACAGCCTAAGCAAATGCCAGTCCTTTGACTATGACTTTCCCGTAGTCAAGCAAAACGAGTTTTTTTTTAGACTATCGGAGGTTTGACATGAAAAAACTATTTATTGCCCTGTGTGCGGCTACCGCCGTAGCCCTCGGCCTGCTGGTAGGCGCGTCCCTCACGGCGAATGCAAGCCCTAATATCGGCCATGATAAGTATGACCACGTATCGGCCTGCTACGGCGCAGAGCTGACCCTTGTTGAGTGCAAGCCGTTCAGCAAGTGGAAACCGTGGCAGCGGGCGTTATTCACGACTGCCGTCATCGGCGGTGGCAAGGAGTGGTACGACCACGTACACCCCGAGAACCATACGGCAGAGTGGGGCGATATCGCCGCTGACGCCGTGGGAGCGTTTGGGGCTGAGGGCACGCTTTGGCTTGTACACAAGACATTCTAAAGGAGGCTCAATATGACATGGCAGGATATAGCGCAAATCACGGCTATTGCAGGTGCTTGCGGGGCGGTATTCCGTTACTGGTGCCTTGACCCGCTCAACGCGTCAATAGTCAAACTATCAACCATTCTCGACCGGCACGAACGCATGCTCACAGACGTGCAAGTGAAGTTCGCCGAGGTTGACCAGCGTGCACGCTCTGCCCATCATCGTATTGATGAGTTAGTGGATGAGATGCACCACAAGGGGGCGCAGGCATGAAAGAAAAGTTTCTGCGGGCGGCAGACTGGGCACAGCATAACTGGTTAGCCCTTGTTATCGCTATGATTGTGCTCATGCTGGGCTTTCTGTGTGTGGTCATGGCCTCTTGGCTTTATGGCTATTGGAGTAACGCTCTCTGGGGAACAAAGTTTGAGCTTTCCTCCTGCTGGAGCGGTATCACGGTAGTCATTACGGGTATCGGTGGGGTGGCCGCGTTGGCAAAAGCCGCGTGGACGAAATACGCCACGGATTCGCAGTACAACAGCGCGATAGGCGTGAAGCCGTATGGAGGGCGGACGAATGAACAACCTAGAATGGCTGACAGGCTATGAGGCCTTCTCAGCTTTTGCGTCATGGGCTCGGCGGCATAACTTCTGCGTCGGGCTTGTTGACCGCATCGAGGAAGCCTTTAGGCATTTACAGAGGGGGTAAGAAATATGAATGTAGTTGATGTATCGGCATGGCAGTCGGACGAATATGGTAATAGCTTAGTGGACTGGGACGGCCTTGTTGCCGCCGGTGTTGAAGGCGTGATTATCAAAATCGGCGAACGGGGGACGCTTGACAGCGGCTTTATTGACCATGTAAACGCCGCTGTAGCCCACGGCCTTAAGTTCGGTATCTACTACTATGCCCATGCCTGCAACGTGGACGAGGCACAGCGTGAGGCCGCACAGGTGGACGCATGGATTAAGGAATACCTCAATGGTTCCTGCCCACAGCTAGGCATCTGGTACGACGCTGAAAGCAGCCGCATGTTGTCTGAGGATGACGACATTACTGCTGTTTGCAGTGCGTTTGTCTCGTGTCTCAATGGGCGGGGCTATAGCTATGTTGGTATCTATGCTAGTTGGAACTGGCTAAGCGCACAGGGGGCACATCATATCCACATTGAGGATATGGCAGACTACGTGCCTTACTGGAGCGCACAGTATAACAGCCACGATGACCTGAGTGACGAATACCCCAACAACAATATCCGCATTTGGCAGTACAGCGACCACTTGAGCGACGAACTGCCCTATGATGCAGATTTGTATTATGAGGGTGATTGACATGGAACAGATGAAAGCATTCGCGGCAAGTCTACGCGCACGAGCAAAAGCCGCGCCTGTAACGGCTGTGCTCGTGGTGTTGTGCCTTGTGGCCTGGGTGGCGTTGGCATGTGTGCTAATGCGCGGGTGCAAGAGTGAGACCGTCACGCAGGAGACACAGCAGGAGGCAGAGACTCCGGCAGGCGTAGAGCAGGCGGCAGAGGCGGCTAAAGTGCCACTCTCGCAGGAGCAGGCCAAACAGGCCGCTAAGGAAATCCGCTACATCTACCAGCACGATACGAAGCCTGTTTCTACCATAGTCACCACGGCGGGCGAAGCACAGAGCGCCGCTGAGACCGCGAGAAAGGCCGCAGGAGCCGACTTCTCCATCATTACGGATAAGAGTGACCCCACGGCTAAAACCGACGTCACAAAGCTACCTAGCGGCTCTACGGTGGAGCTGAACCAGTACAACGTACAGGCATATAAGAAGGTGCTGCATACTATCGAGGTAGCACCCGACCTAGACAATGGCGGGCGCGGGGTGTCGGAAATCGGCTATACGGTGCAGCGCAAGGTCACGAAGGACGGCAAGTATATAGGCTTTGGCGCTTCTTACAACACGGACGAGCACAAAGCCTATGCGAAAGTAACTTATACATGGTAAAATAAATAGTACAATCAGTTGTCATCTTTAAAAGCGGTATTGGCTTAATGCTGATACCGTTTTTTTTATGTGCAATTTAATTGCGGGCTATTTGTAATATCTCAATGCTTTACGTATAATCAAGGTATTAGGAGGTGGCAGTATGGAAACAATGCGAAAAGCGCGTATAGCGTATGATGGCAGCGGGATTACTGACGGCTCCATGGACGTAAGAGATTTAGCCCCAGCACTGTTGGCTTTTGCCGATTTGGTGAAGAATGCAAGCCGAGCCATAGGCTTAAACAAAAATGTAAAGGTTATGCTCAATCAAGACAGCCTTAAAAAAGGCTCATTTGATATTACATTTTTGTTAGACATTAATCTTTTAGAGCAGGCAGAACTCTTTGTGCAGGGCGCTGAGGAAATAGGCCTTAGAGACCTTATGGACATCCTCGGCTGGGGGACAACAATAGGTAGCATTACGGGTGGCGTTTTCGGTATTATCAAGTACATCAAAGGACGCCCTATAAAGGGCATCAAGCACTTAACCAAGGCTGATGCGCAAATTACCCTTAGTGACGGCACCACAATGGAACTCACAGAGAATGCACTTAAAGTGCTGCTGGACTATGAATGCAGAAAAAGCATTGAAAGAGTTATAGAGCCAGTGCAAAAGCCCGGGATTGACAGGTTTGAAATCAGAGACCCCAACGTCAGCGGTAAAACGGCCATTGAGATCATCGACAAGGAAAGTGTGGAGGCATTCAAAACGCCAGACGCTGAGGATGCTATAATAAATACTTACTCTGCAAAAATGATTTTCGACATCGTGAGCGTGGTATTTGCTGAGGATAAAAAATGGAGATTCTCGGACGGCGAGAATACTTTTTGGGCAAAAGTTGATGATGCCGATTTTTGGAACAATGTCGAGGACGGCACATACAAATTCGCAAAAGGTGATAGACTTGAAGTACAGTGTACTGTTACTCAAAGCACACCAGCCAACGGGCATTCTACAATAGAACGTACTATAACCAAGGTACTCCAAAAGCTGGACAGGCCTGTGCAAATCAAGCTGGAATTTAATTACAATAAGCCCGATAAAGAAAACGAATAAATGACATTATATATGCGGTGCTGGCTGTATGCTGGCACCGCACTCTTTTTATATACTTTTTTGACCACGCTTTGACCAACATTTGACCAACAAAATAGAAAAATCACCGATTTTTGGCCTTGGCACGAATGCAGAAAAGCCTTTAAAATCAGCGGTTTCAAGCTATGCTAAAATGGCGTAAACAGTACTACTAATAAATGTGGTATTCTTTCCAAGGTATCTGGTCGAGACGGATGGTTTTGAGAAAGTCTACGATGTCTTTGCGTCCGTAAAAATGTGGTGTGCCGGTGCTGTCCTGGCTCATGAGGATAATGGGCATGTTGGGGAAATAGACGGAGAGGGCCTGGCGCATTTGCGTGATGCGCACGGTGTACTGCGTGACGGTCGGGCGGACGACGACGATGGCAAAGGTTACGCCCTGCTCAATGATGACGGCGCCGTGAATGGTCATGGTGGTGCTTCCTTTCTGCTGAAGTAGGTTGTTGCCTCGATTGTAGCAAAAGTCTCTAGCAGGGGCAAGTCAACGTATATATCGTACGGGATTGCCTGGGGCACAGTGTTGGTTTAGGTGATGTATGAAATGTACAAGGGCAAACAGCAGTAGTTTTTGTGCTTGCAGGGTTGACAGTAGAGCGGCGGCGGCCTATAATAAAGCCATCGTTTGATAAGAAAAATGCTTTGACAAAGACATGATGTGATGGTGACGACCGTCAGAGAGGGCTGTATATGCTGTGAGCAGCCTCGGCCTAGCATGACATTACCCCTTTCGAGCAGTTGCGCGGAAATGCGCAGCCGGAACACACTCCGTTAACAAGACACGAGCGGCCTGATTTTATCGGGCAAGCAGGGTGGAACCACGAAGCATCAGCCTCGTCCCTATGTAGGGACGGGGCTTTTTGGTGTAGATAGGAGGGTATTTTATTATGCTAAAGATTACGCTGAAAGATGGGGCTGTGCGCGAGGTCGCCGAGGGCACGACGCTCTTAGAATTTGTGAAGTCGGTCAGCAACAGCCTGGCCAAGAAAGTGCTGGTCGGTAAAGTAAACGGTGAGGTCAAGGACCTTATGACTCCGCTTACGCAGGATGCGCAGGTTGAGTTTCTCACGTTTGAGGATGCGGATGGCCGCTGGGCACTGCGGCACACGGCTTCGCATGTGCTGGCACAGGCGTTGAAACGCCTCTACAAAGACCAGAACGTCAAGCTGGCTATCGGCCCGGCTATCGATAATGGTTTCTACTACGATATCGACATGGACAAGCAGCTCAGTGAGTCCGACCTTGCCGCTATCGAAAAGGAAATGAAGAAAATCGTCAAAGAGAATCTGCCGCTGGTGCGCAAGGAGGTCTCCCGTGCCGAGGCGTTGCAGATGTTTGAGGAGAAAGGCGAGAGCTATAAAGTCGAGCTCATCAATGATCTGCCGGCTGATGCACTGATTACGCTTTATACGCAGGGCGAGTTCACGGATCTTTGCGCAGGCCCGCACGTGGTCAGCACGGGCAAGGTCAAAGCGGTAAAACTCATGAGCATCGCTGGTGCTTACTGGCGCGGTGACGAGCACAACAAGATGTTGCAGCGCATCTACGGCACGGCCTTTGAAAAACAGGCTGACCTCGATGCCTACCTGCATATGCTGGAGGAGGCCAAGAAGCGTGACCACCGCAAGCTCGGCAAACAGCTCGACCTGTTCTCCCTGCATGAGGAAGGCCCAGGCTTCCCGTTCTTCCACCCGAACGGCATGATTATTCGCAACGAACTCATCAACTACTGGCGTGAGGTGCACCGTCGCTACGGTTATCAGGAAATCAAGACGCCGATGATTCTGAACCGCAAACTGTGGGAACAGTCCGGGCATTGGGCACACTATGCCGAGAACATGTATTTCACGAAGATTGATGGCGAGGACTACGCCGTGAAACCGATGAACTGCCCGGGCGGCATGCTCGTCTACAAGACGCAGCAGCGCAGCTATCGCGACCTGCCGCTGCGCCTCGGCGAGCTTGGCCTCGTACATCGTCACGAGAAATCCGGTGAGCTGCACGGCCTTTTCCGCGTGCGCAACTTTACGCAGGATGATGCCCATTTGTTCGTGACGCCGGAGCAGGCCGAGCAGGAGATTCAGCACACCATCGACCTCTTTGATGAGGTTTACAGCACGTTTGGTCTGTCTTATGTGGCTGAGCTCTCCACGCGTCCGGATGACTCGATGGGTACGGATGAGGAGTGGGAGGCCGCGACGAACGGTCTGCGCAAAGCACTCGAGCATCGTGGCCTCAAATATATCGTCAACGAGGGCGATGGCGCATTCTACGGTCCGAAAATCGACTTCCATTTGAAAGACTCCATCGGTCGCACCTGGCAGTGCGGTACCATTCAGTACGATATGCAGATGCCGGAGAAGTTCGACCTCACCTATGTCGGCGAGGACGGTGAGAAACATCGCCCGATTATGCTGCATCGCGTGGTCTATGGCTCCATCGAGCGTTTTATCGGTATCCTGATTGAGAACTATGCCGGTGCTTTCCCAGTCTGGTTTGCGCCGGTGCAGATTCGCATCCTGCCGATTACTGATAAGCATGCGGACTATGCGAAGAAACTCTATGACCAGATGTTCGCGCTCGGTCTGCGCGTCGAGGTGGACAACCGCAACGAAAAGGTCGGTTACAAAATCCGTGAGTCGCAGGTCAAAAAGACACCGTACACGCTCGTGGTCGGTGACCAGGAAGTGGCCGATGGTCAGGTTAATGTGCGCAAATACGGCGAGAAAGACAGTCAGTCCATGAGTGTGGCGGACTTCATCGCTTACGTGCAGGATAAGATTGCCACGCGCGCGCAGGAATATTGATAAATTTTTCTGTTAGTGTTGACAGCGTTGTTTACGAGTGCTATACTATTTGAGTGTTCGGAAAGAACCATAGCAAGCAGAAGCCACCGCTTCTCACCTGCTGGCGCGCAGTCAGTACGGTTCATCATAGCATGAATTTATTAGAGGTGGCCTTGTGCCGCCTCTTTTCTTTTATAAATCACATTTAGGAGGTGCGTTAACCATTAGCAAAGAGTCATTGCGGATCAATGAGCAGATTCATATCCGCGAAGTGCGCGTTACCAGCGCATCGGGCGAGCAGTTGGGGATTATGCCCACGCGTGAGGCTCTGCGTATGGCAGAGGAGCAGCATCTTGACCTCGTCGAGGTTGCCCCAAAGGCCAAACCGCCAGTCTGCCGTATCATGGATTTCGGTAAATACCGTTATGAGCAGCAGAAACGCGAAAAGGAAGCCCGCAAGAAACAAAAAGTCATCAGCATCAAAGAGGTCAAGCTTCGCCCGCATATCGAGCAGCATGACTTCGAGGTGAAGTTGAAAAATGCCGTGCGCTTTATTGGCGAGGGCAACAAAGTTAAGGTCACCATCATGTTCCGCGGTCGTGAGATGTCACATCCGGAACTCGGCAAAGAGGTTTTGAGCCGTGTGGCCGAGGCTTTGGGTGACGGCGTGACCATCGAGCGCAACGCCAAGATGGAAGGTCGTAACATGTCGATGGTTGTGGCGCCCAAGTCACAAAAATCATCTAATAAGAGTAAACATTCTTCTTCAGAGAAGAATCAGCCTAAGGGAGGAAACAATAATGCCGAAAATTAAGTCTCGCAGAGCTGCCGCCAAGCGTTTCACTGCTACGGGCAGCGGCGAATTTAAACGCAACAAGGCTTACAAGAGCCACATTCTTGAGAAGAAGTCCCCGAAACGTAAACGCAACCTGCGCAAAGCTGCTATTGCTACGTCGGCTGACAAGAACCGCGTAAAGCGCATGCTGCCGTACGCTTAAGACAGCCCTTGACGCTTTAGCGCTTAGGGATGTCTTAGCCATTTGCCGCCAGGCAAATAGCATCCTTTACCAAAAAGGAAAAATTGGACATTCACATTTTAGGAGGATAAAAACATGCCAAGAGTTAAAGTCGGCGTGACTGCACACCGTCGTCATAAGAAAATCTTGAAGCTCGCCAAAGGCTACAAAGGCTCCAAGAGCAAACAGTTCAAAAAGGCTAATGAGACTGTCATGAAGGCGCTCTACTATGCGCGTCGTGACCGTCGTGCCAAGAAAGGTAATTTCCGTCGTCTGTGGATTGCCCGTATCAATGCGGCTGCCCGCACGAACGGTATTTCCTACAGTAAGCTCATCAACGGCCTCACGAAAGCTGGCGTTGAGGTGAACCGCAAGATGCTGGCTGACCTCGCCGTGAGCGATGCAGCTGCCTTCACGAAACTGGTCGATGTCGCCAAGGCTAACCAGTAAGTTGTAACAGTACAAAGAGGAACCGTTGCGCACCGAGGTGCCAGCGGTTCTTTTCGTATCTAGTGGCCGCGCTATACGTTGGTTACAGATGACATGGTGGCGTAGATAGGAGCAGATATGGGCGAGCGTATTGACAGCCTTACTAACCAGAAAATCAAGGATACGGCTGCTTTGGTTAAAAGGCGCCAAAGGCAGAAACAGGGAAGATTCGTGGCCGAAGGACTGCGGCTTTGCGAAATGGCTGCTACCTCGGGCTGGGAACTTTGCTACGGTCTCTATACCGCTGACCTGGCGGCGCAGGCGCGCGGGGCACAGCTGCTAGCCAGTTTGCGCCAGGTGCAATGTCCGTTATATGAGTGCAGTGAGCAGGCTTTTAAGAAAGCCAGCGCTACGGCTGCCCCACAGGGGATTTTGCTCGTGTTGGCGCAGAGAGCGCAAACGCTGGCCACGTTGCCGGAGCAGGTGCAGCCATTCTATCTGGTGCTGGACGGTTTGCAAGACCCCGGTAATGTCGGCACGTTGATTCGTACGGCTGATGCGGCCGGCGTGGATGCGGTACTCTGTTTGCAGGGCACAGCGGACATCTACGAGGACAAGACCGTACGCGCGACGATGGGCTCACTCTTTCATCTGCCGGTCGTGACCGGGCTGACAGTGGCTGACCTGCAAGCTTTTGTGCAAGCGCGGCAGCTGCAGCTCTATGCGACGGCTCTGGATAACACGGCGCAGCCGCATTTCGCTTGTGACTTCACGCGGGGCACGGCGGTGGTGCTGGGTAACGAGGGTAACGGGGTTTCGCCAGAGGTGCTCGCACTCGCGCAGCGTTGTTATATCCCCATGTATGGCCGGGCGGAGTCGCTCAATGCCGCTGCGGCTGCCGCTATCGTCACTTATGAGGCCGTGCGTCAGCGGCATTTTGTTTAAAACAGTTAGTTACACTCAGCGCATATTTTGCGGCTGGGTGTTTTTATTTAGATGGGGGTTTTCTTTCAAGGGGCAGTGTGCTATAATTGCTTTCATAGCATAAAGGGATAAAGACTTAACGATTTGAAATATTAGGAGGTGCCGGGATATGGTCAATCCCAAGTTGAAAGATGAGCTGAACGATCAGCTCTGCCAAGCGGTGTTGGCTTTGCAGTCCGTGGAGGAGTGCTACCAGTTTTTCGAGGATATCTGCACGATTGGTGAGCTCAAGGCCATGAGTCAGCGGTTGGAGGTGGCGCGTATGTTGCAATGTGGGCACACCTACGATGACATTGTGGCGCGCACGGGGGCGAGCACGGCGACCATCAGCCGGGTGAAACGCTGCCTGAACTATGGCGCTGATGGCTATAAGATTGTGTTGGCGCGGCTCAAGGCAGGGCAGAATGGCAATGACTGACAGGAGATAGAGCATGGAAAAGGAAAAACTGGTTTTGGAAATACCCTATGGTACACGCGATTTTCTCTTTCAAGAGGCGGCTTGTAAACGCGACCTCGAGACGCAGCTGGCGGCGACGTTCCGCCGTTGGGGCTATGACGAGGTCGTGACACCGACTATTGAGTACCTCGACAATCTCACATTGGGCAGCAGTCATGCGTTGGAGCCGCATATGATAAAACTGTTCGACCGTACCAACCGTACGCTGGCGTTGCGGCATGAGATGACGACGCCGATTGCGCGTCTGGCCGCAAGCCGCTTGAAGGATGAGCCGCTGCCACTCAAGGTATCCTATATCAGCAATGTGTTCCGTTATGAGCAGACGCAGACCGGACGGCAGTGCGAGTTCTATCAGGCAGGCGTCGAGCTCATGGGGTCGACTACGGCCGCTGCTGATGCCGAAGTCATCGCGTTGGCGATTAACTGCCTGCTGGAGGCAGGGCTCACGGATTTCACGATTTGCCTAGGTCAGGTGGAGTTCGTGAATGGCATTATGGCGCAGTATAATCTTGCTGCGGCGACGCAGGCGGATTTACAGGAGGCACTCGAGCAGCGCGACCTCGTGGCGCTTGATGCGCTGGTGGACGGGCTGGATTTGCCAGCAGGCAGTAAAGCGGTGCTGCACAAACTGCCGTTGCTCAACGGTGGTATGGATATGTTGCAATCAGCCTATGCAATGGCGCTAAACGAGCAGAGCCGCCGCGCTCTCGACAATCTCAGCGAGATTTACCGTCTGTTGGATTCCTATGGCGTGGCACAGTATGTGCGCTTTGACCTCGGTATTATCCGCGACCTCAGTTATTATACGGGGATGGTGTTTGAGGGGTATACAGCGGGGCTCGGTTATCCACTTTGCGGCGGCGGGCGCTATGACCGCCTGCTTTCAGACTTTGGTAATGCCTGTCCCGCCACGGGTTTTGCTCTGGGCATTGAGCGGCTCATGCTGGCGCTCGCGGGTAGTGAGGTTTGTGTGGCACCGCAGGGCTACAAAGATGTGTATCTGGCCTATGCGCCGGGGCAGGCGGCGGCAGCCATTGCACGGGCAGCAGAGCTGCGGGCTGCGGGGCAGACCGTGGAGGTCGCCTTGCAGTCGCAGGGCAAAGCTGAGGCCGCAGAAGCACAACAGGCGAAAGGCTACGCCAAACTGGTTTATCTCGCATGAAACAACGCATTAAGCAATTCGCACATGCGCTTGTAGCCCATATGCGTGCTCAGGATAGGGATTTTGTGGCGCAGTATCTGGATACAGAGGAGCAGATGCTCTTTTATGCTATGCACCGCGTTGACCAGGTGCATGCGGTACACGTAGCTTATACGGCACAGCAGTTGGCTGAGCAAATGCTGACTGCGGGACAGGCGGTGGGGACCGTGTCACAGCGTCCAGCAGATACGACGCTGCCTAGTTTGGATATGCGCCTGCTATTGCGCTGTGCCCTGTTGCACGACATAGGGCGCGTTAAGGGTGACCTCGACCTCATGGGTAAGGTCTGGGCTGTGCTCCTGGCGCACTATCTGCCACAGTGGTCGCGGCGTATGGCTGACTTAGGGCGCATTCATTTTCTCTATGTTTACTATCACCACGCGTTGCTGGGAGCCACGAAGCTTTATGCGTATGGCTTGAGTACGGAAGCGCGAATTATCGCGCGCCACCATGCACCGGCGCGGCCCGAGGATTGTCTCGAGTTACAGCTGTTGCGTCAGGCTGATGCCCTGAATTGATTGTCTTTACAAATGCACATTTTACATGTACAATCTGTGTAACCATAGAAATTTTATTTACAGACTTGACGAATATGACGTAACATGCTAGTATAGCTACATGTTAACACTTTAACGAAATGAAGAAATAAAATTATTGAGCGGCTGCCTACAGCGGTTCGCGTTTGAGGGAGGCTCGCACATGCAGCTGAAAGAGCAGGATTATTTGACCGTGGCCTTGCCGAAGGGCAAACTCTTTGGTCTGTCGGCGGATTTGTTTGCCAGGATTGGTTATACGGCTGAGGGGTTGTCGGACAAGTCCCGCAAGCTGATTATCAGCAATGAGGCGAAGCGCATCCGCTTTATCGTCGCTAAGACGGCAGATGTGCCGACCTATGTGGAATACGGTGCCGCTGACCTCGGGGTTATCGGTAAGGATGTGCTCGTGGAGTCGCGCAAGGATGTCTACGAGCTATTGGACCTCGGCTTTGGTAAATGTCACGTGATGATGGCTGTGCCCAAGGCGCAGAAGCGGGCGCGTCTCGCGGACTATGCTCATACGCGTGTGGCCACGAAGTTCCCGCATATCGCAGAGCAATTCTTCAGCCAGTACGGCATGCAGATGGAGTACATCAAAATGAACGGCTCTATCGAACTCGGTCCCATCGTGGGATTGTCGGAGAGCATTGTCGATATTGTGGAGACGGGCACGACGCTGCGGGAGAACGACCTCGAAGAAATCGCCTATATCATGGATGCGACGGCGCGGCTCATTGCAAACCGCGTGAGCTTTAAATTGAAGTTCGACCGCATTCACACTATGGTGGAGGATTTGCGGCAGGTACTGGCCGTGCAGGCCTGAGAAAGTGGGGCATTAGCTATGAAAATTGTCAAGGCAGCGGAAATCGGCGAACGTGCGGTAGAGCAGCTGCTCACGAAAAAGGCGTTCGATGAGGTGGAGCTCAACCCGAAAATTCGTGAGGCCAATAAAAAGACTTTCGGTCGTGATTTGACGGCGGCGGAGCTCGTGCGGCAGATAGTCGGCGATGTGCGTAAGGACGGCGATAAAGCCGTCATGCACTACACGCAACTCATCGACCGCGTGGACATGCAGCCAGAGGAGTTCCGTGTAACAGAGGCGGAGTTTGCGGCGGCAGAGCAGGCCGTCGACCCCGAGGTCATGGCCTCGCTACGCCGCGCGGCAGCAAATATCCGCCGCTACCACGAGGAACAGAAGCCTAACTCTTGGCTGACATACCGCGAGCAGGGCTCGATTCTCGGGCAGTCCATCGTACCGCTTGACCGCGTGGGCATCTATGTGCCGGGCGGTACGGCAGCCTACCCGTCCTCGGTGCTTATGAACGCCATGCCAGCTGTGGTCGCGGGGGTCAAGGACATCATCATGATGGTGCCGCCGAAAAATGGGGAAATAAATCCCTATGTGCTAGTAGCTGCGCAGGAGGCAGGCATCAAGAAAATTTATAAAATCGGTGGGGCGCAGGCTATCGCGGCGATGGCTTTTGGGACGGAGACCATCCCACGTGTCGATAAAATCACGGGACCTGGCAACATCTTTGTAACTTTGGCTAAAAAGGAAGTTTACGGCCACTGTGATATTGATATGCTGGCTGGCCCTTCGGAAATCCTCATCGTGGCTGATGACAGTGCCGACCCAGTCTATACGGCGGCGGATATGCTGAGTCAGGCTGAGCATGACCCGCTGGCCTGCTCGATTGTGATTACGGATAGTCAGGCACTGGCGGATAAAGTGGCCGCTGAGGTGCCAAAGCAGTTGGCGCAGCTGCCACGGCAGGAGATTGCACAGGCCTCGCTTGAGCGGAATGGCCTCATCGTGGTAGCCGAGGATATCATGCAGGCCATGCGCTTTGCCAATGTCTCGGCGCCCGAGCACATGGAACTCTTGACGCGGGAGCCGTTCCAACTGCTCCCGTATGTGCGGCACGCGGGCGCGGTATTCCTCGGCGCTTATTCGCCGGAGCCTTTGGGCGATTATTTTGCGGGGCCAGACCATATCCTGCCCACGGGGGGCACGGCGCGTTTCTATTCCTGCCTGAATGTGGAGACCTTCATGAAGCGCACGAGTATTATTTCCTATACGCAACCCGCGCTCGCGGCGGTCAGCGATGATATCATCCGCCTCGCGGAGACGGAGGGCTTGCAGGCACACGCGCAGGCGATACGTTACCGCAAACCACAATGAACTGTTTATCGCGGCTCTCTCGGGCCGTTTCCCATATTTTTGGAGGAGTAAACTATGCTGCAATACCGCAAGGGGCTAAAAGAGATGCCGGCCTATGATGGCACGGATAAGTTTTATAATATCAAGGTCAACGCCAATGAGTGCAATTTGCCTATGCCGCCCATCGTCAATGAACGGGTGATGAACCGTCTCGCTAGTGTGCCCTTTAACCGCTATCCGGGTGAGGAGTATTACAACCTTACGGAGCAGATTGCCAAGAATTTCAAGCTGCAGCCGGAAAACGTCTTTCTCGGCAACGGCTCCAGCGAGATTATCGAAAAGATTTTTTACTGCTTCGGCGGTAACAAGGCGAAGAAAATCGTTTTCCCCGACCCTTCATTTTCCATGTACTATATCTATGCGCAGGCCGCGCAGGCCACGGCCGTATCTGTGCCGCTGGAGAATGATTTCACGCTGGACATCGACAAATTTGTTACGGCGGTCAACGACAACGAGGCCAGTCTCGCGGTTATCTGCAACCCGAATAACCCGACGGGTGGTGTGCTATCGGTGAGCGATATCCAGTATATCCTCGATAATATCAAGACGAGCACCTGCTTCCTGCTCGATGAGGCCTATATCGAGTTCTATGGCCGCAGTGCGGTTTCCCTGCTCAAGGAGTATCCCAACCTCATCGTGGCGCGCACGTTTTCGAAGGCCTACGGCCTGGCGGGTACACGCGTGGGCTATATGCTCGCTTCGCAGCCCATCGTGGAGATGATTGGCAAATCATTCATGCCTTATCACATGAACAGTCTCTCGCTGGCTGTGGCTGATATTTGCTACCAGATGCGGCAGGAATTTGTGCCGCATATCCAGATTATGATTTCCGAACGCAAGCGTATGGCGGAGCTCCTCAAACAGTTGCCGGGCTTCGCGGTATATCCTTCCGAGACGAATTTCCTGCTGGTGCATGTCAATGACCAGCCAGGCCTCGTCGAGTTAATGGAGAAAAACGATATCGGTATCCGCTATTTCAGTCAGGATAATGCATGGCTCAAGGATTGTGTGCGCATCTCGATGGGCACGCGTGAGGAAAATGATACGTGGTATGGTCTGATGAAGGCCTTTGCGGAGGGACGTGGCTGATGGCAGAAGCAAAAGCAGCGGTGCGCGTGGCGCAGGTTACGCGCGAGACAGGGGAGACACGGGTCAGTGTGAGCCTGAACCTTGACGGTACGGGCGTGGCACGTATCGACACGGGCATCGGCTTTTTCGACCATATGTTGAACCTCATGGCGGCGCATGGTCTGTTAGACCTCGAGTTGGCCTGTGACGGCGACCTCGAGGTGGACGGGCACCACAGCGTGGAGGATATCGGCATCACTCTGGGACAGGCTTTTAAGCAGGCTTTGGGGGACAAGCGCGGCATCCGCCGTTACGCTTCGTTCTATCTGCCGATGGATGAAGCCTTGGCTTTTGTGGCGCTGGATATCAGCGGGCGGCCCTTCCTCGTCTACGAGGGTGGTGCGATGGCACCAATGCTTGGCGGGTTTGATACCGAGCTTACGGAGGAGTTCCTACGGGCTTTTGCGGTCAATGCGAGCGTGACGTTGCATGTGCGCGTGCTCTATGGTACTAATTCTCATCACAAGGTGGAAGCCATTTTCAAAGCGCTGGGGCATGTGTTGCGCAACGCGACGGAAAAAGACCCGCGGGTGACGGGGATTCCTTCGACCAAAGGCACACTTTAAGGCAAAGGAGTGGGGCGGATGATTGCGGTTATCGATTACGGCGTGGGTAATCTGTTCAGCGTCGAGAAGGCGTTGGCGGCACTCGGAGCTGAGGTGAAAGTCACCAGCGCTGCCGAGGATTTGCGTGCGGCAGCCAAACTCGTGCTGCCGGGGGTAGGGGCCTTTGGCGACTGTATGCGCAACTTTGAGGCGACGGGGCTGGTACCCGTGCTGCGTGAGCTGGTAGCGGCGGGGAAACCGCTGCTGGGCATCTGTGTAGGACTGCAAATCCTTTTCGAGGGCAGTGAAGAGTCGCCGGGGGTGCCGGGGCTTGGTCTCATCAAAGGGCAGGTACGGCGCATTCAGGCGCCGGGGCTCAAGGTGCCGCATATGGGGTGGAACTCGCTCCATATCCGCGCACAGCGCGAGCAGACAGATTTGTTCCGCGGCCTTGGCGAGCAGCCTTATGTGTATTTCGTACACAGTTTCCATGCGGTACCCGCTGACCCATCCGTAGTGACGGCGCAGACAGACTATGGCAGTACCTTGACGGCGGCGGTAGCGCAGGGCAATATTCAGGCTACGCAATTCCATCCTGAGAAGTCGGGCGACGTCGGGTTAAAGATTTTGCGCAATTTCCTGGAGGGTTGAGCCATGATGATTTTTCCCGCGATTGATATTCGTGGTGGGCAGTGCGTGCGTTTGCTGAAGGGCGATTTTGCGCAGGAGACGGTTTTTTCGGATAATCCCGCGGCGATGGCCCAGCAGTGGCAGGCACAGGGCGCACGCTATTTGCACCTTGTCGACCTCGATGGTGCACGGGCGGGGCACAGTATCAACCTGCCAACCGTGGAGGCTATCCTCGATGCGGTTGATATCCCGGTGGAATTGGGTGGTGGCATCCGCACTATGACCAATATCGAACAGGTGCTAGGTCTCGGCGTACAGCGTGTCATCCTCGGCTCCGTGGCCGTGCGTGACCCCGAGCTCGTGGCGGCGGCCTGCAAAAAGTATGGTGAACGTGTGGTCGTGGGCATTGACGCCAAGGACGGTATTGTGGCCGTTGATGGCTGGGGTGTCTCGGGCGATGTGGATGCGGTGGCACTTGCCAAGCAGATGCGGCGAGCGGGGGTGCGGCACATCATCTATACGGATATCGGGCGCGATGGTACACTCGCGGGCGTCAATGTTGAGGCGACGGCGCGGCTCGCGCGCGAAAGTGGTGTGAGTGTCGTTGCCTCTGGCGGCGTGAAATCTGTGGACGATATCCGTGCCCTCAAAACCTATGAGACTGATGGCATCGAAGGCGTCATCGTGGGCAAGTCCATCTACATGGGTACGCTCGACCTGCCTGAGGCGCTTGCAATCGCGGCGGAGGTGCACTAAAATGTTGAGTAAGAGAATTATTCCCTGTCTGGACGTCAAGGATGGCCGCGTGGTCAAGGGGACGAATTTCGTGGGCCTCAGAGATGCCGGTGACCCTGTGGAGCTGGCGCACCGCTATGATGAGGAACGCGCGGACGAGTTGGTCTTTCTCGACATCACGGCCTCGAGTGATGGCCGTAAAACGACCGTAGAGATGGCACGCAGCTGTGCGTCGCAGGTCTTTATCCCCTTTACTATCGGCGGTGGTATCCGCAGTGTGGAGGATATGCGCGTCATGCTGAAGGCGGGCGCGGATAAGACGTCACTCAACACGGCCGCCATCAAAAATCCCGGCCTCATCAGTGAGGGCGCGGCAAAGTTCGGCAGTCAGTGTGTAGTACTGGCCGTCGATGCGCGCCGCAACGGTGAACACAGCTGGGAGGTCTACATCAATGGCGGCCGCACACCAACGGGGCTGGATTGTCTCGAATGGGTGAAAAAAGCTGTTGGCCTAGGCGCGGGCGAAATTCTGCTCACGAGCATGGACGCCGATGGCACTAAAGATGGCTATGATATCGAGCTCACGCGCGCAGTTTCCGAGGCCGTGGACGTGCCGGTTATCGCCTCGGGCGGTGCGGGCAAGCTGGAGCACTTTTACGACGTGCTCACGGCGGGCAAGGCGGATGCAGTGCTCGCGGCCTCAGTGTTCCATTACGGTACATTCACCGTGCGTCAGGTCAAGGAATATCTCAAATCGCGTGGAGTGGAGGTACGTTTCTGATGGACAGTAAAAATGTAGACATTTCCGTGGTCAAATTTGACGACAGAGGCCTCGTGCCCGCTATCGTGCAGGAAGAGAACGGTCAGGTGCTCATGCTGGCCTATATGAACGAGGAATCGCTCAAAAAGACGCTCGAGACGGGCTTCACCTGGTTCTGGAGCCGCAGTCGTCAGCAACTCTGGCGTAAGGGCGAGACATCTGGCAATATCCAACGTGTCAAGGAAATCAGCTACGATTGCGATGGCGACACGCTGCTGGTCATCGTGCATCAGACGGGGGTGGCCTGCCATACAGGCAGCTATTCCTGTTTCAGCGGGCGGCGGTTAGCTGGTAGCGAGGAAAAGGGCGTTGTGCCTGTGCAGCCGGAGCCGCAGCATCCGCTGGCGAACGTCATCTATGACCTCTACAACGTCATTCAGGACCGCCAGTTGAACCCAGTTGAGGGTTCTTATACTAACTACCTTTTTGCCAAAGGTCAGGATAAAATCCTCAAGAAGGTCGGCGAGGAGGCCACGGAGACGGTCATCGCCTCGAAGAACGAGAGTCGTAAAGAGGTCGTCTATGAGATGGCGGACCTCTGGTATCATTGCCTTGTGCTGCTGGCCTACCACGGCATCAGTCCCGAGGCGCTCTTCGGTGAGCTCATGGGCCGCCGCAAGGGGCAGGAGTATCACAAGTTCACGGGTAAGACGGGCGTGCGTCCCGACTTGTAAGCCACGCCGGTTTCGCGTATAATAGCATAGTGATATAAACAAGGATAGCCCCGCGGTATCACAGCGGGCTATCCTTTTGTGTGTGATAGGAGAGAACAGAGTGGAGCAAAAAGAGCAGTCGACGGTGCAGGCGGGGCAGACGGCATTAAATCCTGCCGAGAAAGCGGCCCTTTCGCGGCGCCTCGTGGCTTTTTACGCGCAGGTACAGGCCGTGCATGCCCTGCGTGATACGATAAATGCAGGGCTCGCACGCGTGACGGAGGATAATCTGGGCTTGGCGCTCACGCAGAAGAAAAATTTACGTGAGCTGAAAAAGGCCTACAAAAAACTCACGAGTTATGCCGATGTCCTGCCACCGCAGGATGCCGCGCCCATTTTCGAGGCGGAGTTTAATTATATTACGACCATCGAGAACGTACTCACGACTACGCAGGGACTCAAAAATCACGAGCAGGTCGGTGAGGAAAACCTCACGGCCATCAAGGGCGGTCTCGTGCAGTTCTATTATGGTTTGCGTGAGGAAATGGCGGCGGCGCAGGCAGCTAAGGTGCAGGCCGAGCAGCAAAAGGCCGCGCGACTGCGTAAGCAGGCCTCAGCACAGGCTGCGTCAGACCGCAAAGCGTGAGAGAAACCGGGTGCAAAGAATTTCATGGATAGCTATAATAAATTGGCCGTGCTCAAGGACAAATATCCGCGCCTTGTCGTGGCGCTGGGCATGTTCGACGGTCTGCATATCGGGCACCAGAGTATTATCAGCCGCGCAGTAGAACTGGCAGGAGCGATTGGCGGTCGGAGCTTAGTCTTTACTTTCAGCAATCATCCGCGCACTATTTTTGCGCCAGAGGCGGTGCCGCTTACACTCAGCAGTCCGCGTTTGCGTCAGCAGCAGCTCGCGGCTCTCGGTGTGGATGTCTATATGTCGATACCATTTACGCGCGCCTTCGCACAGCACAGTGCGCAGGATTTTTTGGCGTTGCTCAGGAGCCATTTTGCGCCGCGTTATGTCGTGGCAGGGCCAAACTACACTTTTGGCCGGCAGGGCAAGGGCACGGACAGAATGCTCTTGCGCGAGGCGGCAAATTATGGCTTTCAAGCGGAGATTTGTCCCGCCGTGTTGCGTGGCGGACGCCCGGTGAGTTCGACGCGCATCCGAGCCCTCGTTGCGGCTGGAGACCTCGTGACGGCGGCGGATTTTCTGGGGCATCCCTTTACGGTACTCGGCCGTGTGATTCACGGCGACCAGCGTGGCCGCACGATTGGTTTCCCTACGGCTAATTTCGCCATCATGGATACGCAGGCCATGCTGCCCAACGGCGTCTATGCGGCGGAGGTTATCTATGCGGGGCAGAGTTACGGCGGCCTCGCTAATATCGGTAACAACCCAACCTTTGCGGGCTGCAACCGCCGCTTGGAGGTCAACATTTTGGACTTTGCGGGCGATATTTACGACCAGCTCGTGGAGGTGCGTTTCCGGCAAAAATTGCGTGACGAGGTGCGTTTTCCCAGTGCCGAGGCACTCGTAGCGCAGATGCAAAAAGATAAATTACAGGCGCGGCAGCTGTTTGCCCGCTTACATATAGGAGAAGGACGATAACATGAGTATGTTGCTTTCAGATTTTGATTATGATTTACCCGAGGAGCGTATCGCGCAGACGCCGGTGGAGCCGCGCAATGCTTCGCGTCTCATGGTGCTTGACCCGGTGGCGAAGACTATCGCCCATCGCCACTTTTATGACCTCAAGGAGTATCTGGAGCCGGGAGACACGTTGATTTTCAACGACACGCGTGTCATGCCTGCCCGTCTCATCGGACATCGTGACCGGACGGGCGGCCGCGTGGAGGTGCTGCTGCTGCGCCGTATCGACGCTGACCATTGGGAGACACTGGTCAAACCGGGCAAAAAAGCGCAGGTGGGCAACGTCATCAACTTTAGTGATGAGCTTTCCTGCACGGTGCTCGAGCATACGGATTTCGGTGGCCGTATTGTGGAGTTCAACTACGAAGGGATTTTCGAGGAAATTCTCGACCGGCTCGGTGAGACGCCGCTGCCGCCCTATATTCATGAGAAACTGGCAGACAGTGAGCGCTACCAAACTGTTTACAACCGCGAACAGGGCAGTGCCGCCGCGCCGACGGCGGGGCTGCATTTCACCAAGGAGCAGATGCAGGAGCTCAAGGATATGGGCGTCAATCTCGGTTTTGTTACGCTGCATGTAGGCCTCGGCACGTTCCGCCCTGTGAACGTCGAACATATCGAGGAACACGCCATGCACAAGGAGTTCTACCAGATTAACGCCGAGACGGCGAAGCTGGTCATGGACACGAAAAAGGCTGGGCATCGCGTGATTGCGGTCGGCACGACCTCCATCCGCACGCTGGAGTCGGCGGCTACGGCGAAAAATCAAATTGCGGCCAAAAGCGATTGGACGGGGATTTTTATCTATCCGGGCTATGATTTTAAAATCGTCGATGGTATCATTACGAATTTCCATTTGCCGAAATCTACGCTCATCATGCTTATTGCAGCTTTTGCCGGGCGGAAATTCATCCTCGATTGCTATAAAACGGCGGTGCAGGAGAAATATCGTTTCTTCTCCTTTGGCGACGCCATGCTGCTTACGCGGCCTCAGCCTCAGACCGAGCGCGATGCCGAGTTAGCCGAGCTTGAGGCATCACATCAACAAGATAAATAAAATATTTTTGGTACGGGGCTGTCTCACGAAAGCATTTTCGTGCGGATAGCCCCGTTTTCTTTGACCTCAATCACGGTCATCTGACACTGGCGATAATCATGGCATAAAAAACAGTACAAGAAACAGGCGGTCACCGATCGC
>Ga0256406_1003099_pt1 | contig 21482 bp, 23 predicted proteins | sample RumenRJG_03DNA_FD_185986 | JGI IMG/M metagenome (GOLD analysis project Ga0256406, IMG submission 185986) | Bovine rumen microbial communities from Lethbridge, Alberta, Canada - RJG_03 | ecosystem: Host-associated > Mammals > Digestive system > Stomach > Rumen | place: Canada: Alberta | collected... | reverse complement strand
TCTGAGAAGTTTTATTCAGGATGGCACAGTTTTCCAGATCAGACAGGAGCTTATCCTTCTGATACTGGTACAGACTTGAGTACATGCTGGTTATTTTCTGAAGATCTTCGGTATCTGACATTGTTTTCTGCCTCTCTCTAAGAGTAGTCTAAGCCGATACCCCATAAGCACTGTACTTATTCTGGTACAGTGCTCAAGAAAATCACCAAGTCGCTAATTAAGCCAAAGAATTTGCCAAAATGAACTGACAGCCAGAAAGAGACAATCCGTAAAACAGTCATGGATATGATCCAGATGAATGATAATCTGAACTCATGCGTGCCTGAGGTGTGTGCCATGTGTGTGGTGCAGAGCACGTCAGATTTTATCGCTGCGGCATTCAAGGCAAAAAGCGCGGATGGTGCTGCAGCAAATGCAAACATAAGTTCACTGATGATTCGCATATAATCACTTCCAATCTGAACATTGAAAGAGATGTATTTGTGCAGATCTGCATGGATACACTGGATATGGTACCCATCAGAAAGACTGCAGAACGGCTTGATGTCTCTGTTCAGTGCGTCTTCAACAATCGTCATAAGCTTCTCGGCCTTCTGGAAGAGATTTTCGGGAAAGAAAAAAGGAACGAACCATCGAAGGTGACGAAAGTTATGTTCTGGAATCTAATGAAGGGAAGTATTCCCGAAAACAGAAAATCCCGCCATAGAGGCGGGCATTCTGGTGTTTTTTCTGCCTGATATTGTTGCGCCTGTCAGTCGGCGAAGGCTACGGCTGTATCCAGGGCAATTTCCATCATGTCGGTGAAGCTGTTCTGTCTTTCTTCAGCGGTGAGAGCAACCGGTTTGAACAGGTGGTCAGAGATCGACAGGATGGAAAGAGCTTTCTTGTGGTTGGCACATGCGGTCCAGTACAGGCCGGCTGTTTCCATTTCCACACACAGATGGCCGAAGTCTCTGAGCTTCTCATTCAGACCCTTCTGGGGGTAATAGAAGAAGTCGGATGTATAGACTTTGCCGACTCTGGCATTGACGTTCTTTTCTCTGGCGACATTGACGGCTTTTTCCAGCATGTCAAAGTCGGCGCAGGCGGCCAGCTGACCGGGGATGCCATAGGCGTTTCCGTAGTTGGAATTGGTGGAAGCAGCCTCGGCAATGACGACATCGCGGGCATTGACGGACATATCCAGACCGCCGGCAGAGCCGATGCGGATGATGGCTTCCACACCGAACTGGCTGTAGAGTTCCTGGGTATAGATGCCGATGGAAGGCACGCCCATGCCGTGCCCCATGACGGAAATGCGCTTTCCTTTGTAGGTGCCGGTGAAGCCCAGCATGTTCCGGGTATCATTGAACAGTACGACATCGGACATGTACTTGTCGGCAACTGCCTTGGCGCGCAGCGGATCACCCGGCATCAATACAACTTTGGCAATTTCTGCCTTCTGAACAATACTTGCGGAAATCGATTCTTTGTTTTCCATTTTCTTCTCCTTTTATTTCTGGAACAGTTTCTTCAGATTCTCTTCAAACGGGGGATAGACAATGCCCCGCTCGGTAACAATGGCTGTTAATAAGCTGTGGTCGGTCACATCAAAGGACGGGTTGTAGCAGTCAACTTCCCTGAGGATCATTGGCTCTTTGTACCACATGGAACGGATTTCATCCGGGTCTCTCTGTTCGATATGAATGTCACTGCCGGTCTTTGTGCTGAAGTCAATTGTGCTGGAAGGACCGAGGGTATAGAACGGGATGTGGTAATACTTTGCCAGAATGGCAACACCGGAGGTGCCGATCTTGTTGGCAAAGTCGCCGTTGGCAGCAATGCGGTCACAGCCGACCATGACGGCCTGAATCTTGCCTTCCTTCATGACCAGGGAAGCCATGTTGTCACAGATAGAGGTGACAGGCACACCGCTCTTTGCCAGTTCGAAGGATGTCAGTCTGGCTCCCTGCAGCAGCGGTCTTGTTTCATCGGAATAGACATGGATATGCATGCCTTTTTCCTGGGCCATGTACATTGGTGCGGTGGCAGTGCCATAGCCAAGGCAGGCCAGGTATCCGGCATTGCAGTGGGTCAGAATGCCATCACCATCCTTGATCAGAGTGACGCCGTATTCAGCAATCTTTCTGTTCATTTCAAGATTTTCTTCGTCGATCCGCTTAGCCTCTCTGATCAGGGTGCGGGCAATTTCATGACAGTCGTTCTCTTTGCATTTTTCTGCTTTTTCCATCTGTCTTTTCAGTGCCCAGGACAGATTGACGGCAGTCGGCCGGGAAGAGTTGAGATAATCCGCCTGTTTCTGCAGCATTTCCAGAAACTCTTTACGGGGCAGATCGGCGATCTGTCCGGCCAATACAGCAAGGGCATAGCCGGCAAATACGCCAATGGCGGGGGCACCTCTTACCTGTAGCAGTTTGATGGCATTCCACATGCTTTCCGCATCTTGCAGATCCAGATATTCCTCATGATTTGGCAGCTTCGTCTGGTCCAGAATGATAACACTCTTTTCATCTTCGGACAGACGGACGACATTCAGTCTTTCTTGCATATTATTCCTCTCTGTTCTGTTTTCCGTATTTGTTTACGGCAAAATCACGCATCCATTCCACTTTGTCTTTGGGAATGATGCATGGTTTGCCGATCGTCAGTGCTTTGTAATAGATTTCAGCGCTTGTTTCCAGTACCTCTGCTACTTTGAAGCATTCTTTCAGATCCTTTCCGGCACAGACAGCGCCGTGATTGGCCAGCAGTACTGCCTGTCCATTGCCCAGGGCCTTTACGCAGTTGTCAGCCAGTTCTGGAGAACCGGGCAGGGCGTAGTCTGCACATCTGACTTCCTGACCGACTGCCTGGGCAAGCTCATCGGTCACAACCGGGATGGACATGTGCAGGACGCCAAAGACGGTGGAACTGACCGGATGGGTATGCAGGATGGCATTGACATCTTTGCGTGCAGCATAGATCTTTGCATGCAGTCCTGCTTCAACCGAAGGGACCCGGCGTCCCTGATATACAGTGCCATCCGGGTTTAAGGCGACGATATCTTCCGGCACCAGTTTGTTGTAGGGCATGCCGGAAGGCGTGATGTACAGCAGACCTGTTTCCGGATCACGCATGGAAATGTTGCCCCATGTTTCAATGGTGAGGTGGCGGCTTTCCATGGCAACGCCGGCTTCCAGGATCAGACTGATGATCTTTGTATTCAGTGTGTTTGTACTCATAGCATTTATTGTAGAAGTGACAGGCGTAAAATTCAATCAATGCCGGGCAAAGGAAAAATAATGTAAATTGTTTCACGGAAATAAAAATTTTACATTTTGTGTTGACAATGACTGGATCTGCAGTAAACTGAAATCACAAACCAGTGATTGGGAGATCAAACATACACAGCGGTCAAGAGAGAGCCGGGAGGATGGAAACCGGCGATGTCAGCGGTATGCAAATGGACCCATGAGGGACTGATGAAAGCTTGTGCGAGTACTCAGTACGCAGTGTCAGCGTTACAGGACAGGAAATGTGATTGCATTTTCGTAAAGAGTGGATTATTTCATCAGGAAATAATCAGGTAAGGTGGTACCGCAGATGATAACGTCTGTCCTTCATTGGACGGACGTTTTTGTTTTTTACAGGTATCCGGAAATGCAGAGAAGAAAGAGGAGGAAAAATCACATGAAAAAGTTTGGATCAATGGTTCTCAGTGCCGTTCTGGCGGCTTCTCTGGCAGGATGCGGTGCATCCGGCACAGCATCTGCTTCAGCTTCTGCAGCGGGTACTTCTTCGGGTAAAGTTTATAAGGTTGCGGTTGTCAAGCAGCTGCAGCATGCGTCTCTGGATGAGATTGCCAATGCGATTACCGCAGAGCTGGATGCGATTGCGGAAAAGGAGGGTGTCACGATTGAATACGGGGATGTGTATGACGGTCAGAATGACCAGTCGCAGCTGACAACGATTGGCTCACAGGTTGTCAATGACGATGTTGACTGCATCATTCCGATTGCAACGCTGGCTGCCCAGACCATGGCAGCGGCTGCCCAGGATTCCGGCACTCCGGTTGTCTTTGCGGCAATCTCTGATCCGGAAAGTGCAGATCTGACCGGCTTTGACAATGTGACCGGAACGAGTGATGCATTGGATACGGAGCGTATTCTGGATATGATGCTTGCTCAGAATCCGGATGTCAAAACGGTAGGCCTGCTGTATTCGACAAGTGAGACAAACAGCCAGAAGCCGATTGCGGAAGCCAAGGCATATCTTGACAAGAAGGGCATATCTTATGTTGAGGCAACCGGAAATACAACGGATGAGATCCAGACGGCAGTTTCCAATCTTGTTTCCCAGAAGGTGGATGCGGTATTTACACCAACCGATAATGTGGTCGCAAGTGCGGAACTCTCTATTGCGGATACGCTTGCAGAAGCGAAGATTCCTCACTATGCCGGTGCTGATTCCTTTGTCAGAAACGGTGCCTTCGCTACCTGTGGAGTCAACTATACAGAACTTGGCAAAAAGACTGCGGATCTTGCCTACCAGGTTATGAGCCAGGGCTTTGATTCTCTTGGCGATGATACGATTGATGGTGCACAGAAGACTGACAACTACTATGTAATTAAGGGAACGGTAGTAACAGTGAACTCTGAGACGGCTGAAAAGGGCGGCTTTGATGACAGTTCCTTCAGTCAGTTCGGTGATGTGACGGAAGTAAGCACGACAGAGGAATAAATATCTTTCGGAAAGTGCAGTACAATTGAATGATTGCATGCTCCTGCTGCGGCAGGAGCTTATGTGTGTAAAGAAGGTGGATGAATGGTATACATTGCACAGACGGCGCTGGAGCTGGGCACGATCTATGCGCTTGTTTCACTGGCACTGTTCTTAAGTTTCCGGATTTTGAACATTGCCGATTTGACTACCGATGGCTGCTTTGTCCTTGGCGCGGCGGTATCGGTATCGTTTGCTGCCAAGGGACATCCCTGCATCGGTGTTGTCATGGGCATGCTGGCCGGAGGATGCGCCGGCTTTGTGACGGCCTTTCTGCATACCCGCATGGGGGTGCCTGACATTCTGGCTGGCATTATTACCAACACTGGTCTGTATACCATCAATCTGATGGCTATGGGCTGGAGTTCCAATATCTCTCTTCTTAAGAAGGAGACGATCTTCTCCTTATTCAAGAAGACAGGCATCGGTGGTTCATGGTATCCGCTGGTGCTGTCTGCTGTCATTGTCGGCCTGTGCATGGTGGGGATGCGGCTGTTTCTTTCTACCCGGCTTGGTCTGTCCATCCGTGCCACCGGTGACAACAGGGATATGGTAGCTGCATCTTCCATTGACAGCCGCTATACCATTACGGTCGGCCTGGTGATCTCCAACATGATGACCGGGCTTTCCGGCGCTCTGGCCGGGCAGTTTCAGCGGGCTGCGGATATCAATTCTGGCAACAGCATTGTTGTGATTGGCCTGGCGTGCCTGATCATTGGCGAAACGGTGATCCATGGTCAGAAGTCGCTGACCAGGAATATCATTGCCGTACTTGTCGGCAATATCATTTATCGCTTTATTTATGCGGTGATTCTGCGCACTGGTCTGATTCCGGTGGAATCGCTGAAACTGATGACAGCGATCATCGTAGCCATTGCGATCGGTGCTCCGGCAATGAAAGAAGCGCTTGCCTATCGCACCAGAGCGCACCGGGAGGGATGAGTGATGCTTGAGATTGAACATGTCAGTAAGACGTTTGCACCGGGAACGGTGAATGAGAAGAAGGCACTTGTGGATGTCAGCCTGAAGATCAATGACGGCGACTTTGTGACCGTGCTTGGATCCAATGGAGCTGGCAAATCGACTCTGTTTCAGGCTATTTCCGGAACGTACCGGATTGATTCGGGAAAGATTGTGCTGGATGGGAAGAATATTGCCTATGTGCCGGAGTATAAGCGGGCAAAATATATTGGCAGGCTGTTTCAGGATCCTTTGAAGGGGACAGCACCGCATATGACCATTGAGGAGAATCTGGCGCTTGCCTATCTGCGGGCAGGCACGCATACCAATCCGTTATCCCGCATTTCCAGAGCGGACAGGGAGCGTTTTCGCGATGCTTTGAAAAAGCTGGATATGGGTCTGGAGGATCGGATGGATGTGCCGGTAGGCACATTGTCGGGCGGACAGAGGCAGGCGCTGACCCTGCTGATGGCGACAATTGTTCCGCCTAAGCTGCTGCTGCTGGATGAGCATACGGCTGCTCTGGATCCTGCTGCTGCCGAGAAAGTCATGGCACTGACAGAGGCAATTGTGAAGAAGAATGGGACGACGTGCCTGATGGTGACGCATAACATGCATCAGGCGCTGACGAGTGGCAATCGGATTCTGATGATGAAGGACGGACGTATTGTATCGGATATTCATGATAAGACTGGTCTGTCGGTAGAGGATCTGCTTGCCAAGTTTCATCAGGATGCCGGTGAAGATCTTGATAATGACCGGATTCTTCTGTCATAAGCGTGTACAATGTTGTACCGGGAGGCAGAAGGATGGCAAAGGAAGCGAAAACAAATGCAATGCGGATGCTGGACAGCGCCCATGTGAACTATGTTCTGCATACGTATGATACATCTGACGGTCAGATTGATGGTCTTGCTGTTGCCAGAAAGTGCGGCGAGGATCCTGAGCAGGTTTTCAAGACACTGGTGACCCAAGGCAATGATAAAAACTTTTATGTTTTTGTGGTGCCGGTGGAAAATGAGCTGGATCTGAAGGCGTGTGCGCGCAGTGTCGGCGTGAAAAGCGTAGAGATGATTCATGTCAGGGATCTGCTGAAGACAACGGGTTATATCCGGGGCGGCTGTTCGCCCATCGGTATGAAGAAAAAATACACAACCGTCTATGATGAGACGATTGTGCTGTTTGATACGGTGCTTGTATCAGGTGGCAGGATTGGTACACAGGTGGAGATAGCCCCGTCAGATCTGATCCGGATTACGGATGGCATTACGGCGGATATCAGCCGTTCTTAAGATCATTGATCATCAGTCGGACAAGATATGCAATGAAGATGCCGGTGATATAACCAGCCATATCGATGCACACATCCCGTATGGAGCCATAACGGCCCGGGACAAAGTGCTGGATGGATTCGTCTATGATGCTGGAAGCTGGCCAGAGTACCCACTTTGACCAGCTTTTATGATTGAACCTGCCGGCGGGATACACAAGCAGGGCAAGTACAAAGTATTCTGAGAAATGGGCGAGTTTGCGTACATAGAAATGCAGGGTGTCAAAGGGAACAGTGAAGCCTGTCTTTTCTACCCAGGGCAGGATGGCCAGAGTGATGGATCTGGACAAAGAGCCGGAAGCGGTGCCGGTTTCCATGGAGTTATGCCATATCAGAAACAGATAGATGGCAACGATGATCCACATCCATTTGTTGCTTTTAGTTTGTGTTTTCATCTCTGCCATGATATCAGAGTCCTTCCCATCATGCTATAATTGGATCCATGGCAAAAAAGATCAATGAAATTTTCAGAATTCTTCTGGGTACATTTCTGCTTGCTCTATCGGTGGAGGAGTTTATTCTTCCTTTCAGTATTCTTTCCGGCGGTGTGGCAGGCATTGCCGTTGCCCTGGAACCATTCTTCCATTTTAATGAAACATTGTTTGCCAATATCCTGACAGTAGCGTTTCTGGTATTGGGCCGCTTCACGCTGGGCAGAAAATTCATTCTGGATTCGGTGCTTTCATCGATCAGCTATCCGGTTTTTACAACGGTTCTGGCCCACTTTGCTGTGCCGCTGGATATCTCCCCGGCAGTTGCCTCATTGTATGCAGGTCTGTTAGGCGGGATTGGCGTCGGTATTGTCATGAGCACCGGTGCTTCCACCGGCGGTGTGGATATTCCAACCATGATCCTGGCCAAGGTGTTCCATCAGAAGATCGGTACGATGGCAATGATTCTGGATGGCTGTACGGTGCTGCTGGGCGTGATTGCCTATGATCTGTCAGCAGCTCTGATCGGACTGCTGTCCGTATTTGCATCCTCATTTGCCATTAACCGGGTTCTCTATGCCGGCCAGAATAGTTCCAAGAGCGTACAGATTATTTCGGATCAGTGGGAGACGGTCAATGAGCGCATCCGCAATGAGCTGGAACGCGGGGCGACAATTCTGCAGGCTCAGGGCGGTTATTCCGGCAGACAGAGGCCGGTGCTGCTGTGTGTTGTGTCGCAGCGGCAGTACAGCCGTCTGCTGCAGATTGTGCATGAGGTGGACAAGCGTGCCTTTATCATTACGACAGATGCGAGTGATATGCACGGAGAAGGCTTTACATTCCCATCTCCTTCCGCCAGAATGTAGCTGTTATGGTAGAATACCTTAGCATTACCGGAGGTTGCTATGATTGAGTGTTCACATGTATATAAAAGATATAAAACCGGGACCAATGCTCTGTATGATATCAATCTTTCCATTGCCCAGGGAGAGTTTATCTATGTCATTGGCCCGACCGGGTCAGGAAAATCTACATTGATCCGTATTCTGGATGGTGAGATTGTGCCTACCAAAGGTACAGTCAAGGTTGTCGGGATTGATGTCGGCCATCTGAAGAACCGTCAGGTGCCGATTTACCGCCGCAATATCGGTGTCGTTTTCCAGGACTATAAGCTTTTGCCGCAGAAAACAGTGGCAGAGAATGTGGCCTATGCCCTTGAAGTCATCAATCTGAAAAAGAAGATGATTAAAAAGAGAGTGGCAGAGGTGCTGGAAGTTGTTGGACTGAGTGAGAAGGCAAATGCTTTTCCGCGCGAGCTTTCCGGCGGTCAGCAGCAGCGTGTGGCCATTGCCCGGGCGATTGCCAACCGGCCGAAGGTGCTGATTGCGGATGAGCCGACCGGCAACCTGGATCCGGCCAAGAGTGAGGAGATCATGGAGCTGCTTGAGAAGATTCATGATGAATATGGCACGACAGTGATGATGGTGACGCATGATCTGACAATCGTCAACAAGTACAGAAGACGTACGGTTGTTCTGGAGCATGGCCATATTGTGGCCGATCTTGCGGAAGGAGGCTATGTCCAGCATGATCAGTAGACCGATTAAAGAAGGTGTCCGCGGTGTTGGCAGACACTGGGCAATGGCGCTGTCCAGCTCCATTGCTGTTACTATTACCCTGATTATTATTTCTCTGTTTATGCTGTTCATGGTCAATGTGCGTCAGTTTACGACCAATGTGGAACAGGGGATGGAAATCTCAGTCATGATTGACTGGGACCATGAATCCCAGGCAGATGAGGATGCTCTGAAGGCACAGATTCAGTCGCTGGATGGCATCAAGAGTGTGCGTTTTTCATCCAAGGATGAAGAGCTGCAGTATTATATTGATCAGTTTGATGATGAAGAGACAAAGAAGGCAGTGGAATCGCTTGTACAGGACAATCCGATGCATGATGCCTTCTATGTGGAAGTGATGGATGGCGATGATATTGCTTCCATCGCTGACAGGATCAAAGCGATGGATGGGGTTGCCAGTGTCAACTATGGCGGCTCTTCTACCATGAATATGGTTGCGGCCATGAATACAGTCCGCAAGGGCGGTACAATTCTGGTTGTGGCTCTGACCGTGCTGGCGATCTTCCTGATTCAGAATACGATCAAGCTGACCATCTATGCCCGTCAGGATGAGATTACGATTGAGCGCAATGTTGGTGCGACCAACCGCTTCATCCGTTCTCCGTTTGTGGTTGAGGGTATCATTATTGGTGCTATTGGTGCTCTGATTCCGATTGCCCTGACAGTTTGGGGATACCGCTATGCCTGGAAACTGACCGGCGGCTATCTGATCTCGAATATGTTCCATCTGGTTCCGCCGATGCCATTTACACTGTATCTGTCTGTGGTACTGCTTGTCATTGGCATACTGGTTGGTCTGATCGGCTCCTATCTGTCCGTGACGCGCTATCTGAAATGGAAACGATAAGACCCGGTGCATCCGGGTTTTTTCGGATATAGAGGTAATTGCATGAGTGAAAATCAGGATAACAGGGATATACAGCAAAAGCAGGCGGAAAATACGCCGGCAGAAGGCGGCGGGGCTGACCAGGATGATCTGGTTGTGACGATCCCGCTGAAACGGCATCTGTGGCCGGATGAAGCTGCATTAAAGAAGGAAAAGAAGAAGACAAAGAAGCTGAAAAAGCTCTGTATTGTTCTGAGTGTGGTGTTTCTTGCGGGCGGCTGGTTTGGCGGTTCTTTGCTGCCGCTGCCAAAGACCGTGAGCCTGCGTTATATGATTCAGAGTGCTTTTGGTCTTTCTTCTGAGAACAAGGTGGATGAAGTGCGGGATATCATGGAGAATTCCTGGTATTTTAGCAAGGATATTTCAGATCTGGATGACCGCCTGACTGATCAGGCGATCAGGGGCATGACTGACAATGATGAGGATACCCATACGGAATATATGTCGAAGGAAGAAGAGGCTGACTTTGTGCAGTCGATCAACCGCAATTATGTCGGCATTGGTGCCCAGTTCATCATGTATTCTTCCCGGGCTATGGTTACAAAGGTATTCAATGGCTCCCCGGCGGAGCAGGCTGGTTTACAGGCAGGGGATATCATCGCTGCGGTCGATGGCAAAAGTATGACTGGTGCTGACAGTTCCGCCATCAAGGAAGCAATTCAGGGGGAAGAAGGCACCCAGGTTGTGCTTGGCATTGTCCGGGATGGACAGAGTCAGGATATTACGATCACCCGCGGGGCTGTTTCGGCAACCGCTTATGCCAGAATGCTTGATGACCATATGCTGTACCTGCAGCTGTATCAGTTTGGGGATTCTACCGCCCAGGATGTTAAGAATGACCTGGATTCTTTAATTGGAGATCAAGACAGTGTCTCGATGATTCTGGATCTGCGCGGCAATGGCGGCGGCTATCTGAACTCTGTACAGGCACTGGCATCACTCTTCCTGAATGAAGGCGATGTCATCATGAAGCAGGAATTCACCGATGGCACTTCGACTTCCATTACGGCTGACAAAGGTAAGTATGAGCAGATTCATCATATTGTGATTCTGGTCGACAGCGGCACGGCATCCGCGGCGGAAGTATGCACGCTGGCCCTGAAGCAGAACCGGGATGATGTGACAGTTATTGGCAAGACAACCTATGGCAAGGGGACGGTGCAGACAACAACCGAATTCCAGGATGGCTCTGCCCTGAAGTATACCAACAGCCGCTGGCTGTCTCCCGATGGCACCTGGATCAACGGCATCGGCATTACACCGGATCAGGATGTGGATCTGGATGAGGCGCTGACCATGACGTATCCATCCATGAACGATGGTGACAGCTATGGGGTGGATTCTGTTTCGGATGTTGTGAAGGCTGTACAGACAGTGCTGAAGTACTTTGGCTATGATCCGGGCAGAACAGATGGCTATTTCTCGCAGGATACGCTGGACGCATGGCATGCCTTTGAAAATGATCATGGTATGCAGCAAAGTGATGTGATTGATTATACAGGCTATATGAATGCGCTGGCTGAGGTGACCTATGACTGGGCAACCAGCACTGCCCATGACACCCAGCTGGCGGCCGCAAAGGAGGCGCTGCATGGATAATTCACATCATTTTGAACTTGTGTCACCATTCAAGCCGACTGGTGATCAGCCCGAAGCCATTGATGCCCTTTGCAAAGGCCTGAAGGAAGGAAAACAGGAACAGGTGCTGGAAGGTGCTACCGGAACCGGCAAGACCTTTACGATGGCCAATATCATTGAACGGATGGACCGTCCGACTCTTGTGTTTTCCCACAACAAGACGCTGGCTGGTCAGCTGTATGGTGAGTTCAAGGAACTGTTTCCCCATAACCGGGTGGAATTCTTTGTTTCAAACTTTGATTATTATCAGCCTGAGGCGTACATGCCAAAGACGGATATGTATATTGAAAAGACGGCTTCGGTCAATGATGAGCTGGACATGTTCCGTGAATCAGCCCTGAATTCATTGCTGGAGAGGCATGACACGATTGTGGTTGCTTCGGTTGCCTGCATTTATGCTGCCTCTGATCCAAAGCAGTACAAGGACATGTTCATGACGATCCGGACAGGAGAATCCTGGCCGCGTGATGCTCTGCTCCGCAAACTTGTGGAGCTGCAGTATACCCGCAATGACATGGAGCCCTCCCGCGGTACCATGCGGGTGCGCGGAGATACGATCGATCTGACTCCGTCATGGACGGATCAGTTCTGCATCCGTATTGAAATGTTCGGCGATGAAATTGACCGCATCACGGAGATTGATCCCCTGACCGGACATATTCAGAAAGCCTATTCTTTCTATAATATATTCCCGGCAAGCGGCTATGCCCGCTCCAAGAGCCAGATGCTGCGGGCCTGTGATGAGATTGAGGCAGAGCTGGAAGATCGTCTGAAATATTTTGATGACAAGGGCAAGATGCTGGAGAAGGAGCGTCTGGAGCAGCGCACCCGGTTTGATCTGGAAGCGCTGCGGGAGAATGGCTACTGCTCGGGTATCGAGAACTATTCGATGCATATTGATGGCAGGAAGCCCGGCCAGCGGCCATGGAATCTGTTTGATTACTTCCCGGATGACTATATGATGTTTGTGGATGAAAGCCATGTGTCTCTGCCGCAGATCCGTGGTATGTACAATGGCGACCGTCAGCGCAAGGAAACGCTTGTGGAGTATGGATTCCGGCTGCCAAGTGCTCTGGAAAACAGGCCGATGCGCTTTGATGAGTTTGAAAAGATCCGCCCCCAGGTCATTTACTGCTCGGCAACACCGGGTGATTATGAGCTGGCGGAGACAGACAATCAGGTTGTTGAGCAGATTATCCGGCCGACTGGTCTGCTGGATCCTAAGATCAGTGTACGGCCGACCCATGGCCAGGTGGATGATATCTGCCTGGAGCTTGACAAGCGCATCCAGCGCAATGAGCGTGTATTGATTACAACGCTGACGGTACGGATGGCGGAGGACCTGACGTCTTATCTCAAAGAGAGAAATTATAAGGTATCTTATCTGCATCATGAAACCAAGACCCTGGAGCGTACCGAGACGATCCGGCAATTGCGGCTTGGCAAGATTGATGTGATTGTCGGGATTAACCTTCTGCGTGAAGGTCTTGATATTCCGGAGGTTTCGCTGGTATGCATTCTGGATGCGGATAAGGAAGGCTTCCTGCGTTCCAAACGGTCGCTGATTCAGACGATTGGCCGGGCTGCCAGAAATGAGAATGGCGAAGTGATCATGTATGCGGATACGGTGACAGAGTCAATGTCAGAGGCAATCAGTGAGACAAACCGGCGCCGCTCGATTCAGGAAGCCTACAACCGGGAACATGGCATTGTGCCCCATACGGTCAGAAAGCCTGTCAGTGAGGCAATCCGCGGCGTGGAGACTAAGGAGATGGCAGCTAAATATCTGTCACATCATGCCAAGGTGAACAAAAAGGACCGCAAGACGATGATTGCGGATCTGGAGAAAGAGATGAAGGAGGCTGCCAGATCACTTGATTTTGAGCGGGCAGCAGAACTTCGTGATATGCTGTTTGAGATAAAAGCAGAGGAGTGATGAGTAAGGATGGATTACGATAAGATTATCTGCGACCGGGCAAAGAATATGCGGCCGAGTGGGATTCGCAGATTCTTTGATCTGGCTGCTGATATGCCGGACTGTATGTCGCTTGGTGTCGGTGAGCCTGATTTTCAGACGCCATGGAATATCCGGGCAGCTGCCATTGATTCTCTGGAGGCAGGTCATACCAAGTACACGTCCAATGCCGGTCTGAAGGAGCTGCGGGAGGGGCTGAGCAGCTGGCTTGCCCGGCATTATGATCTGCATTATCCCCCTGAGGATTTTCTGATTACGGTAGGAGGATCAGAGGCCATCGATCTGGCAATCCGGGCCCTGGTGGCACCGGGGGATGAGGTGATCATTCCGGAACCGTGCTATGTTTCCTATGAGCCGATCACTACGCTGACTGGCGGGGTACCGGTGCATATTCAGACAACGGTAGAGAATTCTTTCCGGGTAAGTGCGCAGCAGATCAGGGATGCTCTGACCCCGCGTACAAGATTACTGGTGCTGTCCTATCCGAATAATCCAACCGGTGCAGTATTAAGGCATGAGGATCTGGTGGCGATTGCGGATGTGCTGAAGGATACCGATGTGATTGTGCTCGCCGATGAGATTTACTCAGAACTGACCTATGGGACAAAGCATGAATCGATTGCCCATATTCCGGGAATGCAGGAAAGAACGATCTATGTCAACGGTTTTTCCAAGACATGGAGTATGACGGGCTGGCGGCTTGGTTATGCCTGTGGGCCGAAGCCTTTGATCAGTGTGATGACAAAGATTCATCAGTCATGCATCATGTGTGCGCCGACAACATCACAGAATGCGGCTCTGACAGCCTTGTTTGACTGCGATGATGAAGTGCAGACCATGCATAATGAATATGACCGGCGCCGTCAGTACTGTGTGCGCAAACTGAATGAGATGGGTCTGAAGACGTTTGAGCCGGAAGGTGCCTTTTATGTATTTCCGGATATTTCTTCTTCAGGCATGTGCTCAGAAGAATTCTGCGAAAGACTGCTGAAGGAGCAGAAGGTGGCCATTATACCCGGTACGGCATTCGGTTCCTGCGGGGAAGGCTATGCGCGTATTTCGTATGCCTACAGTCTGCGCCACCTGCAGGAGGCAATGAAGCGTATTGCATGCTTTTTGGATGATCACAGGAAAGAGAGGACAAACTAATGGATACATTACAGCTGCTGCACTGCCTGGAGAATGATCCGGCTGCTTCCGTCACGGATCTGGCGGATATTCTCAATGAAAAGCCTGAGGATGTTGCCGGTGAAAAGGCACGCCTTGAGAAGGAAAAAGTGATCTGTGGCTATCATACGGTCATCAACTGGGATAAAACTGATGAGGAACATACGGAAGCGATCATTGAGGTTGCGGCAAAGCCGGAACGGGGACGCGGATATGACCGTATTGCTGAGAAGATTGCCCGGCTGCCGGAAGTGACGGATCTTTATCTTGTCTCGGGCAAGAGTGAATTTCTGGTCATGGTGACCAACCGTACAATGCGCCAGGTGGCAGAGTTTGTCGGTCAGAGACTGGCGCCGATTGATGGTGTACAGTCCACCGTGACGTGTTTCCTTTTGAAGAAGTACAAGGTGGACGGCATTGCCATGGAGTTTGAAGAAGAGGGCGATGACCGCATTCAGATCTCCTGAAAAAACAGTGGACATGCCTGCCTGCAAATGGTAATATATTCCGGCGAGTGGGTTTTCCGCTCCTTGCCAGAAATGGCCGTTTAGTCCAGAAGGAGGTGTACACAATGAAAAAGTATGAAGTCATGTACATCATCAATGCATCTGTAGAGGAAGACAAGAGAGCAGCTTTGATCAATGATCTGAGCAAGATCATTACAAATCAGGGCGGCAAGGTCGTCAAGACAGATGAATGGGGCATGCGCGATTTCGCATACCGTATTGATGATATGACAAAGGGTTACTATGTCGTTTCCGCTTTTGAAGCTGACAATGCCTGCGTGAAAGAATTTGACCGTCTGATGCGCATTAACCCGAATGTCGTTCGTTACCTGATCACACGCGACATTGCCGCGGAGGCCAGATAATGATTAACAGAGTGGTTCTGGTTGGCAGGCTGACCAAGGATGTTGAGGTCCGCAAGACGAATTCCGGTCTTTCTGTTGCACAGTTTACGGTAGCGGTTGACCGTCGGATGTCGCGTGACAGCAATGGTCAGCAGAGCGCGGATTTTGTGCCGTGTGTTGCCTGGCGTCAAAGTGCCGATTTCCTTGGCTCTTATGCGAGAAAGGGAAATCTGGTTGGCGTAGAGGGCCGCATTCAGACCAGAAACTATGATGACAAGGATGGCAAAAAGGTCTATGTGACCGAGGTTGTCTGTGACAATGTGCAGCTGCTGGAGAGCAGGAAGAGCCGTGAGGCTGCCGGTTCCTATCAGCAGAGCAGTACTCCGTCTTATGGAAGTTATAACAACAACGCACAGCCGTCCTTCAATGAGCCGGCAAAGCAGAATGATTCTGCTTCCGGTGACGATTTCAAGAACGGGGATTCACTGGTGATTTCCAGTGATGATCTGCCATTCTAAAGGAGAAAGCATAATGGCATTCAGAAAGCAGAGAATGGGCCGCAGAAAGGTATGTTATTTCACAAAGAATAACATCAAGTATATTGATTACAAGGATGTTGAGCTCCTGAAGAGATTCATCTCTTCCAACGGCAAGATTACACCGCGCCGTGTAACAGGAACCCGCGCCAAGTATCAGCGCCAGCTGGCTGTTGCAATCAAGCGTGCACGTCAGATGGCTCTGCTGCCTTACGTAGAGGACTAATGATTTGAAAAGCCTTGAGAAATCAAGGTTTTTTGTTTTCTGGCAGAAGGAGAGTGCATATGGCAGGACTTGGTACTTTGATCAATGCTCTGGCGATCATTGCCGGCGGCATCATTGGCATGGTGTTTGGCAAAAAGATACCGGAGCGCATGCAGGAAACGCTGTTGAAAGTCAATGGGACAGCGGTGCTTTTTATCGGCATCGGCGGTGTTATGAGCAAGATGCTTACGATCAAAGATGGTGTTGTTAATACGCAGGGCAGCATGATGATGATCGGTTCTCTGGCCATCGGGACAGTTGTGGGAGAACTGCTGGATCTGGATGGCTGGATGCACCGGTTTGGCGTCTGTCTGCAGAAAAAGACGGGCAATGGCAGTGACAGTCATTTCATTGAGGGGTTTGTCAGTGCTTCTTTGACAGTGTGCATCGGTGCCATGGCCATTGTCGGTGCCATTGCGGATGGCATCGATGGCAATCATTCCGTTCTGTTTGCCAAGGCCGTCCTGGATCTGATCATTGTCATGGTCATGTCTGCTTCTCTTGGCAAAGGGTGTCTGTTCTCGTTTATTCCGGTTGTCATCCTGCAGGGCAGCGTTACTCTGCTGGCAAAGCTGATTGCGCCGCTGATCACCGCCGCTGCCTTGAATAACATATCCTATGTTGGTTCCGTACTGATCTTCTGCGTGGGGGTGAACCTTGTCTTTGACAGCAAAATCCGGGTGGCAAACATTCTGCCGGCCATCCTTGTGGCGGCATTGTGGCCATAATGCGCATTGATATAAGGGCTGTGAGCAGCCGTGCTATAATAACTGACAGCCAGAGGGATGTGTTTCCTGGCTTCTGGATCTGAATTCATATGAATCATAACGTTAGAAAACTGACAGACGGCGCCATGATGGCAGCTATCCTTGGCGTACTTATTCTCATTGACCGCTGGACCGGCGGTTTCTTTGAAGGCACCGCAGTGTTTCTGCTGCCATTGCCGATGGTATTCTATGCCGCCCGCTATGGCATCAGAGACAGCTGGGCGGTATTGGCTGCAATCTGCATTCTGTGCATCGTGCTGGGCACACCGCAGGCATTGTTTTACATGGCTTCGGAGTCCTTCATCGGCATGGTCTATGGCGATGGAATTCACCGCGGAACGGGAGCCAGCCGTCTGCTGATCCGTACCATGGCCCTTGGTGCAATTGCAGACACGCTTTCAATGGTTGTGTTTGCCTCCTTCTTTGGCTATGATATGGCCGGTTCGCTTGCCCAGATCAAAGATGTATTCAATCAGGTTGGCACGCAGATGGGTGTTTCCTTCAATGACATCATGAATTTGGACAGCCTGGCCAGAGAAATCTTTATATTGGCGGCTGTGCTGTCAGGTATGCTGGAAGGATTTGTGACCCACATGCTTTCCCGGATCATGTTAAAGCGGCTGCATTATCCGCTGCCGCCTTCTACACCGCTGCGCGATTATTATCCGCCCAAATGGACCGGTTATGTGGCGCTTGTCGGTGTGCTTGCCTATTTTTATGCCATGCGCAGTACGGGCATAAGCGAAACTGTGCAGGCCGTGTGCATGGGCCTTGGCCTGGCGGGCTATTACTATCTGGATCTGTTTGCCGTGATTGGTCTGACAGTCTGGGCAAGAGCCCGCAATCCGCATATCTCTAAATGGATTGCACTGCCGATTGTTATGCTGGTGATGATCATGAGTATGCTGGGAGCTATGTTTGGCTTTGTCTATATTTCAACGGATATGCATCAGAGCATGCTGGCGGGGAGGAATCAGTCATGAGAGAGAAACTGGTGCGGCTGAAACGGCTGATGGCCATCGTAGTGGCTGTGCAGCTGGGTATCTTACTGCTGCTTGCCTTTGTGTTAGAGCAGAATATTGTAGGAGCTTTGATCATTCTGATCACAGAGGGCGCCTTTGTCTATTATCTGTTTGACAGCTTTGAAGACATCTATGAAGAGCAATCATCCGGGGTGCGCTCAATCCTGGGCTCCAGTTCCCAGGAAGCGTTCCTGACCGGTGGGATTGGTCTTGTCATTTATGATGATCAGTATCGTATCACCTGGATGAGCGATCTGTTTCAGCAGCGCGGCATTGACCGCGTTGGTGACAGACTTACTGCCTGGGTGCCGGAAGTTGGCAATCTGCTGTCCGGCGATCAGGATACATGTATGGTTGTTCTGGATCAAAGAGTCTATGAGATCAGGCGCAAAGAGGATGCGCCGATCATGCTTTTCCGTGATATCACTGAGATTACAGCGTACAAGACGCGCTGTGAGCAGGAACAGGTTGTCATTGGCATGGCGTCGTTTGACAACTATGAGGAAAGTATTCAGTTTGCGGATGAAGCGGAGGCAGCCAACATCAATGTAGCGGTACGAACACCACTGATGGAATACTGCCAGGCACATGGCATCCTGATGAAGCGGGTGACCAACAGCCGCTATCTGCTTGTTCTGAATGAGAAGATCTTTCAGGAAGTGGCGGGAGATCATTTCAGCGTCCTTGCAAAAGTGCGCAAAGCTGCCCAGAAGCAGGAAGTATCCATTACGCTGTCGATGGCTTTTGCCAGAGGAACTGCGGACTTTGAGGAACTTGACAATATGACTTCCACTTTGATGGATCTGGCGCAGACAAGAGGCGGTGATCAGGTGGCAGTGCAGTCCAGCGGCGGTGAAGTGCATTATTTTGGCGGCTCCAGTGAGGCAGCCGAAAAGCGCAGCCGGGTGCGGGTGCGCGTTATGAGCAATACCCTGCGCGGTTTGATTATGAACGCTTCCAATGTCATCATTGCCTGCCACAAGAATGCGGACTTTGACTGCATGGGCAGTGCGCTTGCCTTAAGCCGCATGGTGCAGGCACTGCGCAAACCGGTATGCATCATTGCCAAAACCGGCGGGATTGAGGAAAAGCTAGCGGCTGCCATGGCAACCCATAAGCAGGAATTGCAGGATGAAGTCAGCTTTGTGACTGAATCAGAGGCACTGAATCAATTGCGCAATGACACTCTGGTCATCATGACGGATCATCATAACGTTTCTCAGTCCAATGGTGCCAGGGTAGAGGAGGCAGCGAAAAAGGTTGTGGTCATTGATCATCACCGGCGTTCTACGGACATGGGTGTCAAACCGGTGCTTGTGTATATTGAGGCTGGTGCTTCCAGTGCAAGTGAGCTGGTGACAGAGATGATTCCGTATGTATCTACCAAGACGGATTTGTCTGAGCTGGATGCAACGTTTATGTTGACGGGTATGACGATTGATACGGATCACTGGCATGTGCGCACCGGGGCGAGAACGTTTGATGCAGCCAGTGCTTTGCGCAAATATGGGGCTGATCCGCAGATGTCCAATGAATGGCTGAAGGACACATACAGTGAGTTTGCTCTGAAGAGCAGTGTGATTGCCTGTGCAAAGCAGTATGAACCGGGGATTCTGATTGCCGCATATGACAGTCAGAAAATGACGCGTTCTCTGATGAGCCAGGCAGCAGATTCTCTGCTGGAGATTCAGGGTGTACAGGCTGCCTTTGTGGTGGCGGATGATGACCATGGCCAGACATGCATTTCGGCCCGCAGTGCAGGTAAGATCAATGTACAGCTGATCATGGAGAAGATGAATGGCGGCGGCCATATGACCGCGGCTGCCGTCCAGCGCAGGAATACTTCAGTTGCAGCGCTTGAAAAAGAGCTGGAAATGGCGCTGGGCGAATATCAGAAAGAGGAGGAAAGTGACGATGAAGGTAATTCTTAAGCAGGATGTTAAAAAAGTCGGAAAAAGAGGCGAGATTGTGGATGTCGCCGATGGATATGCCAGAAACTTTCTGATGGCGAGAGGTCTTGCAGTGCCGCAGACGGCCCACAGTATGGAAGTGCTGCATGAACAGAAGGAAAAGGAAGCTGAGCTGGAGGCAGCAAAGAAGGCTGAGGCTGAAGAGACGGCAAAGAAGCTGGAAAAGATGGAGCTGCGCTTTCAGGTAAAGGCCGGCACGGAAGGCAGAGTGTTCGGCTCTGTTTCTACCAAACAGATTGTGGAGCAGCTGCGCCGTCAGGGCATTAGTATCGATAAGCATAAGATCCTGGATACATATCCGATTTCTTCGCTTGGCGTAACCAAGGTCAGAGTGGAGCTTTACAGGGGTGTGATCGGTACGATCAATGTCCATCTGTTCGGGAGTGAGCAATAATGGCAAAAGTGCTGCCATCGGCGCCGGAAGCAGAAGCGAGTCTGCTTGGCACCATGATGGTCTATCCCAATGCGGCCAGACTGGCAATGGAAGAGGGACTGTCCGAGGATGATTTTTTCCTGGAAGCCAATCGGAATATTTTTATTGCGGCCAGTCAGCTGTATCAGGAAGGCAGTCCGATTGATCTGGCAACGGTATCAACCCGCCTGTCTGATCAGAATGTGCTGGAGAAAAGCGGCGGCATTGCGTATCTGACCCAGCTGGTAGATGCCTCTGTTACCAGCTATAACACGAAGAACTACATCAATCTGATTAAAGATAAGGCTTTGATGCGCCGCATGATTGAAACGGCGGCCAGGATTGCCGAAGATGGCATGGAAGGTCAGACCAGTGTGGATGATTATCTGGATGCAGCAGAAAAGCAGATTCTGGAAGTATCTCATAACCGCCGGGCAGGTGAGTTCAAGTCTTCCCAGGTGGTCATGAATGATGTGCTGGCCAATATTCACAAGATGGCCGAAGCACACAGCAATGTGACCGGCATGAAGACTGGGTTTGAAGCATTGGATAATACATTGCATGGCTTTCAGCGCGGCGATCTGATCATTATTGCGGCGCGTCCTTCCATGGGAAAAACAGCGGTGGCGCTGAATGTGGCGATGAATGTGGCAATGTACCAGCCGGATGCGGCAGTGGCGCTGTTTTCGCTGGAAATGGGTGCCGAGTCCCTTGGCATGCGTATGCTCAGTGCCAAAAGCGGCATCAAGGCTGATAATCTCAAGACCGGCCAGCTGAGTGATGATGACTGGAACCGGGTCAATGAGGCAGCGGGTGAGTTGCGCAGCGCACATATTTACATTGATGACAATCCGATGACCAAGGTGGCGGACATTGCA
>Ga0256406_1003098_pt1 | contig 21487 bp, 16 predicted proteins | sample RumenRJG_03DNA_FD_185986 | JGI IMG/M metagenome (GOLD analysis project Ga0256406, IMG submission 185986) | Bovine rumen microbial communities from Lethbridge, Alberta, Canada - RJG_03 | ecosystem: Host-associated > Mammals > Digestive system > Stomach > Rumen | place: Canada: Alberta | collected... | reverse complement strand
GGGCAGGGTGGAGGTCACACTTGTTGTGAACGATGATGAGCTCGGCCGATGCCCCATCCACGACGTTACCGTCATCATCCAGCCGTTGTAGATGTTTTCTAAGATCTGCCTCTTCATCAGAGGTTGGTTTTTCGTCAACGACCCAAACGACAACGGCAGCGCGTGCTATGGCATCGTATGACCGCTCGATACCAATACGCTCTATCTTGTCCTCCGTCTGCCTGATACCAGCAGTGTCAATGATACGGAACTTAACACCATTGATGGTCATAAAGTCTTCCACGAGGTCTCTTGTAGTTCCGTCAATATCGCTTACTATTGCTTTATCCTCATGCAGTAACTGATTGAGCAAAGTTGACTTACCGACATTCGTTTTACCAACAATGGCAACTGGTATTCCTTCTTTTATGGCTTGTCCATTTTTAAAGCTGTCGGCCAACTGAGTAATACGGCTGTCGATGTGCTCAGCAAGATTACGCAGTTCGGTGCGGTCTGCAAACTCCAAATCCTCATGGTCGGAGAAATCGAGTTCAAGTTCCAACAGACTTGTCAGTTTCAACAAGTGATCGTGGAGTTGTTTCAACTCATTGCTGAAATGTCCCTTCATCTGACTCAATGCCAAGTCGTGTGAAGCCTTGTTGTTTGCGGCAATGAGGTCGGCCACAGCCTCGGCCTGACTTAAATCCATCTTTCCGTTGAGGAAGGCGCGCATAGTAAATTCGCCATGGTCGGCCTGTCGGCAACCTGCTTCAATAAGGGTCTGAATGATGTTGTGAGCGATGAAAGCACTGCCATGACAGCTAATCTCGACAGCATCCTCACCCGTGTAAGAGTGTGGGGCACGCCAAAGGCTAACTACCACATCATCTATTTCCCTACCGTCAAGCGTATGAAAGGACCCATAGTGCAAAGTATTGGCCTTTGCCTCTGAAAGAGACAACATACCTTGTGGGGTGAATGTCCTATCTACAATGGAAATAGCATCAGAACCACTCACCCTAATAATGGCCAATGCCCCTCCGAGCGGAGTGGCAATGGCACATATAGTTTCTCCTTGTATCATTTAAATCCTTTCCAGTACAAGTTCTATCAAGTCGTTGATATCATTTTTATAATTCACTTCGGCCTTCAACGCTCTACGATTCGCTATTACCATACAGCATGTCATTGCCTTGTGCCCCATAAGTGTAGACAGGCCCGCAAGCGCCGACGACTCCATCTCGAAATTGCATATCTTCAAACCGTTGTAATCAAAGCTCTCGATTTTCTCATTAAGCTTAGGATCCATCAATGGAAGGCGCAAGCGACGTCCTTGAGGTCCAAAGAAACCGCCACAGGCAATGGTAATGCCTCTCACCATATCGTTTTTGGCAATACGGTCAATCAGCTCAGGACAAGCCGTTGCAACATAAGGATTACCCATTTTCTCCGTCCAGCCAACATGTTGTTTGAAAGCGGCTTCCAACTCCATATCTGACGCTTCGTCGCGACCTGCATAGAAATTGAGTAATCCGTCGAAACCTATGCTCTTTACACTGGCAATGAACGTGCCCGTCGGGGTATTGGGCTGCAATCCACCACACGTACCCACGCGTACTAAGGAGAGCGTGCGGTGCGTTGTTTTTTCCTTACGAGTGCTGAAATCGATGTTGGCCAGTGCATCAAGCTCATTCATTACAATATCGATGTTGTCGCAACCAATACCCGTACTTAAGCATGTGATGCGCTTACCTTTGTACGTTCCAGTAATGGTGTGGAACTCACGGTTGCTTACTTCGCATTCCTTACTATCGAAATGTGAGGCAACAAGATTGACACGGCCCGGATCGCCTACCAAGATGACCTTATCGGCTAACTGAGCTGGTTTTACATGTAAATGAAATATACTGCCATCAGCATTAATGATGAGCTCTGATTCGGGAAATACATATTCGTTGTTCATATTGGATATTTATTTATCGTTTTATAGTTTAAATCTGTCAAGGCGGTGACGACTATTTCTTACAGCATTGGCAATGCCAAACCATTATTTTCCTTTTTCCAAACTTCTAATCTTTTTCTCTAGCGAGACGAGGTCATTCCTCTGCTTGGGCAATTGTGCTTCAAGCGACCGTATGACCTTCGTTTTGCTGCTGTCGCCCTGATGATAGGCCAAACGAGCATTTTCAAGTTTATCCTCATTAGCTTTGATCATCTGCTGCAACTCTGTCACTTGCTTATACAGTTGTTTGCTCTGCGGATTATGAAACTGAGATGCAGAAGTGATCACCGTGTTGTCGTCAACCACAAAAGCCATCGCATTCGTAGAACCACGTTTTACGCTAATACGCTTGAGCATCTTATCACGACGGGCGAGTGCTTTGCTGCGATTGCCAAATTTCCAAGTATCTCTAATTCTGAGTAGACGGGCATAGCTCAGGAGTTGAGCATCACTAATATCCTCATCGTCGAAGTTTTGCCGGGTTTCCGTAGGTACAAACGTATAGATGCACACCTTTCCTGCTGGTTGTCGACGGTCGGTTACAAGCCATCCAAGACTATCGATATCATCTATGGCCAACAAATAGTCATTAGCTGTAGAATTAAACGGCAATCCATAGTTCTGAGGCTTATACCATTGTGCTTTGTCAGAATCAAACGTACTCATGAATATGTCCCTACCACCCATGCTTTCTACTCCACCTGCAGAGAAGAACAAGGTTACTCCATCAGAACATAAGAATGGGAAGTTCTGCAATTTGTACTCACTCACACCAAAATCAGCAATTGCCGTCTTCTTGCTCCACGTATCACCCAGAAGCGTTTGTGTGTAGAGGCGGCTGGCAGACGAATCGCCATCAGCCACAATACGTCGGTCACCGAATTCATTCTCATATTGTCCCATCTCATTGGCAAAGTCTTTCGACTTACTATTTACCGATAAGATGCCAGTCTCCTCGCTCAGAGGTACTTGTGACAGGAAATCCTGTTTATCCACTACTACACTGTCGATAAACATTACTTTTGCAGTGCTCGGCAGCAGTTGTTGGAAAAGCTTGGTGTTTTCTGTTGCCCTGGCCACTACACGTTGCTGTGGGACAGCCTTGGCGGGCTTACGTTGAGCAATGACAGGCAAAGAGATAAATAAGAATATTGGTATAATGTTGATTAACTTCATTTTGTTATTAATTGTTCAATAATTGCTTTGCCATATTGGCTGCAGCCTTTCTACCATCTCCCATGGCGAGTATGACAGTAGCTCCACCACGCACGATGTCACCACCAGCATAGAGCTCAGGCTTTGACGACCGCATCTCCTCATTGACAACAATCGTGTTTTTACGGCCTAGCTCAAGTCCTTGCACCGACTTTGGCACAAGCGGATTGGGCGACACACCAACAGCCACAATAACCTGGTCGCAATCTATCGTTGTCGTCTCACCGGTTGGTTCCGGACGGCGGCGCCCAGAAGCATCGGGGTCACCCAGGCGCATCACATCAAGAACTGCACCTTTCACGCGTCCGTTGTCATCTGCCAGATAATGATTTGGGTTGTGAAGAGTCAGGAAATGTATTCCTTCTTCCTTGGCATGCTTCACTTCCTCAAGTCGTGCGGGCATTTCTTTTTCAGAGCGGCGATAGACCAGTGTGACATCAGCCCCCAGTCGTTTAGCCGTACGGCAGGAGTCCATGGCAGTGTTGCCACCACCCACAACCAACACCTTCTTGCCGAAGATGATAGGAGTATCTGTTTCAGGATTAGCTGCATCCATCAGATTAACACGAGTGAGATACTCATTGCTCGACATTACATTGATAAGATTTTCACCGGGTATACCCATGAAGTTAGGCAAGCCGGCACCCGATCCCACAAAGACGCCCTTAAAGCCTTTTGCCTCAAGCTCGTCTATCGTGATAGTCTTTCCGATGATGGTGTCTGTTTGGAAATGGACACCTTCCCGGCGCAGATTATCTATCTCTGCATCTACAATTCTGTTGGGCAGACGGAATTCCGGAATGCCATATTTCAGCACTCCGCCTATTTCGTGCAAGGCCTCAAAGACATACACCTCAAATCCTTTCTGTACCATGTCGCCTGCAAAGCTGAGTCCAGAAGGACCACTTCCGACAACAGCCACCTTAATGCCATTGCTCGGAGCCAACACGGGTAGTTCACCTTTGCCACTTTCCCGTTCATAGTCAGCGGCAAAACGCTCAAGATAGCCGATGGCTACGGCTGGCTCATCCATTTTCACATGGATGCATTTGCTCTCACACTGCTTCTCCTGCGGACAGACTCGGCCGCAGACAGCCGGTAAGGCAGAAGTATGGTGAAGCACACGGGCTGCCCCAAGTATGTCGCCATTTTCTATATGCTTAATAAAATCGGGGATTTGTATATGAACCGGGCACCCTTCTACACACGATGGCTTCGCGCAGTCGAGACACCGTTTAGCCTCTGTCATGGCCATTTCTTTCGTCAACCCCTTGTTGACTTCTTCGAGCCTTGTCGTTGCACGATAGGCTGGATCAAGTTCTGGCATCACGACACGCTTGATAGCCATGCGCTCCTTGGGTTTCATCTGTTTACGCAACTGTACACGCCACTCAGCACCGCGGCCTTCGTCAGCGGTATTGGCTTGTCCTGCCATCGAGGCATCTTGTTTCTCGTTTTCCCCCCGAGAAGCAACAGATGATTCGGCGTTGAGGAGAGCACCGGTATCGGGCTCACCTTCATTTTCCCAATGCACAAGCTCTTCTTTCTCTACATTCTTAAAGGTACCCATACGGCTCATCATCTCATTCCAATCCACCTCGTCACCATTGAATTCCGGGCCGTCAATACAAACGAAACGGGTCTTTCCACCGATGGTCAGTCGGCATGCACCACACATACCTGTACCATCCACCATGATGGTGTTGAGCGACACATCGTTGGGAATACCATATTTATGAGCGAGCAGTGACGTGAACTTCATCATTACCGGTGGACCAATTGCTATGACTTTGTCGACATGCTCGCGTTGGATAACCTTCTCCACACCAGCCGTCACCATTCCTTTTTCGCCATAAGAGCCGTCATCAGTCATTATGATCACCTCATCACTGTATTTTTTTACGTCATCCACCATGATGACGAGGTTCTTCGTGCGTCCAGCCAAGACAGAGATTACTCTGTTTCCTGCTTGCTTGAGGGCTGTCAAAATAGGAAGGATGGCAGCAATGCCAATACCACCGCCGGCACACACCACGGTGCCATAGTTGGCTATCTTAGAAGGAGTGCCCAGAGGACCCACAACGTCTTGAACATAACTGCCTTCGGGCAGTTTGCATAGTTTGGTCGACGAAAGCCCCACCTCTTGCACCACCAGTGTGAGTGTTCCCTTCGCGGCATCACTCTTTGCAATCGTATAGGGCACACGTTCGCTATGACTGTCCACCCTGACGATGATGAAGTTGCCCGGCTTACAACTTCTGGCAATAAGAGGTGCCTCAATATCGAGGCAAAAGACTTTCTCTGAGAATTGCGTCTTCTTAACTATCTTGTTCATACCCGTTTTATTTATTATAGGTTCTTGATAAATTTTATCTAAAGCTGAGCTTCTGCCAAAACATTGTTGTCTAAATCACGAATAGACAGCATGCCATTATCCATGATTCCGAATGTCGGCACATTACCGTTTTTGGGGAATGTAATCGATCCTGTGTTGCAGCACACCATTCGATGCCCATCAGAAAGGGTAGTGGTACTCAGTTTCCACAGATGGGTGTGACCAAAGATCACAGCGTCAAAATGTCCTGGTGGCAGCTGTTGATCGTTGTACACATGACCATGAGTGAGCAGTATCTTCCTGCCTTCATCAACCAGCAACGAATAGGTTGCTTGGATAGGGAAATGAAGCAACATCTGGTCAACTTCCGAGTCGCAGTTGCCCCTGACAGCTACTATATTATCGGCCAAGGCATTGAGCCGTTCTGTCACTCCCTTGGCATCCAAGCCCTCTGGCACTCCATTGCGAGGACCATAGTTGAGGATATCACCAAGAAGCAACAACATATCACAGTGTTCGCTACGGTAGATGTCGAGTACCTTGTCGAGTTGTGTCACCGATCCGTGGATATCAGACAGAAGAAAGTATTTCATTACATCAGCTTCTTAGATAATTTTTCAAATAGGCGCTGTGCGTCTGTTTTAGCAACTGCCTCACGGCCTTGTCTCTGATTTGTCTGACACGTTCGCGCTTCAGGCCCATATTCTGTGCAATCTCTGCCATGGTCTTTGTCTCCACGCCGATGCCATAAAAATACTGCACTACCTGCTGTTCTCTGACAGGCAACTGACGCACAATGTCAGCCAACTCCCGCTCTATGTTCTGCTTCTGCAACAACTGGTCGGGGTCGGGAGCATCCTTATTTGGTATGACACGACCCAGGCTTAGCTCCGTACTGCCACCCACCGGTGCATCAATTGACAGCGCACGCGACCGCTTCTTTTCCAAAGCCTCGTCCTTCATGTTTCTCGGCACACGGTAGAGGCCCACCTGCTGTTCAATGGCCTTCTCTATAGCCTCACGTATGTAAGGGGCTGCAAAAGTAACAAACCGATGGCCATGTTTAGGATGGAACTTCTTCGCAGCTTTAAGCATGCCTATGTTCCCCTCGCTGATGAGATCTTCGATGTCGAGACCACGATTCTTGTACTGAGTGGCAAGGCTTACCACAAAGGTAAGGTTAGCACTCATCAACTTATTGAGTGCTTTCTCGTCGCCATTCAGTATTCGTTGTGCCAGCTCGGCTTCTTCCTTGTCGCTCAACAGTTTTTTTGATCCTATCTCATTGAGATAAGCATTCAGAGCATTGTTTTCCTTATTCATAACGTCTCAGTTTATCAATGGGCATACTACTCCAATCCTGCATCGAGCAACATCTCTGCCACCTCTTCAGGCGAGTTGAATTCCATGCCGTCGCGCAGTTCTTGATCTGTAAACTCTTTTGACAATCTCGCCGCAGCCTCTTCACTCAAACGAGGATTACCCGCATCGTCTTTAGCCGACAGCAGGACATCAAGGATCTTTTGGCGGTATTCATTTACGTCTTCCATTGTCCGTATAATTTTTGGTAAAGTTACTCATTTTTTCAGATATAAGCGCTAATTGATACGTTTTTTATTGTGAAAAAAAATCATTATCACGTTTTATTTCGTAACTTTGCGACATCATAATCAAAATAAGGAAAATATGGAACAAAAGATGTTGCTCATCGTAGATCCGCAGATTGACTTTATCACAGGCAGTCTGCAAGTACCTGGCGCAGCGGAAGCAATGACCCGTCTGGCTGCATATGTACGTAATCACGATGAAGATTATGCCGTGAGGATTGTTACGTCTGACTGGCATCCGTATCGTCATTGCTCCTTCCAGCATGAGGGCGGCCAGTGGCCTACACATTGCGTGCAACACTCAGCCGGGGCTGCTATCTGGCAGCCGCTGCTTGAGGCTCTCAACGAGTCACGTGGGGGTTACACATTATTATATAAAGGTGATGCCATTGACAAAGACGAATATTCGATTTTGCAGAATGACCGATCTGCCGACATACTTCTGCGACTCATCAAGGCATTGGGCATTGCAAAGATTGACATCTGCGGACTGGCCGGCAACGTGTGCGTGCTCAACACAGCCAAGGATTTGGCTGCTGCCACCAACCCCAACAAGATTCACGTGCTGACAGACTATGCACCATCATTGGACGACGGAAGCGAACTCCATGCTTTTATCGAGTCATTGCATTAGCAATGATTTGATGTCCTATTTTATTTTCATGAAACTGCTCATCATTAAACTATACAAAGTAATAATTAATTATGATATTATCAACCACTCCTTCTATAGAAGGTCAACAGATAGGCAGATACCTTGGAGTTGTGACTGGAGAGACCATCATTGGTGCCAACTTCGTGAAAGACTTCTTTGCCAGCATTCGTGACATCGTAGGTGGTAGATCTGGCAGTTACGAACGTGTGCTGTCTGAAGCCCGTGACACTGCAATGAAAGAATTGGTTCAACGAGCAGAAGCCATCGGAGCCAACGCCATCGTGGGTATCGACATCGATTATGAGACCATCGGAGCCAATGGGTCCATGCTAATGGTAGCTGTCAGTGGAACTGCTGTAGTATTGGTATAAACAAAGACTCATACGTCATGCCAATCATTGAAACAGTTAAAGGGAAGACACCTCTATGGGGTGAGCGGTGCTTCATTGCCGACAATGCCACACTGGCCGGCGATATCATCATGGGTGATGACTGCTCTGTCTGGTATGGAGCGGTGCTACGTGCCGATGTAGACGTCATACGTATCGGCAACCGTGTGAATATTCAAGATTGTGCCTGTCTACATCAGACAGGAGGCCATCCTGTAGTGCTTGAGGATGACGTCAGCATTGGGCATGGTGCTGTCGTCCATGCTGCCACCGTCAGGCGCGGTGCACTCATCGGCATGAATGCTGTTGTTCTTGACGATGCCGACATTGGCGAGGGGGCTATTGTCGCCGCCGGTGCCGTTGTCTTATCCGGAACCAAAGTTAAGGCCGGTGAACTTTGGGCTGGTGTACCTGCCAAATGTGTCAAGATAGAAGATCCAGAGAAAGCAAAAGATTTCGCGCGACACTATATGACGATTAAGTCATGGTATAAAGAGATTCCGCCATCAAAATGACGACATCACGTAGGCCACGGTGGTATTGTAAAGATTGAAACCAAACTGCACAAGCAGTTTTTCTTTAAAGAAACTTAAAATACACATCATTAGTACGGCAGTCTGAAAAAAAAGTCTTACTTTTGCAGTCGCATTTGTGAAAAAAGCAGATGGCAGTCAATCAACTTGGAAAGATGCTCGAGTGGTTGAAGAGGCACGCCTGGAAAGCGTGTATACGCCTAAAGCGTATCCGGGGTTCGAATCCCCGTCTTTCCGCTTTGTTGATTTGTAATTAGTAAGAACTTAGAGTCAATAAGTTTTTCGTCTCCAATCATTTTATTTTAAGTTTTCACACCATCTGAAGAAGGGGGCTTTTACCTCATCTTCAATATGTTGAACATTAGACATTGACAATTTCTTCGACATTTCTATTCTAAGTTTTCCTAAAGAAATTAATTTGCCCCTAAATAACAAATCGCCATAGCTTCTTCAAGTTACGGCGATTTATTATTCCAATCAGATCTTTCTGTATAATAACAGATCACTCTTATTTTACTAAAGGCCATTCTCCGTTACACTTTTAAGGTGCACTGAACCTATATGTTGTATTTACATCTCCACCTGTTTCAAATCCTTATCCAAGGAGCTTGTGCCACAGTATATTGAGTAGTGGTGATCAGGGTTGTAGCGCATGGTGTTGGTCGTTACATCCCAGAGTTCAAAGTTACGCTCCGTGAGTGGAATGACCACAGTTTTTTTCTCACCAGCCTTCAGACTCACCCGTTGGAAAGCACGCAGACTCTTCAGTGGCCCGTCAATGTCTTCGTTATCCTTGACGTAGACCTGCAGAATCTCCTCGCCGTCACGTTTTCCTGTATTCTCAACGTCCACAATCAGGTTGCCGCCAACTTCTCCCGTCTTCTCCAACCGAGGTTGTCCCATGGCGAACTGTGTATAGCTCAGTCCATAGCCGAAGGGATAAAGCGCATCGCCCTTGAAATAGCGATAGGTACGGCCTTTCATGTCGTAGTTCTCAAACGGTGGCAGCTGCTTGGTGTTGCGATAGAAGGTCACTGGGAGTTTGCCAGAAGGGTTGACTTTGCCAAAGAGTACATCTGCAACAGCCGTGCCTCCCTCCTGTCCTGGGTACCAGGCTTGCAGGATTGCCTGGCAGCGGTCGGCCTCGGGAGCAAGAGCAATGGCAGCACCTGAGCAGTTGACCATGATCACCTGCTTGCCGGCATCGTGGAGTGCTGCAATCAGTCCACGCTGCACTTTAGGCAGCTCGATGTTGGTGCGGTCGCCACCTGAGAAGCCCTCTATGTGTACAGGCATCTCCTCGCCTTCAAGGGCCGGAGAGATACCACCGACAAAGATCACTTTATCGATACCTTTAAGCTGACGGATGGTCTCAGTGTAATCCACTGGCTTCTCCGTTCCGAGATTGATCTTCAAGTCGGCATTCCATGTCTTCACGTAGGCGAAGTCCACCCGGATGTCATAGCGCTTGCCGGCCTCCACTTTCAGTACAGTGTGCGTTGGAAGTGTACGCCATGTATGTGCTTCTTGTTTGCGTTCATCATTGACATATACCTGAAAGTCGCCACAGCCCTCTACATCGAGCGCCACTTCGCCGCTCTGTTGAGGGTAGAAGGTAGTGGAGTAGCGGGCAGAGAAATCTTCAATCTTCACACCAGGCGCAAAGTTGTGCATACCCGCCGTAGTTACGGCGATAGGCTGTGTATAATATTGCGTTGTGATAGGCTTACCCTCTCGTTTGGTGTTATTCCAGAACTCCCCCTTCAGCCCCGTTGTCTTTCCGTCACGGCATTGGTTGAAGAGTGGCTCGATGACCTTATCGGCTGTGAGATCACAGCCCTTGATATATACCAGGTTTTTGTAGTGGCTACGCAGTCCGTCGAGGATGTCTATGGTGTGTGTGGGCGTACCGTTATAGTTGCCCCACATCATCGGACGGTTGTCAGCGTTGGGCCCGATGACGGCGATGCGCTCGTGGCTCTTGGGATTGAGAGGCAGAATATTATCACTGTTTTTCAGCAGCACGAGCGACTGTCGCGCCATGTCGAGCGAGAGCTGAGCATGCTCTTTGCTTGAGACAACCGAGAAGGGAATCCGGCTCCATGACACCAGTTTCTGGTCATCCATCTCACCGAGATCAAAGCGGCCCTCAAGCAGACGGATCACATGTTTGTCGACCTCTTTCTCGCTGATGAGTCCACGCCGCACGGCGTCGGGCACAGTCTTGTAGGTGTAGTTGAATCCACACTCCACGTCGGTACCGGCTAACGCTGCACGTGCAGAGGCGTGCGTGGCGTCGCTCGAAACCTTATGGTTTTCCCATATGTCACTGACAGCACCGCAGTCGCTCACCACCAGGTTTTTGAAGCCCCACTCATCGCGCAGGATTTGTTGCAGCAACCGTGTGTTGGAACAGCAAGGCTCGTCATCAAGACTCTGATAGGCGCACATCACTTCCCGCACATGAGCGTCCTGGACAAGTGATTTGAATGCCGGCAGATAGGTCTCCCACAGATCACGTGGCGAGACGTCATTGAGGTTGGCCGTATGGCGTGTGCTCTCAGGGCCGCTGTGCACAGCATAGTGTTTGGCACAGGCCCAGAGCTTGCGGTAACGTGCCGATTCAGGTCCTTGCAGTCCTCGCACGACAGCACAGCCCATCACGCTCGTCAGCCAAGGATCCTCGCCGTAAGTCTCCTGTCCACGACCCCATCGTGGGTCGCGGAAGATATTGACATTGGGTGTCCACACCGAGAGACTGTGAAACTTCTCCACGTCACCGCCTTGTGCCAGACGGTGATGGTATTGTGCCCGCATCTCGTCGCTGGTGGCAGAGAACACACGATAGAGCAGGTCAGGATTGAACGATGACGCCATGGCAATGGGCTCCGGAAAGACGGTGACACCTCCAAGATTGGCAACGCCGTGCAGTGCTTCGCTCCACCAATAAAACTTCTTGATGCCCAATCGTGGGATAGCAGGACTCTCATCAAGCATCAGCTGTGCTTTCTCCTCAAGCGTCAAACGCCCACAGAGATCAACGGCCCGCTGATGGGCCGTAAGACTCGGGTCTTGATAGGGTAGTGTCTGTGCACTCAGGCTAATAGAGCTGAGCCAGCAAACGCTTAAAACAAAGTTTCTTAGTTTCATGTTTCAAGTTTTAAATGTTTATGGTCTTATTAATAGGCAAAAGTAGACATTTTTTCTCATACAAACTATTCCATTTGTAACTATAACTTTGTATGATGTAAACTTGGAACAAATAATCCCAAATTGTATCTACATCTGCTAAGATAGTAGCAATGACCAAAAGCTAATAGTCGTACCTTTGTCATCATAAATCATTAGCAATAAACTAAAAACGTATTTATGGTTAAGACAATACTCTCTTCATTGTTGTTGATGCTGACAACAGTTATGGCATCTGCCCAAATTGCAGCAAATGGGACTGAGGAATTCCGCCGTTACGGGAAAGTGAGACGGTCGCCACAAAGTAATGAGACGGTCGCCACAAAGTAATGAGACGGTCGCCACAAAGTAATGAGACGGTCGCCACAAAGTAATAGCGTAATGAAGAGAATGTATCAAAATTGGAGAAGTTCAGAAGTCCGGAAGTAAAGAACTTCAGTCATTACTATGATAACACCTTATTATCAGACAGGTATTCATATGACAGGACTTCAGGACTCCCGGACTTCTTCATTTTTGCTACATCCTCTTATTTAATCGTTTAATGTAAAGGAGTACTTTCGAGGGCAAAGCCAATGCGATGGCATTGAATCCCTTCACACATGTGGGAAATAGCTATGATTTCCCTATAAAGTTTGCTAAATAATGACCAATTGTCTTGTAGGTGCCAATACTTTTTATTAGTTTTGCAAACAACACAAATTAATTAAACCTATTCCGCTATGCGATTAATTATCGAGCAAGACTATGACCGCCTTTCACAATGGGCAGCCAACCATGTAGTAGAGCGTATCAATGCTTTTCATCCCACAGCCAATCGTCCGTTTGTGCTGGGTCTGCCTACCGGCAGTTCTCCCGTTGGCATGTATGCGGCATTGGTGAAGGCCAATAAAGAAGGTCGCGTCAGTTTTAAGTACGTCAAGACCTTCAATATGGATGAGTACGTCGGGCTGCCGGAGAGTCATCCCGAGAGCTACCATAGCTTTATGGCTCGCAATCTCTTTGACCATATTGACTGCCCAAAAGAGAACATTCACATCCTCAATGGCAATGCTAAGGATCTTGAGACCGAATGTGCCCATTACGAGCAGATGATTAAGGACGCCGGAGGCATTGACCTCTTCATCGGTGGCATCGGTCCCGACGGCCATATTGCTTTCAACGAGCCCTTCTCAAGTCTGGTAAGCCGCACACGCGTCAAGACACTCACCACCGACACCATCATTGCCAACAGCCGTTTCTTCGATAACGATGTCAACAAAGTACCCAAGCACGCGCTGACCGTCGGCGTGGGTACGGTGATGGATGCCCGCGAGGTGATGATCCTTGTCAATGGACACCATAAGGCACTGGCCCTCAAAGCTGCTGTGGAAGGTCCGGTCACACAAGCATGGACCATCAGTGCCCTGCAACAGCATGCTCACAGCATCATCGTGGCCGACGAACAGGCATGCGATGAGCTGAAGGTGGGCACCTACCGCTATTTCAAAGATATAGAGAAAGACAACCTCTAAGTAATCCATCAATAAGAGATCAGGACTGATCAGTCTTATCAATCGATAATGGTCGGGAAGGCAGAGAAAGCAACGACGCCAAGACGTCCACAGCGGCAGTCTAACTAAACAACCTGCAAGATGTGCTTCTTTGCCTTCCTAATTTGTTTCTGTTTCATTTCTTAATCATACTATTAACTATGCCTTCCATATCCACTGCCAATTGGGTGCCTGACGCTACCCAACGTCAGATCATTAATCTTCACCAAGGTTCCCATCTCGTGCTGGCTCCTCCGGGATGCGGCAAGACACAGTTGCTGGCCGAACGTATAGCCAATGCGCTCGATCAAGGTGTGTCACCGTCTGACATGATCTGCCTCACCTTCACCAATCGTGCCGCACGAGGCATGCGCGAGCGAATCAATGAAAGGGTAGGTGACGCAGCCGATACGTTGTTCGTGGGAAATGTGCACAGATATTGCTCACATTTTCTATTTGAAAACCATCTCGTGCCCATCGACTCCGCCATCATCGACGACGACACAACCATGAGCATCTTAGCACGCTATCTCGAGGAAGATGAGTCAGAAGTAGCCAACAGCCACACCCGCAAGCAGGCCTACCAGCAAATCATGTTCTTCTCCCACTTCATGTACGATATTGCACACAGAGTGCCCAAACGCCTTCGCATCCATCCGGAATGTGTGTCACGACAGGACATAGCAATGATGAGGACCATTGCTACCGCACAGAACAAGCCTTTTGACGAAGAGCTGATGCTCGACATCTACAACAATACCGACTTTTATCTTGACCTGATCAACCAGCCACCTTTCACACCCTATCAGCGTCATGAGGCTGAGGAGAGTCTGCGGAAGATGCGCTTCGCGCACGCTTACACAGCTTACAAACGACTTAACAACCTTCTCGATTTTGAAGACCTTCTCCAATATGCCTACCACGCGCTGAGCACCAATCCCGACTGCAAGCAATATGCCTGGATGCAGGTGGATGAGGTGCAGGACCTCAATCCACTACAGTTGGCCATCATCGACCTTCTGTCAGAGAAAGCAGCCAAAGAGGGCAGCCGAATTTTCTTCGGCGACGAACAGCAAGCCATTTTCTCGTTCATGGGAGCCAAGCTCGATACGCTGACGATGCTGAAAAAGAAATGCGAGGGCAACGTTCATCACCTTGGCATCAACCACCGTTCGCCGGCTCCACTGGTCAATATGCTCAATCTCTTTGCCATCAGCAACCTCAAAAGTGACCCTGACCTGCTGCCCGAAGCCGGAAACAACGGCAGTGACGGTCAGTGCAAGCTCTGTGTGACTTCAACGAACACGATGTCAGAAGAGTTCAATGCCGTAGTGAGCTTAGCCAATAAACTGCTGACAACTTATCCAACAGAGATGACTGCCATCGTGGTCAACAGCAATCGAGATGCTGATGTCGTTAGCGAGATATTGGTGAAACAAAAAATCAATCACTTCAAGGTATCCGGTACCGATCTCTTTGCATTGCCGTCTGTCAAACTGCTGTTGGCGCATCTGAACGTGCTCGTCGATTCCCACAACTTCCTTGCATGGTCACGTATCATGCAAGGCATGAAAGTGTGTGAGACCCCGGCCAGCAGCCGGCAGTTTGTTCATCAGTTGCGCAAGAACGGGCTGCTGCCGACCGACCTCATGGGCGATGGAAGGCAGACAGTCCTGCAACGCTTCTTCGATGACTATGAGCAACGGGATCTGATAGTCTTCGACACAGAGACCACCGGACTGAATGTGTTTGAGGACGACGTGATACAGATTGCGGCGGAGCGGTTGCGCCAGGGCAAAGTCGTAGCAAAGTTCTCCGTTTACATTGAAACCAGCCGCCCCATTCCCACAATGTTGGGTGACATCGTCAATCCCATCATTGAAGAACGCAAGCTTCAACCCATCATCAAGCATGCTGATGCCCTCAGACAATTCCTCGACTTCGCGGCCGGAGGCGTATTACTTGCCCACAATGCCACCTTCGACTATCATATCATGGACTATAACATTCGGCGCTACCTGTCAGATGTCGACTGGCAACAGACATGTCCGGAATGTCACGACTCATTGACGCTCATACGACTGCTGCGCCCCGACCTCAAGGCTTACAAACTGAAGACGCTGCTTACGGAGATAGGACTCTCCGGCGAGAACTCCCACCTGGCCGACGATGATGTCAACGCTACTGTGTCACTCGTCAATTACTGTTACGAGCAGGCTCCTGATGTGCTGCAACGCCAACGCCAATTTCTCTCTCGTCCAACGACTGTAGAGAGAATCAAACGACTGCGACATTACTATGCCGGTTTCTATGACCGAGGACGGGCTCGTCTCTATGACCGTGGCCCTGTGGACAATGGTCTGCCGGCAATGGTTGATGAGATGAAAATGTTCTACGACGACCTGGTGAAGAACAGTTGGATTAAACCCATTGACAAGATTGACTATATCTACCGGTTTATGGCCAATGATGTAGTTGATGAGCATCGAGAGCTTTCTCTTAAGGAGCAACTTGACGCCCATGCCTACGAACTCAATACATTTAAGGAAGCCGACCTTTGCGGGTCGTCAACGATGGTTGACCGTCTGGTGGTGTCAACCATTCATAAAGCCAAGGGGTTGGAGTTTGATAATGTCATCGTCTTCGATGTAGTAGATGGCCGCATCCCCAACTTCTATCACGAAGGAGACGCGGCCATGATGGCAGAAGATGCGCGCAAACTGTACGTCGCCATGTCGCGCGCCAAGAAACGACTGTATGTCTACTATAGCAAACAAGGCAATTATGCCAGTGCCCGTCCGAGAGAGTTGTCGCGATTCATGAAACCCGTCATAGCTTCATTTGAGAAATGCAACAACCCATCGGCTATTTGACGCGCGTAGCTCTGATAAAGTAAGCGATCAAGCAGACATAAGCCAAAAGTGAGGTCATCTCCGACAAGGGATTGGCCCACCACTGGTCGGCAATGGACAGCTCGATACCACCAAACTTCAGCAATGCAGACACCACACCCATCAGTGCGCCACCTGCGATGAAGCCACTGGCTATCAGCGTTCCCTTTTCCCCACGAGCCTTGTTCACCTCAGCGTCTTTGGAACGGGTGGTGATAAACCAATTGATGGCACCGCCTACGACCAATGGTACGTTAAGCTCCAATGGGATAAACATGCCGAGGGCAAAAGCAAGAGCAGGGATATGGCAACGGTCAAGCACAATAGCAATCAATGCTCCTATGCCATAGAGCACCCAAGGCGCACCCACACCATTCATCAACGGATCGATGACGGCAGCCATGGCATTGGCCTGTGGGGCAGCAAGCTTACCGCTGGCAAAGCCATAAGTCTTGTTGAGCACGATCATCACACCTACTACCGTAGCCGCACTCACAATGGTGCCCAAGAACTTCCACGTCTCCTGCTTGGCAGGGGTAGTACCCAACCAATAACCAATCTTCAGGTCTGTGATGAAACTGCCTGCCATAGACAGGGCCGTGCACACCACACCACCCATAATTAGGGCGGCCAACATGCCTGCGGAGCCGCGGAGTCCCACAGCCACCATTACCACAGAAGCCAGAATAAGCGTCATCAGTGTCATGCCAGATACAGGGTTCGATCCCACAATGGCAATGGCATTGGCAGCAACGGTGGTGAAGAGGAAGGCGATGACGGCAACCAGCAGAATACCTACAACGGCAAACAACAGATTACCCTGCATGACACCAGTAAGGAAGAACACGAACGTGACGAGCAAAGTAACAATGGAACCGATGGCTATCACCTTGAAAGGAATATCACGCTGCGTGCGCTTCACCTTCAAGGTTGCATCTCCCTTGCCTTTGAGCTCACGTGAAGCCAGACCAACGGCACTCTTAATGATGCCCCAGCTCTTGACAATACCAATGACACCGGCCATGGCAATACCACCGATACCAATGCTTCGGGCATAGGATTTGAAGATATCCTCCGGACTCATCATGCCCACGGTAGTATGGATGGACGGGTCCCAAAGATTTAGCACCTGGTCGTGGAAGATAATCGACATACCGGGAACAATCAGCCACCAAACGGCCAACGAACCAAAGCAGATGTAAAGAGCATATTTAAGACCAACGATGTAGCCCAGACCTAAAACGGCAGCACCGGTGTTGACTTTGAATACGAGCTTTGCCTTATCGGCCAGATCCTGTCCCAGACCAATGACACGGCTTGTGAAATTCTCATTCCACCAACCGAACGTAGAAACGATAAAGTCGTATAAGCCTCCCACAATGCCGGCCATCAGCAATGGCTTTGCCTGGTCACCACCCTTGGCACCCGACACCAGCACCTGCGTCGTAGCAGTGGCCTCAGGGAAAGGATATTTGCCGTGCATGTCGCTGACAAAGTATTTACGGAAGGGGATGAGAAACAAAATGCCCAGCACACCTCCCAACGCAGACGCAAGGAACATCTTCAGGAACGATGCCGTCATCTCTGGATATTTAGCCTCCAGGATGTAGATGGCGGGCAACGTGAAGATAGCACCTGCCACCACAGCACCCGAACAGGCACCTATACTCTGAATAATGACATTCTCACCGAGAGCCTTACTGCGCTTGGTAGCGGTGGAAACACCCACCGCGATAATGGCAATAGGAATGGCTGCTTCAAACACCTGTCCCACCTTCAAGCCCAAATAAGCGGCTGCGGCTGAGAACACCATTGCCATGATGATACCCCACGTCACCGACCAAGCGTTGACTTCCGGGTAGACCTTGTCAGGACTCATAATAGGATTGTAAGTCTCGCCCGGCTTCAGCTCGCGAAACGCGTTGTCGGGCAATTGCACCTTGTTTTGTTCTTTCTCTTGCATAATATGGTTTTGGTTTGATTTATCTTGTTTCGTTATTCATACGCCCAAAGTCTCGACTCTGTCGTTTGTCATCTCACGGTGATGTGCCAACAACCCTGATGCACCTCATATTTGATGTAGCAACGGTTGCGCTCACGCATGTCACGCATCACCTCTGCCAATACATACTTTAAGGTATCGTTGCGTACCTCTCTACGATGCTCTCCTGGCGCCATCACGGTCTTATAACGGTTGTAACACACATCGAACGTCGTTCCATAGAGATGACAACTGTTGAACGTAGCATTGCGGTTCTTCTTTCTTAGCGCCTCCACATCCTTGCGGGAGCGCATGATGCTGGTCACGATGATTTTGTGAAGAGGAATGCCTTTCACCTGCAAGCTGTCGAAGAAGTTGCGGCCGATATCCTGCAACAGTACCGCTGCACGCGGCACAAGATAAGGTATGCTGTTGTGAAGACGGTCTACATAGAAATAAGGATTGGCACCTACATATACCAGCAGCTTCTTACTCTTCGACGCAGCCGCGCTGTCAGCAACTGGTTTAACGCCCCACTGCTGCGCAGCCGTAAGCTGTATGTCGTTTTGGTCGGGGAAGGAGGTCTCATAGCCAGGAACACTATAGATGCGACTCTTGCGCAGACTTCCATCCTTATTGAAAAAGACCGTTTGCATGGCATCAGTCTCCATGCCCACTGGCTGTGCCGCAGGGGTGCGTTCTACATCACTCAGCGATACTTTCTCATAGTCAGCCGACTTACCATCCGCTGACGATGATGAAACCGTAGTGGTGCGGTTGTGGGTGACTGACGGAAAAATAAGCCGTACAAGGGTGAACAGAAGCGTGACGGCGAAAAAACCAAGTATATATTGTCGTTTTGTAATCTTCATTTAATCTTGCTGAAACCTATAGGTATCAATTCACCTGCAAAAATAACATAAATACGCCTAACTGCAAAAGAAATCACTCTAAAAAGTATCTGCCGATGCCGTTTTGACAATCTACCGTATCGTCGCTGCTCCTCAAGCTCCCATACGCACATAAGCCCCAGCTTCTGTCCATAATCTTGTCACACACGCTCACCTGGCGCCATCCCAGGCAACCCGTGTCACCATGTTAATGTCAGATTTAATGTCAAATAAGCGGGAATTTCCTACATAAATATCCCTTTTTGCGAAAATAATTAAGTTTATTGCCAATTTTTGTAACATTGTTGAATTAATTAATTACTTTTGCAATTGTATTACTTAATGATAGCTCTGCAGGATTATGATTTTAGACAAAGAAATGCTATGGCAGTTTTACGCCACCTATGCTGACAAGGTCTCAGCAGCTCGAAAAACCATCGGCCATCCATTGACTTACGCTGAGAAAGTGCTTTATGCGCATTTATATTCAGCTGATGCGCTTCGGTCCTATCGTCGCGGCGAGGACTATGTAGACTTTCGTCCTGACCGCGTGGCCATGCAGGATGCTACAGCGCAGATGGCGTTGCTACAGTTTATGAATGCTGGTAAGGACCATGTGACTGTGCCGGCGTCAGTCCATTGCGACCATCTCATCCAGGCCGACTTAGGCGCCACAAGTGACCTGCCAACGGCACGGCAGCAAAATAAGGAAGTGTACGACTTCCTTCATTCAGCCTCAGCCAAATACGGCATAGGCTTCTGGGCACCGGGAGCCGGCATCATCCATCAGGTGGTGCTGGAAAACTATGCTTTTCCGGGTGGCATGATGGTGGGCACCGACTCTCATACACCCAATGCAGGCGGATTGGGCATGGTAGCAGTAGGCGTCGGTGGTGCCGATGCAGTTGACGTGCTCACCGGTCAGCCTTGGGAGCTGAAGATGCCGCGCCTGATCGGTGTGCACCTCACTGGTAAACTGTCGGGATGGGCCGCACCAAAGGATGTCATCCTCAAGATACTGGGTATCCTTACGGTGAAAGGCGGCACCAATGCCATACTCGAGTATTTCGGAGACGGGGCAGAGAGCCTGTCAACTACCGGCAAGGCTACCATCTGCAACATGGGAGCCGAGCTGGGCGCCACATGCAGCCTCTTCCCCTTCGATGACCATGCCGCCGATTATCTTTGTCAGACAGGAAGGAAGGAACTGGCCGAGGTGGCAATGAAAAACAGCCATGAGCTGAAAGCCGACACCGAGGTATACGCCGATCCTGAGAAATATTATGACCAATTGTTGGAGATCGACCTCTCCGAGATAGAGCCTCATCTCAATGGTCCCTTCACGCCCGATGCAGCTACACCGATATCTGCCATGCGCACGAAAGGACCTAAAGAAGGTTATCCCATGGACGTGGAGGTCGCACTGGTAGGCTCGTGCACCAACTCGTCGTATCAGGACCTGTCGCGTGCCGCCTCTGTGGCCCGTCAGGCCGTCAGAGACCATATCAAAGCCAAGGCACAGCTCATCGTCTGTCCCGGATCGGAGCAAATCCGATATACCGCAGAGCGCGACGGACTGCTCGATGACCTGAAACGCATCGGTGCCATCATCATGACCAATGCCTGCGGACCTTGTATCGGACAATGGAAACGACATACAGACGACAACAACCGCAAGAACGCTATCGTGACATCGTTCAACCGCAACTTCCGTCGTCGTGCTGATGGCAATCCCAACACCTATGCCTTCATAGGATCACCAGAGATGGTCGTCGCCATGGCACTGTCAGGCCGGCTGGACTTCAACCCATCGACCGACAAACTCGTAAATGCCGATGGAACGGAGGTGAAACTTGACAGTCCTGAAGGCAGCGTGTTCCCAGAAAAAGGATTCAGCTGCGGTGGCAACAAGACATCATTGGAGGAGTTGGAGGCAAAAGGACTCTTCATACCCCCTTCCAATACACATAAGGACATCGAAGTTGTGATCAGTCCTTCGTCAGAACGTCTCCAGCTCTTACAACCGTTTCAACCATGGGATGGCAATGACCTGTACGACATGCCTTTACTAATCAAGGTGAAAGGCAAGTGCACCACCGACCATATCTCAATGGCTGGTCCGTGGCTGCGCTACCGCGGACATCTGGAGAACATCTCGGCCAACCTGCTCATGGGTGCCGTCAATGCATTCAATGAGAAAAGCAACGCCGTGAAGGACCAGTTGGACGGACAATATAAAGAGGTGTCAGCTGCTGCACGCGACTACAAGCAACATGGTCTGGGCAGCAT
>Ga0256406_1003097_pt1 | contig 21493 bp, 23 predicted proteins | sample RumenRJG_03DNA_FD_185986 | JGI IMG/M metagenome (GOLD analysis project Ga0256406, IMG submission 185986) | Bovine rumen microbial communities from Lethbridge, Alberta, Canada - RJG_03 | ecosystem: Host-associated > Mammals > Digestive system > Stomach > Rumen | place: Canada: Alberta | collected... | reverse complement strand
AGCCGAAGCTGTGCATCATTTTCGGGGTGTCCGGGGCGATTCAGTTCACCGAGGGGATCAAGGGCGGCGGCAAAATTATCGCCATCAACAACGACCCCAACGCGCCGATCCGCGGCTTTGCCGACGTGTTCATCTGCGCGGATATGGGCGAGCTTTTAATCGCGATGAACGCGCAGGATTAAGGGATTTCAAGCAAATAAAAAATGCTGGGCCGAAAGGCTCAGCATTTTTTTTGTGCAGGTTTTGCGTATTTGGAATGATTTTGAATTTGAAATTATCACGGTTTCGTGATAGAATAAGACTAAATCATAAGGAGATGACCATGCCCACGTTAGCAAGATTTTACGGCATCACCATGCGCATGTATTATCAGCAGTCAGAACACAATCCGCCGCACGTTCATGCGCAGTATGGCGATATGTCGGCGGAAATTGAAATCAAAACCGGAGAAATTTTAGACGGCAATTTGCCAAAAAAGATATTGGCGTTGGTGAGTGAATGGGTTCATCTACATCAAGAGGAGCTGCTTGCCGTCTGGGATACACAGGAATTCAAAAAGATAGCACCACTAGAGAAGTGAGGGTGAGAATATGTTCCACAAAATCAAAGCAGTGAACGCGCTGCCGAATTACGAACTGAGCGTTCAATTCGCTGAAGGCGTGACGAAGATTTACGATGTCAAGCCGTTGTTTGAAAAATGGCCGGCTTTTGAGGTATTCAAGACGTCAGACACTTTGTTCAGCCAGGTGAAGGTCGATGCCGGGGGATACGGTGTAATTTGGAACGACGATCTCGATTTGTCCTGCGATGAGCTGTTCGAAAACGGTCGGACGATTGAAACGCCCTTTGATAATTTAATTGCCTTTACCGACGCGACGCAGCTCTGGGGCCTCAACGAAAGCACCCTGCGCAAAGCGATCTCCTACGGTAAGTTGATTAACGGCGTTGACGCCTGTAAATTCGGCAAGCAGTGGGTGATCTCGAGAAAAGCGATGCAGCGCGAATACGGTGCGCCCAAGAAATAACCTAGGCAAACAAAAAATGCTGGGCCGGATGGCTCAGCATTTTTTGTGTTGAAATGCGTATTACCACTTTTCAGTGTGGATCACGTCGTCGTTCAGGGCTTCAGGATCGTGGTCTTCCGGCGCTTCGTCGATCGGGCCGAGGGCGAGGATCGCTTCGAGACGGTTGTTCACCGGGAAGCCGAGGACCTCACGGGCGTAGTCTTCAGCGGACTTGCCTTCCACGTCCGACGGGCGCAGGCGGATCTGCAGCCAGCAGGAGCCGAGGCCGAGGTAAGAGGCCATCAGGTGCATCTGGGTCATCGCGACGGCGTCGTCTTCGATCCAGGTGTCCGAGCGGTTTTCGTCGCCGAGGACGGCGATGGCGGCCTTCGCGGTGGTCAGCATCTTCGCGCCGCCCTTGCGGCAGCCGACGAGCTTCTGAATCGTTTCCGGGTCGCGGATGACGATGAAATCGTAGGGGTAAATCCCCTTGCCGGACGGGCCGAGGCGGCCAGCCTTGAGAATCGCGTCGAGATCGGCGTCAGCGATGTCGCGGTCCGCGTAGGCGCGCACCGAGCGGCGGGCGCTCATGCATTTGAGTAAATCGTTCATACTGTTCATTCCTTTCGCTTTTTAATATTTTTCGTTGTTATTTTAAGTTTAGGCCATTTGTTTTCGATTTTCAAGATGGCTGACACAAGAATTTTAATACAAAGGTCATGCCACACAGGGAGTCGATCCCGGAGGAATGCCCAATTTCCTTGAATTTTTCGGCCATTTCGGCAGCATTAAAAATAGATTGATCGCAAGCGAAAAAATTTAAAATAATTTTCGACACGTACCCCTCGGCGGCGCAGTTGATAAAGGCGGCGGAGAGGGGATGGGTCCGGTCGCCGAGGTGAGTCAGCTCGCGCAATAGAAAGGGCACCACCGGGTGATACCAGGCACCGATGCCGCGGAAAGCGGCAAATACCCCGCAGAGGAAATCGTCGCCGCTGGGGGTCAGCCCCGGCCCAAGACCGGCGAGCTGGCAGAGGGCAGCAGCGAAGCCCTGGCCGTCTAAGGCGAGAAAGGCCGCCTTGGCTTTTGCGAGCGTTTCGTTCACAGCGGCAGTAAAGAGATCGCCGTCACTTTTCGGCGCGCCGGAAAAGAGCGGACGAAAGCCCGCGGTGATATCACCGCAATGATCGAGAATCGCGTCGGCGCGGTCGGCGTAGGTCTTGGCGAGTCCCAGCCCCATTTTCATGCCCTTTATCCGGTAGGCGTTTCGGTCGGTATCGGCCTCCGGCGTCAGGCGGGTCTGTTCAACCGCGGTGTCGCCTGTCACGGCGAGCGCGGCGTTTTTAAGTTGGATCGCGCCGCGGCCGACGGTGACGGCGTCCCCCTGGGCGGCGCCGAGGTCCGAGAGGGGAAAATCGCAGCGCAGGGTCAGCGGCGAGATGGGCGAGTCCGCAGGCTGCAGCGCAATGAGCTGTCCGTGCACCATCAGGTTGACCGCGCCGTCGTACACGGAGTGGACGGTGCCGGTCTGCGGGTGCTTGGCGTTGAGCCAGGGCTCGGTGTAGTCGGTGGTGGATAACAATTTGTATTTCATGGCATCCTCGTTTGATTATTTTTATAGGCTTTTTTTATCATATCATGAAAAGGGTATTATAACCTGATTCTTTAGATTTTAGCATAATTTATGCAGTTTTTAGAAAAAATTCTTGCATTTCTACGGGTATGCGTTTACAATAGATTTAGAAAATTAAAAAACGGTTGAATACTTTTTAAAAACTTCGAAAATATTTTAACTTCAAAAGATTCTGACCGGCAGTTATTGACAAGCTGCCCAATGTCTGTTATAGTGTGTGTATACAAAATGAAATACTGAAAAGGCAAGGGCGTCAGAAGGTTTTACTTTTGGCGCCCTTTTTTCAACGAAAAATTGAAAGGGATACATTTTAGAAATTATCAAGTGAAAAGCGGTTAATCAGGCTAAACGTACAGGGAGTTTAAAATTAGGAGGAGCACAATGTACGATTTATTTATTAAAAACGGCAAACTGGTCACACCGGAAATGGTGCAGGACGGCGGCATCGCCGTGAAGGACGGCAAGATCGCGGCAGTGCTGGCGCCGGGGGTCGACGTCGAAGCGGAAAAGGTTATTGACGCCGGCGGCAAATACGTTTTCCCGGGGGCCATTGACACCCACGCCCATTTGAACGATCCGGGCTACGAATGGCGCGAAGATTACGAACACGGGACTGCCGCGGCGGTGCTCGGCGGGTACACGACGGTTATCGACATGCCGCTGCAGAACGAACCGGCGATGACCACCGGCGAACTCTTCGACATTAAAGAAGCGAAGGTTTCCCAGGAAGCTTATTCAGATTACTGCTTCTGGGGCGGGCTGATCCCTGACAATTTCGGCGACTTGGCCGATCTGGACGACAAGGGCTGCGTCGCCTTTAAGTCTTTCATCGGGCCGGTGTCGCCGGACTACAAGCCGCTGAATTACGGCCAGGTCTACGAAGCGATGAACATCATCAAAAAATTCGGCGGCCGCGCCGGCTTCCACTGCGAAGATTTCTCGATGATCAAAGAAGGGGAAGCGAAGATGAAACGGGAAGGCCGCCTCGATTGGCAGGGCTTCCTCGATTCCAGAACCGTCGCTGCGGAAATGGTCGCGACGGACGCGGTCATCGAAATCGCGAAGGCGACGGGCTGCAAGGCCCACATCTGCCACGTGTCCAGCCCTGACGTCGCCCAGAAGATCAAGGAAGCGCAGCAGGCCGGCTACGACATCACGGCGGAAACCTGCGCCCATTATTTGAGCTTCACCGGCCAGGACACCATCGACAACGGCGAGCTGTTCAAATGCGCGCCGCCGCTGAGAAGCCGGGAAGAGGTGGAACGCCTCTGGGGCTACGTCGTCGACGGCACCTTCTCCGGCATCGCCTCGGACCACTCGCCCTGCGCGCCGGACGAAAAGTACAAGGAAATCCTCGGCCAGAAGATCGAAAACGTCTTTGACGTCTGGGGCGGCATCAGCGGCATCCAGAGCTGTGTCCAGGCGGCGTTCTCCGAAGGGGTCGTCAAGCGCGGCATCTCGCCGACGGTCCTCGCGACGGCGATGGCGAAGAACCCGGCCAAGGCCTTCGGCATCTACGGCAAGAAGGGCGACATCCGTCCGGGGTTTGACGCCGATTTGGTGATCATCGATCCGGACAAGGAATGGGAAGTCAAGGCGGACGACCTGCTTTACGTCAACAAGATTTCAGCCTTTGTCGGCATGAAGGGCAAGGGCCTGCCGGTGTGCACGGTGGTGCGCGGCATGGTCATGGCGGAAGACGGCAAGGTCGTCGGCGAAAAGGGCGCGGGCGAGCTCGTCAAGCGCATTAAGTAAGTACACGCAAAGAAGAAGGGAATTTACATCATGCTGAAAGAAAACAAGATTTTGAATCCGGAGCTGGCGAAGAACGTCAACGCCGATCTGCTCCCGACCGACGAGCGGATCATGGACCCGCTGTCCTACGGCGCGAGCTTCATGGGCGGCTGCGTCTCCATCGGGACGTTCTCGATGGGGGCGAGCCTCATCGGCGCGCTGACCATCGCCCAGGCCATCATCGCGATGTGCATCGGCTGCGCGGTCATCGCCATCGCGCTGGTCCTCATCGGCAATTACGGCCACAAATACGGCGTGCCGTTCACGGTGCAGGCCAGACAGAGCTTCGGCTTCGCCGGGGTCAAGATTCCGGGCTTCATGCGCGGGATTCCGGCCATCGTCTGGTTCGGCTTCCAGAGCTGGGTCGGCGCCGGCGCGATCAACTCCTGCCTGAAGATCCTCTTCGGCGTCAGCAACATGCCGGTGGTTTTCGCGCTGTTCACGATTCTCCAGGTCGCTCTGGCCATTAAGGGCTTCAAGGAAATCAAGTGGCTGGAAAACGTGTCCTGCGTGTTCATCATCGGGATTCTGATTTACATGCTCTACGTCGTGAACACGAAGTTCGCGGGCCAGATCGGCAACGCCTTCGGCCACATCACAGGCACCTGGGGCATGCCGTTCTGGGCGGCCACCACGTCCTTCCTCGGGATTTACGCGACGATGATCGTCAACGCGTCGGACTACAGCCGCAACCTGAAGCACAAGACCGGCCCGGTCGCGACGGGCAGCATCTACACTGTGGCGATCCTCCCGGTGACCTTGTTCATGGGCCTCATCGGCCTGCTCGTCACCGCGGCGACCGGCAACTCCGACCCGGTGGCGGTGTTCTCGACGACGATGAATTCCAAGCTTTTGACGATTCTGACCCTGGCCTTTATCGCCTTCGCCCAGGTCACGACCAACGTCCTCAACAACATCGTCCCGCCGGCATACGTGCTCGTGGAAACCTTCAACATCAAATGGTCGTGGGCGACGATCATCGTCGGCGCCCTCTCGGTCGTCGTCATGCCGTGGCGCCTGGTCACCGCGCAGTCGGCCGCGGGATTGTCCCTGTTCACCCGGTTCTACTCCGCCTTCCTCGGACCGATTTTCGCGGTCATGGTGGTGGACTACTACATCTTGAGAAAGAAACAGGTGGACGTCAACACCCTTTACGACAGAGACGGCTCGCCCTACAAGGGCGTCAACTGGGCGGCGGTCATCGCGATCATCGTCGGCTCGGTGGTGTCCTGCCTGGTGATGGATCTGTCCTGGTACATTTCGCTGATCCCGACCGGCGTCGTCTATTATCTGCTGATGCGCTACGCCAATTTCGGCGGCATTGGCAAGTTCAGAGCCGGCACGATTTATGACACTGAAAAAGAAGCGGCGTAAAATACACCGCGGATTTTAAGATTTTAAATACATGTGGAGACAATAGAGGAGATTATCATGTACGATTTACTGATCACAAACGGCAAGCTGGTCACACCGGACCGGATCTACGACGCGCAGATCGCGGTGAAAGACGGCAAATTCGCGGGGTTCTTTGCCCCGGGCGAAACAGTTGAAGCGGCCAAGACCGTGGACGCCGGCGGGAACCTGGTGTATCCGGGGATCATCGACTGCCACGCCCACCTCAACGAACCGGGCTTCGAATACCGCGAAGATTTTGAAACAGGCTCCCGGGCGGCAGTTTCGGCCGGCTGCACGACGCTGATCGATATGCCGCTGAACAACGACCCGTCGCTGATGAACAAGGAAATTTTCGACTTAAAGATGAGCAAGATTTCCCGCCATTCCTACGTGGATTACGGCCTCTGGGGCGGCCTGGTCGGCGATTTCGACGACAAGCCAGACTCCGTGAAGAATAACATGGCCGATCTCCTCGATCTCGAAGCCTGCGGCGTCGCGGCCTTCAAGGGCTTTACCTGCCCCAACGGCCCGCTCTTCCCGACGGTCAACCTCGGCAACATCAGAAAAGCTCTGGAAATCCTGAAGCCCACCGGCGCGATCTGCGGCTTCCACTGCGAAGAATACGGCCAGGTGCTGGAACGTGAAAAAGAAGCCAAGGCCAAGACGGATCAGACCCGGGAACAGAAGATCCGCGATTTCCTCGACGCCCACGACGTCTGGACGGAATACGTTGCGACGAAGAACGTCATCGACATGGCCCGGGCCACCGGCGCACGGGTCCACATCTGCCACGTGTCTCACCCGATGGTGGCGCAGGTGGTCAAGGACGCCCAGCACGAAGGCCTTCCCATCACGGCGGAAACCTGCCCGCACTACCTCGGCTTTACCGAAGATTTCGTGTTCGAAAAGGGCGGCCCGGCCAAATGCACCCCGCCGCTGCGCACCCAGGACGCGGTGGACGGCCTCTGGGATTACGTCCTCGACGGGACCTTGTCCTGCGTCGGCAGCGACCACTCCCCGGCCGCGGACGAAGAAAAGGACAACGCGACCAAGGACATCTGGCAGGCTTGGGGCGGGCTCAACTCGATCCAGTATTTCCTGCCGATGATGTTCGACATGACGGTGCATCAGAAGAAGCTGTCGCCGACGCTCATCGCCAAGGTGATGGACTACAATCCGGCGAAGATCTTCGGATTCTGGGGCCGCAAGGGCGCCTTCGAAATCGGATTCGACGCGGACATCGTCATCCTCGATCCGGAAAAACCGTGGACCTGCGAACAGGACAAGCTGTTCACCAAAGGCCACGTGTCCTGCTTTGACGGCTTGAGCGGCAAGGGCGCACCGGTGAAGACCTTTATCCGCGGGAACCTCGTCGCCGAAGACGGCCGCTACCTCGAAAGTGAAAAGGGCACCGGCGAATTTATCCGTCCGATTAAATAAGACAACACAAGGAGAAAATCATGGTAAAAGACAACACAACCAACAACGGGGCGGAAGTCAAGGAAAACGCCTCGCTGAAGCCCCTGAAGGACGAAGAGCGCAGCATGGGCTGGGGCTCGTACACGATGCTCTGGCTCGGCGGCTGCATTTCCATCGGGACTTTGACCATGGGCTCGGCTCAGCTGGACAAGGGCCTGAACCTGATGCAGATCTTCCTCGCGGTGCTGATCGGGACGATGGTCCTGATCGTCGGCATCTGCCTGAACGATGCCTTCAGCTACAAGACCGGCGCGCCTTACGCGGTGCAGCTCAAGAGCGCCTACGGCACCAAGGGCAGCGTCATTCCGGTCATGATCCGAGGCCTGCCCGCCATCGTCTGGTACGGGTTCCAGACCTGGCTCGGCGGCAGTGCGATCAACCAGATTTCCATCGCGCTGTTCCACTACAGCAACGTCTGGCTGTTCTTCTTGGTTTTCCAAGCGATCCAGATCCTGCTGTCCATCAAGGGCTTCCAGGGGATCAAATGGGTTGAAAACATCGGCGGTGTCGTCATCGTCGCGGCGATGTTCTACCTGCTCTACATCTGCGTCTCCAAGTACAGCGGCGTGATTCACAACAATCTCGGCACCCTGAAGCCGACCTGGGGCATTCCGTTCATCGCGGCGTGCATTGCCTTCTTCGGCAACTCGACGACGGTCATGCTCAATGCCGGGGACTATTCGCGAGAACTCAGGCGCGGGTATTCGGCGCCGAAGCGTGGCGCGTCCTACCTGATCGCGATGGTGCCGGCGACGGTGCTCCTTGGGATCATCGGCGCGATGGCCTCCACCGCGACGGGCATCGCCAACCCGATCAACGCCTTCGGGACGATGGTGGACAACGTATTCATCAAGGTGGTTGTGCTGGCCTTCATCCTGTTCGCGCAGATGACGACGAACCTGGCCTCCAACGTGGTGCCGCCGGCATACGCCTTCATGGACGCCTTCAAGATGAAACACAAGACGGCCGTCATCCTCGTCGGGATTCTGGCGGTGTGCACCTGCCCGTGGATTCTGACCAACGACGCCTCCGCCGCTGGCCTCGACGTGTTCGTCAAGATCTACACGGCGTTCTTCAGCCCGATTTTCGCGGTACTGATCGTGGATTACTACATCCTGCACAAACGCAACTTCACCGAAGCCCAGCTCGCCGATCTCTACGACGACAACGGCAGCCGCAGCGGCATTAACTGGGCGGCGATCATCGCGACGGCAGTCGGCGCGGTCATCGGCCTGCTCAACGTCGACCTGTCCTTCCTGACGGCGACGGTGCCCACCGGCCTGATTTACTACTTCTGCATGAAGAAGATGCCGTCGTGCAAGGCGTTCCGCAAAGGGACGAGCCTCGAGTCGGTCGATACCGAATAAAACCATTGATTGCGAAAAACGCTCGGCAGATGCCGGGCGTTTTTTAGTGGATTTTAGTTTTCATGGTAATACGCCGGCGTTACAAAATAGACAAATTGTGATATAATTTGAATAGATCAAAGGACGAGGAGGTCTGTCAACAATGTTAAAATTACAGGAAACGATTAGGCCGTCGGCGGATTTGAGAAATCATTATAATGATATTTCCAAACAATGCAAAGAAAACAAAGAAGCGGTCATCATCACGGTTAACGGTAGAGGCGATACCGTTTCGCTTTCATACGAGGCTTATCAGAATATGAAGGCGCGCATCGAATTGCTGGAAACATTGACTGAAGCGGAGGATGACGTGCAGAATGGCCGGATCGGGCCGGTGTCGGAGACTTTTGACACGCTGCGGGAAATGCTTCAGGAGTACGATGGATGACCTATCAAATCTTTAGAACCGATACGGCTGACGCACAAATCAGCGGTATTGTTTTGTATGTTGCGCAGAATTTCGGCCGCCGCGCTGCGCTCAAAAAATTAAATGAGATTGAAAGCAGCATTCTAAGGCTGGGTGACAATCCGTATTTGGGGGTTGATCCACGTTACCTTGTGCTTAAACGTCAAGGGTACAAGGTATTGATTCTGGAGAAGGATTTGGTTTTTTATAAGATTGATGAAGCTGCGAAAATGGTGATGATATATGCTGTCGTGGATCAGCGGCAGGATTATTTAAACATTGTTCGCGGATTATAGTGAAAATAAAGGAGTGAAGCGCATGAATAAACCAAACGCTGTAACGCGCGCGGCGCTGGCCGAATATGCGGCGATGAAGAAGCATCCAGAGCGCTATCAACGCTACTTTCCTTTGATGATTTGATGACCGAGGTACTCGGGGATGCGGCATTAAAAACGCCTTCAAAACCCGCTTCGAAAAAATAAAAATCAACTTAGTCGCTTTTGACCGACCAAGTTAGCGACCAAGCTGCGATCAAGCTCAAACGCAAAAACCGCCAGACTGATTCATTTCAGTCCGGCGGTTTTGTTGAGTTTGGCCTTGCATTTCAAAATCCGGGTGACGGAGGCGTTCAGGCGCGTTTCGCTGATGGTGCCGTTCTGGACGGCGGTGAGCACGGCGGAGCGGGCGGCGGGGAAGTCCTTGGGCATCAGGAGCAGGTCGCAGCCGGCCTGGAGGGCGGCCACGGCGGCCTGGCCGGAGTCGGTGGTCTGGGTGACGGCGCCCATCTGCAGCGAGTCGGTGATGACGACGCCCTTGTAGTTCAGCTTATTCCGCAGGACGTCGGTGACCATCTTTTTCGACAGGCAGGCCGGCGTGTCGTCACCGGTAATGCTCGGCGTGGCGATGTGGCCGGCCATGATCATCGGCGCGTAGGCATTCACGTCGTTAAAGGGAACGAGCTCGGCCTGCATCAGCTGGTCGAGGGTCTTGTTCGTGGCGGCGGTGCCGGCGTGGGTGTCGCCGGTGGTGGCGCCGTGGCCCGGAAAGTGCTTGAGGCAGGGGATCACGCCGTGGGCGCTCAGGGCGCGGGCTTCCGCCGCGCTCATCTGCTTCACGAGATTGGCGTCGGAGCCGAAGGACCGGCGGGCGACGATTTTGTTGGCCGGGTTGGTGAGCACGTCGGCGTCGGGCGCGAAGTCCAGGTTGAAGCCGAGATCGCTCAAATAGGTGCCGAGGGTGTCGCCGACGGCTGTGGCCTTGGCCGGGTCGCCGGTGGCGCCGACGTCCCGCATGTCGCCGACATTCTGGACGCCGAAGGCGCGGTTATTGGCGACGCGGGCCACCTCGCCCCCTTCCTCGTCGACGGCGAGAAAGGGCGTCGGCAGGCCGAGGTCGGCGTAAATCTGCTTGGTGTCCGCCAGCAGCTTTTTGGTCTGGGCGGGATCCTTCAGGTTGTCGTCGAAGTAGATCAGGCCGCCGGGCTGGTACTGCTTGACCCGGTCGCGGGTGGTGTCCCCGGCGGTGATGGCGGTGAGGCCGGTGAGCTGGTCCGGGGTGACGACGAAGAGCTGGCCGACCTTTTCCTCGGTGGACATTTTCTTCACCTTCGCGGCGATGGCGTCGGTGCGGTGAGGGCGGGCCGCCTTGACCGGGACTTTACTGCTCTCGCGGCGCAGGAAGATCAGGCCGGCGCCGAGGGCCACGGCAGCGATGACGGCGATGAGAATCAGCCAAATAATTGGATTTGTTTGAGCGCGCCGATCGGGGCGCTTCGGTTTATTGTTCATGCTTGGATTTTCCTTTAATGTTTCTTTTTTATTTATTATAACAAATTAAGGCATGATCTCAAAATCCGCGGAAAAATGCGGGATGGCACCGCGATCCTTTTCATCTTAAAAAAATTTGCCTGGCCCCTTTACAAATCCCGGCCAATCGATTAAAATCAAGACAATTCAATGACGAGACGAGTAAGACCAGCAAACGCAAAGCGAGGCCGGGACGGTGCGAGCCGGCTGCCGAAGCTGTCCGAAAACCACCTCCGAGAGGCCCCAATCCGGCCCGGTGATTCCGTTACCATCGTGATGAAGCGGTCCGCAGTCGCGGACAAGCAGGGTGGAACCGCGTGAACAGCGTCCCTGACAAACCCTTGTGGTGTCTGTCGGGGATTTTTTTATTGCCCGGCGGGCCAATGCGAAGAAGGAGAACAAAATGGATGACAAAGTATTGAACGTGTATCGCCACTCGCTGGCGCACATTTTGGCGAAGGCGATGATCGAGCTCTACGGCCCCGAAACCCAGTACGCGATCGGGCCGCAGATTGACGACGGCTTCTATTACGATTTCGCGCTGCCGGAAGGCAAGACGGTCACAGAAGATGATTTCAAGACCATTGAAGACAAGATGCGCGAAATTTTGAAGCGCAAGGAAGACTGGACCCGCAAGGAAGTCTCCAAGGCCGAAGCCCTCGACATTTTCAAGAATCAGAAATACAAGACCGAATTGATCGAAGACCTGCCCGACGACGAAACCATCACCGTGTATTACACCGGCGACGATTACGTCGATCTCTGCCGCGGGCCGCACGTCGACAATTCTCAACAGCTTTTAAGCGCGGCCTTTGAAATCAGAAGCGCGTCCGGCGCTTATTGGCGCGGCGACGAAAACCGCGACAACCTGACCCGCGTCTACGCCTACGCGTTCCCGGATAAGAAGGCCCTGAAGGCCCACAAGGCCCTGATCCGCGAAGCCAAGGAACGGGATCACAAGAAGATCGGCGCCCAGCTGGATCTCTTCATGTTCGACGAAACCGCGCCGGGCATGCCGTACTGGCTGCCGAGAGGCTGGAAGCTGTTCAACGCGCTGCTCGACTTCTGGCGCGACGTCCACGAAGCCCATGGCTACCAGGAAATCTCGGGGCCGGTGCTCTCGAAGAAGAAGCTCTGGGAAACCTCGGGCCACTGGGACCACTACATGGACGGCATGTTCGTCATCCCGGGCAAGGATGAAGAAGACCCGAATACCTACGCCCTGAAGCCGATGAACTGCCCGAACACCATCAAGGTCTACCAGACGAAGAAGCGCTCCTACAAAGACCTGCCCCTGCGCTACGCCCAGGTCGACACCATCCACCGCAAGGAAAAATCCGGCGAACTCAACGGCCTGTTCCGGGTGCAGATGTTCCGCCAGGATGACGCCCACATCTTCGTCACCGAAGACCAGATCGCCGACGAAATCTTCGACATCATGGACGTGGCCAGCGAAATCTACACCCCCTTGGGCTTAACCTACAAGGCAGAACTCTCGACCCGCCCCGACGACTACATGGGCGATATCGAAGTCTGGAACAAGGCGGAAGCCGACCTCAAGGCCATTTTGGTCAAGAAATACGGCGAAGGGAATTTCGAAATCAACGAAGGGGACGGCGCTTTCTACGGCCCGAAGATCGACCTGAAGATGCGCGACGCCCTCGGCCGCGAATGGCAGATGGGGACGATCCAGCTCGACTTCCAGCTGCCTCTGAACTTCAATATGAAGTACGCCGCCGGCGACGACACCGAAAAGCGCCCGGTGCTCATTCACCGCGCGATTCTCGGCTCCTTTGAACGGTTCATCGGCATCATCACCGAAAACTTCAAGGGCGATTTCCCGTTCTGGCTCTGCCCGTACCAGGTGGGGATCGTGCCGATCCGCGAATCCCACAACGCCTACGCGAAACACGTCGCCGATGTGCTCAAGCGGGCCGGTGTGCGCGTCGAAGCCAATTATTCTGACGACAACATGAAGACGAAGATCAAGGGCTTCAAGCATTACAAGGACCCCTATATCCTGATCCTCGGCGATAAGGAAGCGGCCGACGGCACCGTCTCGATCAACATCCGCGGCAACAAGCAGCTCAACGACATTCCGCTGGATCACTTCGTGGCGATGTGCCGGAAGATGATCGACACACACAGTTTGGAATTGATTGAAACGAAGGACTGAAACACCGCATTTGAATATTAATTAAATGACGCCCGGCTGAAATCCAAGATGGGTTTCGGCCGGGCGTTTTGACGTGTTATAATAAGAAAAAGCAGTGCGGATTATTTGACGAGGAGGGCTGAGATGAATCATCAAATTTTGACGATCGCGGATATCGAAAATATTGTCCGCCCGCTGGTTGAGAAGTATCACATTTCGGAGGTGTATTTGTTCGGTTCGTACGCCAGGGGAGAAGCGGAGTCGGACAGCGATCTGGATTTCTTCGTGATCGGCGGCGATCAGTTTAAGCGAACGCGGATTTTTGCCTTTGCCGAGGATTTGAGAGAAGCATTTGACAAGGATGTCGACGTGTTTGAAATCCACGAAATCAATCAAGACAGCGCGTTTTATCAAAACATTCTCAGGGACAGAAGGAAGGTCGCATGAAATATTCGGATAAACAGCGGATTGAACGCATTCTTGACAGCAGCCAAATTGAGAAAAATTGACGGCACACGCCTGATCGAAATATTAATTTTGATCGGGCGTTTTTTTAATGGGAAAGATAATATAACCCTGCGCATAATTGGTGTTTAGGGGTGAGCTATACCTGCGTATAATGGGTATTTAGGGGTGAACTATACCTGCGCATAATCGGAGTTAGTGGGTATGCTAACCCTGCGCATAATGGGAGTTAAAGGGTGAGCTATACCTGCGCATAATCGGAAATGACAAAATTAAATATGTTTTAGGAAATAACCGGAGTACACAGCTTATATCTTATCATTCAGCGGCGAACGGGGATTTGCGCGGTTTTGAGGTAGAAACGAACGGGGATTTGCGCGAAAGGCCCGTATTATGGGCGTTTCAGCGTCACACCCCAAACGCCTTTTATTTGAGATGGAAATACGCTATAATAGTAGCGTAATCAGATGAGGTCCGTCAGCAACATATCCATAAAAAACACCATTAAAAAATGTTATTTCTAAGTACGGACCGAGAGGCACATGTTTCAATCGAAACGTGTGTCTCTATTTTTTTGGGCTAAATATGGGATAAATTAATTTTTCCCCGGGAAAAATGTATTTTTCCGGCGGAAAAATCGATTTTTCTGGCGAAAAATTCGTATAGGATATGAGAAGAGAAGAGAGGATAGCATAGGAGATGAGATTCCCTCCCCGGCTGGCGCCGGGGCCTGCCGCGCTGACGCGCGGGGAGGGGATCACGAACTCAAGCCAAGCACACAGCTTACATCTTATCATTCAGCGGCGAACGGGGATTCGCGCGAAAGGCCCGTATTATGGGCGTTTCAGCGTTTACCCCAAAATGCCTTTTATTTGAGATGAAAATGCGCTATAATAGTAGCGTAATCTGATGAGGTCCGTCAGCAACATATCCATAAAAAACACAATTAAAAAATGTTATTTCCAAGTACGGACCGAGAGGCACATGTTTCAATAGAAGCGTGTGTCTCTATTTTTTTTGACAAAATATAGGATAAACCGATTTTTCTCACAGAAAAACCCATTATTCTCACAGAAAAATCGATTTTTCTGGCGAAAAATTCATATAGGATATGAGAAGAGAAGAGAGGATAGCATAGGAGATGAGATTCTCTCCCCGGCTTAAGCCGGGGCCTGCCGCGCTGACGCGCGGGGAGGGGATCACGAACTCAAGCCAAACACACAGCTTACATCTTATCATTCAGCGGCGAACGGGGATTTGCGCGATCCCCGCTCTTTTTATTTAGAAAGACAAATGCAAAAGCTCAAACAGCAGCCCCCACGCGACGCCGCTGACGTAGAGCAGCACGGTGAATTTCAAATTTTCCTTCCAGTGGCGGCTGGTGCGGAAGAGGACGAGCAGCCCGACGCCGGCGCCGACGAGCAGCCCGGCCATCATCTGCCCGGCGGTCAGCATGCGCGACAGGTAGAGCTGGGTGATGGTGACCGAGGCGGCGCAGTTGGGGATCAGGCCGATCAGCGCCGACAGGCAGACGCCGACGACGGGGCGGTCGGTCAGGACGCTTTCGATGGTGCCGACCCCGGCCCAGTCGATCAGCGCGCCGAGAACGAGGGAAATCGCGAAGACGAAGGCGGTGATGTTCAGCGTGTGGACCAGCGCCGAGCGGGTCACGGCGCGCAGCCCCGCCGGTTCGGCCTCGTCCTCGCAGCCGCAGTGCTCGTTGTCGCACAGGTCGTGGATGTGCTTGTCGTCGCCGTAGCGGCGCAGCCGCAGCACCCCGTCGACGGCCATCCCGGTGAGCACGCCGATGACGGCCTTGGCGAGGAGCACCCGGCCGAGGGTCCCGGCGGCGACGTGCTCCGACAAAAAGATCGGCAGCATTTCGTCCGACGTCGACAGGAACACCGAGAGCAGCGTCCCGGTGGAGATGAGCCCGCCGGCGTAGAGGCTCGCGGCCGCGGCGGAGAAGCCGCACTGGGGGATGACTCCGACCGCCGCGCCGGCCGCCGGCCCGAAGGGCCCGACCCGCAGCAGCAGCCGGGTCGAGCGGCTCGCGGCCTTGCCCTCGAAATACTCCATGAGCCAATAGGTCACGAAGAGGAAGGGGATGAGCTTGACGGTGTCGACCGCCGCGTCGCTGAGGATGTCTAAAAAAGTGTGGAGCATGGCGTTTCCTTTCTATTAATGATTGATTATGATTTGAATTGATCGCCGCCTGACTATAACGTGTATAGATAAGGCTGATCTGTTTTCAGTCCGGATGTATCAGCACCGCATTAATGACTGAAAGATGAATAAATTTTCATATCATGAACTACCGCGTCACGGTTTTGCATGGTGTTTTGTGGGCTGTCCCTCATCGTAACACGGTTTACATCAATTTGCAAACAGATGAATAAAGTTTTATATATGGCCTGCAAAATTTTCAACGCGATGAGGGGTTAAAATGACGCGCGGATGTGGTATGATAGGTTAAGATCGATAAAGTAAATGGTTATGTAAATTTCAAATCGAAAGAAGGCGGCTTATGTCATTTTCACAAATTGTACACCGCGCGGTGGATTGGTGCGTCGGCTTTTCGGGGCGGGTCTTCGTGCTCTTCGCAGTCATCGCCATCGTCCTCGTGCTCATCGAGATGCTCGTCTACGCGGCGGCGAAAAAGCCCAAGACAGGGCACAAGAAGCGCATCGCGCTGATCACCGGCGCCTCCAGCGGCCTCGGCCGGGAGTACGCCAAGCGGCTGGACCGGACCGAACGCGGTCTCGACGAAATCTGGCTCGTGGCCCGGCGGGCCGACCGGCTGAATGCCCTGGCGGGTGAGCTGAGCTGCGGGACGCGCGTGCTCCCACTCGACCTGACGAAGCCCGAGAGCCTGACCGCGCTGAAGACGGCGCTCACTGAAGCAGACGTCGAGGTGGCGGTGCTCATCAACTGCGCGGGCCTGGGCAAAATCGGCAGCTACGAAAAGCTGCCTCTCGCCGATTCGGACAACATGATCGAGGTCAACGACCGGGCGGCGGTGGACGTGACGGTCACGGCGCTGCCCTTCATGGGCCCGGGCGGGCGCATCCTCGAAATCTGCTCGACGGCGGCCTTCCAGCCCCTCCAGCACTTCAACGTCTACGCGGCGTCCAAGATCTTTCTCTACCATTACACCCGGGCGCTGCGCATGGAGCTGCTCCCGCGGCACATCCGCGTGACGGCGGTCTGCCCCTACTGGATGCGGGACACCGAGTTCATCCCGATCGCGAAAGCGGCGGAAGCTAAGGGCGAAAAGCCGGCGATCAAGAACTTCGCCTTCGGCGTCCCGGCGGACCGGGTGGCGCGCCGCTCCCTGCGGACCAACCGCCTGGGCATGGCCGTCTCGACCCCGGGACTTTTTTGTACCATCCACCGGTTCTTCTCGAAGCTGATCCCCCGGGAAGTCCTGCTCTACTTCTGGGAGCTTCTGCGACGGCTGTAAAGGCGTACGCAAAAATAATGACAAAAAATTACGGTTGAGTTGCACATCATCCCTCGAAAATCGAGGGATTTTTTTATTTTTAGGCGCTATAAATCAGCATAAATCCACGCTTTCAGCGATTTAGACAGCGAAAAAACCGCCGATGACAAAAACTTACACTTGCCTTCAAGAGCGAAAAGGCGTACACTGGAAAAAGCTTACAGACGGGCGCCCTGCTGAGACAAATTTTACGCGAAGGAGGCCAAATATGGCACGACCCGTCAAGACCGGCCTGGACTATTTCCCGTTCGATACGCGCCAGAGCACGGCCCTTCAACTGCTGGAAGCCCAATGCGGCGCGGCGGGCTTCGGCATCTACGTCCACCTGCTGATGCAGATTTACGGCGACCACGGCTACTACCTGCCGTGGAGCGACGACATGGCCCTGGTGATGGCGTACTCGAGCAGCACCGAGCCCGAGCGCATTCAGCAGGTGGTGGATGTGTGCGTCGCGCGGCGCATTTTTGATCCCAAGCTTTACGCCGACGCCCATATCCTGACCAGCCGCTACATCCAGGAGGTTTACACCTTTGGCAAGCGGCACAGCAAGGCCCGGATCGATCCGGCCTACGATTTGATTGGGAACGAAAACGACCCAGTTATGGAAGGCCAAAACCCCACAAAAGAAAATAAAGTAAAACAAAAGAAAACAAAGCAAAGTGATTCCCGGCCTGCGCCAAAAGGCGCGTCCGGACAAATACGTACTGAAAATCTTTCAAGTGAAAGCCAGACAGATCCAGAAGTGCCGCCCGCGGCGATGCTGCCCATTCGGGGCGGCGGCCGCTACACGGTCACCAAGGCCGACGCCGACGCCCTCGCCAAACGGTTCCCCAGGGCGGACGTGGCCGGCGAGCTCGTCCGGATGCTGAACTGGCTGGGCCACAACCCGGCGCGGCGCCGCAAGGCAGCGCGGATGCCCGCCTTTATCGAAAGCTGGATCGCCGACGCGGCCCTCTCCCGCCCGGTGGACCCGGCAGAACCGGAAACAGACGACGCGAAGCGCCGCGAGGGGCTCATCGACGCCCTCGCCGACGCCGACACCAAGGCCCTCTGGGACATGATCCCCGATGAGGACAAGGCTTAACACAGAGGAGAGGCAAATGAAAACTGAAAACAACGCAAATCAAAATCAAAATAATGAAACCTATACAGAAAAAGCTAAACAGAACGGGAAGGGCAGACGCTCCTACGTCGAAATCGACGCCCTGGCGGCCCGGGCCGCGGCCGGGGAGCGCGCCGCGGAGGAGACCTTGATTCTCGCTTTCAAGCCGTTGATCCTCAAGCTGGCGGCACCCTTTCCCGATTTCGAGGACGCCAAAGCCGACGGCGCGCTGTGGCTGATCGAGGCGGTGCGCGCCTTCGACCCGAACCGGGGTGTCTACTTCCCGGTGTACGTCAAGCGCACCCTGTCCGCCAAGTTTCGGGCGCGGTGGCGGCGCTTCCGGCCCGACGACGTCCCCTTCGAGGAAAAGCACGGCGGCGCCGCGGACAACATCGCCGACGCCGAGCAGGCTGCCGAGCGCCAGGCCCAGATCGAGCGGCTCGCGGCCGCGATTCCGGAGCTCTCGGAGCTGGAGCGGGCGATCATCACCTGCGCCTTCGAGCAGTCGATGACCCGGGAGGCCATTGCCAAAAGCCGGGGCATCAGCCTCAACACCGTGAAAACCGCCAAACGCCGCGCGATGCGAAAGCTGCGGAAACATTTTTAAAAAAGTCGGATTTTTTTGTCACCCCTTTTTAGATTTCCGTGCATTATATGGGTGTCTCAGACAAAAGGGAGCGCCCCCGAAGCGAAGCACCTGAAAATCATCAGGTCAAAACACAAACAATGTAGTGAAATTGAAAAGTAAAAAGGAGAAACAAACATGGCAGTTACGAAGAAATTAACCGGACAGACCCTGCGGATGCGCAACATCAAGGATTTAGACGACGGCTCCACCAAAACCGTGAACCGCGACGTCAGCAAAATTCTGACCGCGGCGACGCCGGAGCAGATCCTGAACGTGGCCGACGCCTACGACGGCCTGACCGAAATCGCGATGGAATCCGCCTACATCGTCACGACCGAGGAGCTCGTGAACGCGTAGGCCGTGGGACAAAAACGATCCGAAAAATTTGGCAAAAAATTAAGGAATAGAAAGTAAGGAGAAACAAAATGGCAGTAAGCAAAGAATTAAACGTGAAATTTAATTTGGCATCCGGCGAAGTCATGGGCCTGACCATCGGCGACTTCAAGGCGAGCCTCCTCGACAGCGAGGTCAAGGCCAAGCTCGACAGCATGGTCGCCGCAGGGGCCCTCGGGGTCGGCGCCGACGCGGCCGTGAGCGTCGCCTCCGCCCAGCGCATCACCACTGACAAAACCGACGTCGCCCTGGCCTGACGATGTGGCTTGAGCGGGCCGCCGCTGTCCTCTCGGCGGCGGTCCTGGTGCTGACGGCGCTGTCCCTCGCTGTCCCGCCGGTGCGGGGATTCCTCCTCGGGCGGCTTAAAAGGCGCAGAAAACGGGCAGCCCGGGCAGAGACGACTTTGTCCCATATCGCCGAGCGCCTGGGGCTGACAGAGCTGGCCTGCGTGACCCTGCTCCACGACCGGCTCTTCAACGCCTGCACCGAGGCCCTGGCCCGGGGCTGGACCACCACCGGCGAGATCACCAACCTCCACCATTTGTTCGACGTGTACCACAAGATGGGCGGCAACTCCGCCGCGGCCGCCCTGTACCGCCGGGCGCTGACCCTGCCGGTGCGCGATCTCGGCGGGGAGGAGGGAGGCCCCAATGAAAAAAATCAGCCGTGACGGCGCCCGGGCGTGGCTCGCTGCGGCGGGCAGACGGGCGGCGCGGACCTTCGCCCAGACCCTGGCGGCGTCGCTGATGACCGCCTCCGGGATCACCGATGCCCCATGGCGGCCCGCCCTTTCGGCGGCGGCGCTGGCGGCGCTGATCTCGATGCTCACCTCGCTTACGGGGCTGCCGGAGCTCGACCGGCATCAGGAAAAATCAGGCGGCAGGCCCCGCGGGTGACGGCAGCGGCGTCAATGATGTTACAGATCATTGTATAAACAATGCGATGCGCCGCATGTGAAGCTTAAAACAATGAAGCGGATGCATTTGAAATGACAACGAATGAAACGAGAAGCTTTAAATTAAAATGAATAGAAAGGAGGGCGCAGATGCTCTACGGCGTCGATATTTCCAATTACAACCTCAGTGTGAATTATTACGTGCAGTCCTTTTTCGTGATCAAGGCGTCGGAGGGGCGCACCTTCGCCGACCCGCTCAGGGAGCGGCACGCCAAGGGGGCGCTCGCCGCCGGCAAGCTCATCGGCTTTTACCACTACGCCCGGCCGGAGCACAACCGGATGCGGGACGAGGCGGACTGGTTCGTGAAGCTTGTCGAGCCCTACGTCGGGCAGGCCCTGCTCGCCCTGGACTGGGAGGGCCGGGCCCTGCGCTACGGGCCGGACAAGGCCCTCGAGTGGCTCGACCGGGTGACGGCCCTGACCGGGGTGCGCCCGCTGTTCTACTGCTCCGACTCCCAGACCGCGCGCTACGCGAAGCTCGCGCGGCACGACTACGGCCTTTGGGACGCGAAGTACTCGACCCACGCGCCGGCCCACGTCGGCTGGCCGACCCTCGCGATGTGGCAGTACGCGGGCACGACCCTCGACCGCAACGTGTTTTACGGCGGGAAGGACGCCTGGATGCGCTACGCCGCCGGGCGGAAAGTCACCGCGCCCCACACCCAGGTGAGGCCCGCCGGGGCCGCCTGGGTCAAAAGCCTCCAGCAGGAGCTCAACGCCCAGTACGGCGCGGGGCTTCAAGTCGACGGCATCGCCGGCCCGAAAACGCACGCGATGTGTCCGGTGCTGACACGCAGTAGCCGCGGTCAAATAACCCGACTGGTGCAGCAGGCGCTCGGGGTCCGGGCGGACGGCATCTTCGGCGCACAGACCGAGGCCGCGGTGAAAAAATTTCAGCGCGCCCACGGCCTCACAGCCGACGGCATCGTCGGACCGCACACCTGGCGGGCGCTGCTTCCCCTCCAGCGTTAGCGGAATGGGATGCGGGCGGCCAAGCCCTGAATCGAAAAACGCAGCCTGACCTTCGGATCACGAGATCGGAGGTGGGCTGTTTTTTGTATTGCGAAACGCTTGACATCGTGGTACACTGAAACCAATAAGGAGGTGGACACGATGGCAGCAAAAACAGCAAACGTCACCGCGCGGATTCAGCCTGATATCAAAAAGCAGGCGGAGGCGATTCTCGACAGACTGGGCATTCCGGTCTCGGTCTTTATCGACATGACCTACCGGCAGGTGATCATGCACGACGGCGTGCCCTTTTCGCTGAACATTCCGGACAAATTGGCCGCCCGGGACGCGATGACCAAGGCCGAATTTGACGGGATGATGCAGACCGGCCTCGATCAGGCCAAAAGGAACGAATCGGTA
>Ga0256406_1003096_pt1 | contig 21498 bp, 16 predicted proteins | sample RumenRJG_03DNA_FD_185986 | JGI IMG/M metagenome (GOLD analysis project Ga0256406, IMG submission 185986) | Bovine rumen microbial communities from Lethbridge, Alberta, Canada - RJG_03 | ecosystem: Host-associated > Mammals > Digestive system > Stomach > Rumen | place: Canada: Alberta | collected... | reverse complement strand
ATTGCATACGGCATCGATCAGCAGATGCTGACCGACGCTCTGCGTGGGACAGAATTCATATTCCTTTGATAGGCCATCCTTCAGTTTCTCTGCTTCCTCCGGATGCCTTTCGAAATATCTGTGATTCGGATACATCCTGTCGGAGTCCCTGCCGACGGCAATCCCGACGACTACGCAGTCGTCCTCTGTTTTCTTTCCCTTCCTGGAGAAGATCTCCGTGACGTATGGCTGGTTTTTCTTCCAGGCGATTCTCTTTTTCGCGGGAATCGGAACGGTGATTTCCTTGTAGAACATGTCCTGCCTCCTTGTGTGGATATCCACACAATTATTATACAGGATTTTCCCTTCGCATGCAATGAAAATCTCCACTGAAAAAGCCGAGGTTATCGATGTTTTCGGTAATCCTCGGCTGTACCTCTCATTCAATTGTGTGTATGTGTGGACAAAAGTTTAGGATAGAAGATATTCGGAATCATAGAGTTGTTATTGTTTTTGGGCCAGCTGGAGTCGGAAAGACGAGGCTTGTCTTAGAAGCTTCTAGGACTATCGCAAAAGAAGATGGCTATGAACTTTTATGTGTTAGAAGCAAGGGACTACCTCTTTTTGACGATTTGATTTCAAGAACAGAGGAGAAAGGCAAATATTTATTTTTCATTGATGATGCTAATGAACTTTCCGGACTAGGAAGCGTTCTTGAGTGTCTTAAAAAGAACGATAGCGGTTATGATGTTCGAGTCGTAATGACGGTCCGGGATTACGTTAAAAAAGATGTTGTTACGGAAGTTTATAAATATAACAATGACCCCTGTCTTTTTAATGTATCGGCGTTTAGTGATGCAGAAATAACAGACTTCCTAGCGGTTAATATGCAGATAACCAATAAACGATATGTAGATGCTATTTTGCCAATAGCGGAAGGAAATCCAAGAATAGCTTATATGGCAGGAAAATTGGCTAAGGAGAAAAAGTCTTTATCTTCATTACATAACGCCAACGATGTTTATTCACAATACTATGGGGCTGTTATTCAGCAGGCAAGATTGGGCAATAATAAACATCTATGTCTGACTGCTGGAATTTTAGCTTTAGTTAGGAAGGTGATGCTGAATAGACTTGATGCTCTTGATGAGATTTTAAAGGTATTCGACATCTCTCGTAAGGACTTCCTCGATTGCGTTAAGCAATTATCGTCGATGGAAGTGGTTGCGATACAGAAGGACGAGGTGGCATATATTTCTGATCAGTGCTTTGGAAATTATATGCTGTACTATGTTTTCCTAGATCAGAAGGAAATCCCTTTTTCAACCGTTCTTTCCATTGGATTTGTTCATTTTAAAGAGGATACGATTCAGGCGGTGAATGTTATCTGGAATCTTTTTGCGCGTGAAGAATTTAAAGAATATGTTGACGAGGAGGTTGCTAAAACATGGAATCAGTTTAAAAAAGAGAATCCCCCCTGTTTTTACGAATTTGCGAGGGTTTTTCATCAATTCCGACCGGAAGAGAGCTTTGTGATTGCGCAAGAAAAGATTAATGACATTCCACAAGAGGAAGTGCAAAACCGGATTGTAGATTTTGAAAAAGATAAAAATCAATCCGATGAGAGTGTGCTCGAGTTTTTGACAGGATATCGGCTTTATGAATCTGGGTATTTTAATACGGCATTAGAACTGCTTTTGGAATACGCTGAAAAGTCGGTAGATAATGCAAGTAACGCCTTCGGGTGGTTGAAAAGTGAAGTAGGCGTATTGCCTGATTCTTATCAATATGATTTCTACGCAGAGCAAGTAGCAATCAAGGTATTACACAAGCACTTAAAAGATAATCTATATGTTCAGAAATTGATTTTGGCTTATGTTTCCTATTTGTTGAGGTTTGATTTCCGCCCGATGACAATCGGAAGAAAGCATACTTTTGTGGCATATAACATCTCCCTTAGTGATACGGATGGTGTAAAGAAAGTGCGTCAAGAATGCTGGCAGATTCTAGAAGAACTGCGAAGGAATCCTGATTTACAGGAGGATATCTTTTCCGTGATGGAGAGGTATTGCGAATACCTGCGAGGCGCACAGGATAAGAGTATTGTTTTGGATGATCAACCATATTGTTGGGAAATGGTTCAATCCCTTATGTGCAGTGACCTTTCTAAAGGCTTGATCATTCGAGATTTACAACATACTTGGACCGAGCTTGGAATTGGTTTTTCTAGAGAAGTTGATTTATTCCAATCTGAGAAGTGGAAATTATATGTGCTTTTAGAAGAAAACAGATTAAATAGCAATCTAGGATATGAAGAATATCAGAAACAACGAGAAGAAACACTAAAGAGATTTGCGGATAGTCTTAGCAAGGAGAGTTTCATTGGGTTTGTTAAGAATGTCAGGATCGTTTGGGAAGAACTAGGTCCTAGCAAAAGAGATTCTATCGTTTCTAGTGTAGATATCATTATTAGCCAAGTATTGGAAAATGTAGTGGATGCTTGGACTGCTTTTATTAGCGTTCTTGAATATTGCTCTGATATTGAGATAGATCCAAAGCCTATCTTCTGTTCTCTCTTTAAAGAACAGAGCAGTAAGAAAGTTTGGGAAGAACTAGAAAAATATGATTTTGCTCTTAAGAATGTATGGGAGTTTGCTTTTTTCGAGGCGTTACCGGCGGAAGCGGTAGATGAAAGCACTTATCAGTTGCTTATTGCTTTCCTGAAAAGCGATTCAGATCGGAATCTACCGGCTTGTCCTAGACGAGATATGTTTTTCTTAGATAAATTTGTTTCGGTTGATAAGGATGTTTTTATTACTGCTTCCAAAATCATTCTAGCGAAGCATGCTTACAATCCTTACATTGTAGAAAGGTATTTTTCTTCTTTGTTTAACGACCGACTGCATTCTCCTGAAACAGTGTTGGCTCGTTTTTCTTCCAATGAAAGTTTATTAAGAGAAATCTATTTCCTTATATTGAAAAAGATTCCCTTTTTAGATTTTGATTGCATCTTCTTGAATAAGTTCTTATCTGCTGATAAAGCGACAATCGATGAATATGCGGATTTCATCTGTGCTATGGCGGAAAAGGATTATTCTTTCGATAGTAACTTCTCTAATCAATTCCATATGTTGTGGCTGAGGGATGACTATCAACGATGCTTTGATCACATCTTTGATGCTGTTTCGGAGAAGGAAGATTTCTATATCTATAGTCGTGTTCCGACTTTTTTCAAAGGCCTTCTTGCGCATCAGGAAAAAGATTCAGCCCTCATTCAAAGACAGGAAGCCTGGGTGCTTTATGAAATAGATCAATATGCGAAAGTAGAGAAGAAAATGGTTTGCTTATTTGTTGGCTTATCCGAAGCAGACCCGTCTTTAGAATTAGTCGCTATTCAAAGACTTTTAGATTTAAATAGCGATTATCAGCTCTTTACAAAGCTTTGGCTAGTATCTCCTTATAAAACAGGGACAACAAGTGAAATAATTTCCCAAATACAAGGGAAAATAGAGTTCTTGAAATCACTGAAATCTCTACTACTGAGCAAAGAAAATTCCACTGTTTTTCTTCAACATATAAATTACTTAAGCAAACAGATTGAGATTTGTCAGGAAGAGAAAAATGATCTGGAAATCGAAGCAATATTAGACCGTCTGTATTACTGAAAGTCACCAGAATCTGACTCAGTATTGTAGGGATAGAGTCTTCACGGAATTTCTTTGTCTAGCTCTCCGCGGAGGACGGGAATCTGGACGAGAGGATGGTCCCCTGGACGACGTGGTCCATGATTTGCGGATCGTTGTTGAGGATTCCCTTCAGTTCGGACTCGCTAAGAGAACAGATTTGCCTTATACTTTTCATGGTGTGGTTACCCGTTCTTTGTTTTTGGTCAATTCAGTGATAAGGCAGCCGCACCGCTTCTAAATCTATTACTCCTCTTTCTCAAGGTTTCCCCAGGAAGGAATCTCAACAGCCCAACCGCTTTTCTTCGTTACACAAATTTATTCCAACCATCCTAAAAAGGAATCTGTTTCAAGTGAAAGGAATCCCTTATGATTGAAAAAGATACAGCCGCAGAAGAAAAAGATAGATTGATTCATTTTCATTTTAAAAACATCTGTTGTATTTCTGAGGCTGATTTGGTCATTGAGCCTCAAAAGCTGAATGTTTTTTACGGTCCAAACGGCATAGGCAAATCTTCAATGATCAAAGGCCTTGGTGCATATTTTCACAACAATGTTGCAACAGATTCAACCTTAAAGCCTTTCTTAACAGAATTTACCCCTGAAGTAACAGCATCTGATGACTCTATAAAATCTGTTTTGATTTACAACCAAGATTATATTAATCAATATCTTTTTCAGAAAAACGATGCGTTGAATAACACGTACAATCTATTTTATAAACCATTTGAAACAGATGAAAAAATACAAGAAATTAATAACTTGCTTTCTAATGTAAAAGAAGCTGCCCAAAAGCCAAACATTTCTCGGTTTCAAAGCCGTATTCAACCCGTTTTTGACACTTTTGGAATAACGCAGGAAAAAGAAAACGATAAATTTTCTTTTGAAACGCATCATAAGGGGTGTCAGGCATTAAGTAAACAAGTTTCTCTTACAATTCCATTAACGGAAAAGACGAAGCAATATAAACCCTATTCAAACGAAACGGATTGGATTGACTGGCTTCAAAAAGGTTCCTCTTTTGTAGAACAATCGAAATCAAACATCTGCCCGTATTGCGGTCAGGAAATGAAGGCTGATACTTTTGCGCTAGTTGCTTCAATATGCAAAAATCTCAAATCAAAAAAACTAAAGGATAATTTAGAAGCACGAAAATCTTTAAATGAAATGGTCTCTTTCCTTTCAAAAGAGAAGAGAGATGAAATAAATAGTAAAATACTTTCATCTCACGATGCGTTTTCAGTCCACAAAGAAGAGATAACAAAAAGTATTCAACCGGTCGCTTCAGCTTATGACAAAATCTGCAAAATCATTGATTTGTCTCCTTACAGTCTTCAGAAGTTTTTTGAAAAAGACAAACATTTGGAAACAATATTAGACTCTCTTAAAATAGACGAGTCGTTCCTTACTGATGAAAGCCTGTCATCGTTAAAGGAAGAAATTGAAGAAGTAAACAAAGCTCTTGACCAATTAAAGGAAAAAGTTACCAAGTTAGAAGAAAACATTGGGAAAATATACTCTAACCTCACTAAAAAAATAAAAGAAGATGAGGAACAGATAAATGAATTTTTAGTGGTTGCTGGAATTCCTTATGAAGTTTCTGTGGAGAACATTTCAGAAAAAGAAGCGCAAACGAGACTGATTTATAAAAGAGGCAAAGACACTCTTCCGATTGCAGACGCTTCTCATACTTTAAGCTATGGGGAATATAATGCCATTTGTTTGGCTTTTTTTGCCGTTGAGGCTTCAAGAATTGGGGAAAATTCTCTCATTATTTTAGATGATCCGATTTCTTCTTATGACGACAATAAAAGACTCGCAATCATGCTTTCTTTGTTTGCCAGTAAGAGAGGTTTTTCTCTTCGAAACCGAACCGTCTGTCTTTTCACTCATGATTTTAATATCGTTATCAACATCCTCAAGAGGGGAATTAGAGAATTGGAAAGCATTTCAAGCACAAAGTATATAAAGAACGATAAGGGAATAATTAGGATTGGGAGAATTGATAAAAGCCAAGTTGAAAAAACAAGCACGGTAGAGAAGAAAAAAGCAATGTGTGAGACCTCACCCATTCTAGTTCGTCTGGTTCATGCAAGACGATATTATGAAATCATAGAAGGCCAGCAAGATACATACCAATATTTATCCTCGGTATTGCATGGCTATGATTGCCCTAATTACGATGGTGATTCCACAAAACCGATTGACCAAGGAAAAGCAAAAAATATAGAAAAGAAACTTTGCGAACTTGGCATAACTGGAAACTATGATTCTCTGTTAGCCGAGGTGCAAAATAAGCAGGACATTATCAAACAGTATGATAAGTGCACGTCAAATTACAATAAGCTCTGTCTTGCTAGAGCGCTGATTGAAAACAACAAACCGGTAAACAATACTGAGACAAAATTAACCGAACGATATATCAAAAGCACCTATCACATCGAGCAGGAACAGCTTTTTGAATATACAGAAGACGATGGCGATTTCATCCCAAGATATATCGTAGATATCTGTGATGATATTGTTCACCAGATAATACAGAGGAATAGCCAAGCTTAAAGAAGAAAACATGCCAGTAACAGATTGATTTCACTAATAAAGCATCACCTTAATCAGATGGAAAGAGAATCTTTCCATAGATGGCTGTACTATTCTCAGTGGCAATAACTATGTTGTACTCTTGAGACATCAATTAGTTTCGTCTATATTTTTCGTTCTTAACCGAGAAAGGAAATAATAAATATATGAAAGGTATCATCTTAGCCGGAGGAAGCGGTACGAGGTTATATCCTCTTACCCTGGTAACATCAAAACAGTTATTACCTATCTACGATAAACCAATGATCTATTATCCTCTCTCTGTTCTTATGTTAGCGGGGATCCGAGATATCCTTATTATCTCTACCCCTACGGATTTACCGAGATTCGAAGAGCTGTTGGGAGATGGATCCCATTTCGGAATCCATCTCTCCTATAAGGTTCAGCCATCTCCGGATGGACTGGCACAGGCATTCATCCTGGGAGAGGACTTCATCGGGGACGATGCCTGTGCCATGATCTTAGGAGACAACATCTTCTACGGAGATGGCTTAACCAAGCATCTGAGAAATTCGGTAAGAAGAGCCGAGGAAGAGAATACGGCTACTCTCTATGGATACTATGTGAATGATCCCGGTAGATTCGGAGTCGTGGAGTTCGATGAGGATAACAACGTCATCTCCATCGAAGAGAAACCCTCCCATCCGAAATCCAATTATGCAGTCACAGGTCTCTACTTCTATCCGAAGGGTGTATCCAAGTTAGCGAAACAGGTGAAGCCTTCGGGAAGAGGGGAACTGGAGATCACCACTCTCAACAACATGTATCTGGAAAGAGGGGATGTCCATGTCACTCTGTTAGGAAGAGGATATTCCTGGTTGGATACAGGCACCATGGAATCTCTGAATGATGCTTCCAATTTTGTTAAGATGATTGAGGAGCATCAATCCTTAAAGATCTGTTGCCCGGAGGAGATTGCCTATAAGAACGGCTGGATTTTGAAGGACGAAATCCTTAAAATCGGGGAATCCATGAAGAAAAACGAATATGGTCAGCATCTGATCCATGTTGCCGAAGGAAAGGTGAAGTATTAAAGAGTATGTCCTTTACGTTTAATAAGACCGATATCGAAGGTGTCTATATCATCGATCCGCAGGTTTTCGGAGATAACCGCGGATACTTCTATGAGACCTATCAGAAAGATATCTTCGATGCTGCCGGACTGAAGTATGACTTCGTCCAGGCCAATGAATCGAAGTCCCATAAGGGTGTATTGAGAGGTCTTCATTTCCAGACGAGAAAACCGCAGGCAAAGCTGGTGAGAGTCACCTTAGGGGAAGTCTATGATGTAGCAGTTGACCTGAGAAAGGATTCCCCTACTTATGGGAAATATGTCGGTGTTCTCCTCAGCGAGGAGAATCACCGCATGTTCCTAATTCCGAGAGGATTTGCCCATGGGTTTGTCGTTCTGAGCGATATCGCCAAGTTCGAATATCAGGTGGATGATGTCTATGATCCCGGCTATGAAGGCGGGATCATGTGGAACGATCCTGAGATCGGCATCAAATGGCCATATGAAGGGGAATTGGACCTGTCTCCAAAGGATAAGCTTCATCCTGCCCTGAAGGATGCTAAGATTGCCTTCGGCATGAAGGATGGAAGGTATCAGGTACTCTAAATAGAACTATGATAACGAAAGATTCCAAGATTCTGGTTACCGGTGTCAAAGGGCAGTTGGGTTTTGACTGTGTCCGGGAACTGAAGGAGAGAGGATACAAGAATGTCCTCGGTATTGATAAAGAGGAACTCGATATCACCGATGAAAAAGCCGTTAAAAAATTCATCCATAGCTATAGACCGGATGTTGTGATGCATAATGCGGCTTGGACTGCTGTTGATAAAGCTGAAGAGATGCCGGATGCTGTGTATAAGGTCAATGCTTTAGGCCCTAAGTATATTGCCGAAGCCTGTAAAGATGTGGATGCAACGATGTTCTATATCTCTACGGATTATGTTTTCGATGGAAAAGGAACAAGACCTTTTGAAGTCGATGATCCTAAGGACGGATTATCTGTTTATGGAAAAACCAAAAGCCAAGGAGAGGACTTCGTAAGAGAGGCTCTTACAAAGTTCTTCATCCTCCGTATCAGCTGGGTATTTGGTATCAATGGTCATAACTTCATTAAGACCATGCTGAAGCTTTCCGAAAATCATCGAGAACTCAATGTTGTATGTGATCAGGTAGGTTCTCCTACCTATACTTACGATCTATCCAAGCTTATGTGTGACATGATGATCACGGATAAGTATGGCATCTATCATGCTACCAATGAAGGTTTTACAGATTGGGCTACCTTTGCTAAAGAGATCTTTAAACTTGCAGACAAGGATGTCCTAGTTCATCCGGTAACCACAGAGGAGTATAAGAAGTTAGTACCTAACCAGGCAGATAGACCTCTTAACTCGAGAATGTCTAAGAAGAGTCTTGATGAAGCTGGATTCAAGAGATTACCTCCTTGGCAGGATGCCTTATTACGATACTTGAAGCAATTAGAAGCACAGGAGAGTTTATAAAATTATGTCAACATTCTTAGTAACCGGTGGAGCCGGATTCATCGGAGGAAACTTCCTCCATATCATGACGAAAAAACATCCAGAAGACAGATATGTCTGTCTGGATGCTTTGACGTATGCTGGGAATATGGAGACTCTGGAACCCATCATGGGTCTTTCTAATTTCCGTTTTGTAAAGGGTGATATCCGAGATAGAGAGATAGTCTATAAGCTCTTTGAAGAAGAAAAGTTTGATTATGTCATCAACTTTGCTGCGGAATCCCATGTAGATAGATCCATTGTGAATCCGACCATCTTCTTAGAGACGAATATCATCGGTACCTCCGTTCTCATGGATGCCTGTAGAAAATATGGCATCAAGAGATATCATCAGGTATCCACGGATGAAGTCTATGGAGATCTTCCTATAGATAGACCGGATCTCTTCTTTACGGAGACTACTCCTTTACATACTTCTTCTCCTTATTCTGCTTCGAAAGCTTCGGCGGATTTACTGGTTCTTGCTTATCATCGTACCTTCAATCTTCCTTGCACGATTTCCCGTTGCTCGAACAATTATGGCCCGTATCAGTTTCCTGAGAAACTGATACCGCTCATGATTCAGAAAGCACTGAGAAATGAAAAGCTTCCTGTCTATGGAGATGGTAAGAATGTCCGAGACTGGTTATATGTAGGTGACCATTGTGAAGGTATCGATTTGATTGTCAGAAACGGAAGAGATGGTGAAATCTACAATATCGGTGGTCATAACGAAAGATCGAATTTAGAAGTAGTTACTACTATCCTTAATGCTTTAGGCAAGGATGATTCTTTGATTGAGCATGTCAAGGATCGTGCAGGGCACGATCGCAGATATGCGATCGATCCTACTAAAATCGAGACAGAGCTCGGTTGGAAGCCGACCTATAATTTCGATACCGGAATCAAGACGACGATTGAATGGAATCTTCAGAACCAGGAATGGTTATCTCATGTGGAATCGGGAGAGTACCAGAACTGGATGAAGAAGCGCTACGGGGAATAATACTATATTTGCTTCTTATGAGCTTTTATGCTCATTTACTAGGTCATAACATGGAAAACAAGTTTAATATTAGCCTTTTAACAAATAGCTTACAAACGGATAATAAATGCGAAAATAGCCTTTTGCGTTTATTGTCCTTATATGAAAGTTTAAGAACGAATCCACAAACAGTCTCTTATATTAACCGATTTTCTACATATTATAATACGTTTAGCTCGGAAAACTTTAATAAATATTCTAGGAATAAAAAGATACCTATTATTAATTATGACGAGTCATTTAAAAAAATCCAAGTTAGGCTTGATGAACTTCCTCCTTATTTTGAAGATTCATTTATTAAGGGAGAAATGCAAAGCGTTTTGCATCATTTAAATGTGAAGGATACAAGCTATCATTATTTTTTATTTTATTTCATTGATTTTCTTCACTCTCTTTTATGTTTAATGATTGTTCATTATTTAAAGGATGACAAAGATATTCCCTCCTTTGATTATTCAACTCTCCAGCAATTAAATAGAAGCTTAGAAAAGGATTTTTTGCGGTTTTACCGAGGGCAAAGCCATTTTTCCTATGGTCTCATTCCTTCGATATTGAGAAATTTACCAGTTAGTCATCCACCTATTATTAATAGTGATTATATTACAAGTTTGTATGATTCAAGTGGATTCAAGAAAGAATACGAAAAAACCATTTCGAAAATTAATAATTATCCCTTTGATTATAAATTCTTAGCCTATATGCAACATTCAGTCAGTTTTAGTCCTCTATTGGATGCTACAAAATCCTCTGTTATTGCTTCAGTTTTTGCGACTAATTTTCCTACAAATGGTAATATTAATGATTACAATTTTTCAGATGCTTCCATTTTTGCTTTTAAGATTCCAAAGAATGGGTTTATCCTTAGTGAGAATTTGTTAAAGGATGAATTTAGGGTTGAAATATTAGATAAATTGACGCCTTATTCAAAAGTTATGGGTTATCCATTGTATGAAGTACCCTTGGGTTTGTTAGTACCTAAGTTCCTTCTGTTTCTTAATGAGACGAATGATAGGATGGTTTATCAAAAAGGTGTCTTTTTCTATCTTTACCATGGTTTGATAGTCAATAATCAAATACTCATAAATTATCAGCAAAGTAATAACATCATTATTAATGAAAACCAATCTGCAACAGTTTTTAAATATAAGATTTGGCAGCAAGACAAAGAAAGTTTATTGAAAAGCTGTATTCGTAATTATCCTGAATATCGAATGGAGTATCTGATGAATCCTTATCTTTATTTTTCTGATAAAAGCATATAATGCATCTTAGTGACAAGGAAAGAAGCATGTAGTTGGGGTAAGTATATATATTTGATTAAATTTTATTTCATTAAAAAATATTATATTAAACTATCTTCAATATTTTGATAAATTGGTTAAAATGAAATGTACAACTCGAGTAATAGCATCATATTTGCAATAAGAAAAAATTTACAATAAACAGAATATTTTATGAATCTCATTCTTCTCTCCGGTGGATCCGGAAAAAGGCTTTGGCCTTTAAGCAATGACGTCAGATCGAAGCAGTTCATCAAGTTCTTTGATGATGGCAAAGGAAATAGGGAATCCATGGTACAGAGAATGTACCATGCGATCGAGAGAGTGGATAGTGACGCTAACGTTACTATCGCTACCTCTAAATCCCAGATTTCCGAGCTGAGGAATCAGCTAGGAGATAATATTCAGATTTCTCTAGAACCCTGCAGAAGGGATACCTTCCCGGCTATCGCTTTGGCCGTATGCTATCTTCATGATGTAGAACATATTTCAGAAGAAGACAGTGTTGTTGTATGTCCGGTTGATCCTTATGTCGAAGATGACTATTTCGAAGCTCTTAAGAAGCTTTATGAGCTTTCTCAAGAAGGTAAGGCTAATCTTACTCTTCTAGGCATGGAACCTACCTATCCTAGTTCTAAGTATGGATATATCATCCCTAAGGGCAAAGACAATATATCCAAGGTCTCTATGTTCAAAGAGAAACCCAGTGAAGAGGTTGCTAAGACCTATATTGATCAAGGTGCTTTATGGAACGGAGGTATCTTTGCTTTCAAAATCGGTTATCTTCTTAGGAAAGCTCATGAACTTATCGATTTCAAAGATTATCAGGATCTTTTCTCTAAGTATGAAACCTTAGAGAAGATTTCTTTTGATTATGCAGTAGCTGAGAAAGAGGATTCTATTCAGGTGATGAGATTTAAGGGAACCTGGGTAGACCTAGGTTCCTGGAATACTCTTACCGATGCGTTAGGAGAAGGAAGCAATATCGGGAATACTCTTTTAAGTGAAGACTGCAAGCATGATCATATTGTGAATGAGCTAGATATTCCTATTCTCTGTGTAGGTGTTTCAGATGTCATTGTTGCTGCTTCTCCGGAAGGAGTATTAGTTACGAATAGGGAAGGATCTTCTCATATTAAGGATTATGTAGAGAAGCTTAATACTCCAGTTATGTTTGCAGAGAAGTCATGGGGAGAATATAAAGTGATTGATGTTACGGCTGAATCAATTACAAGGAAGATAGCTCTCAGCAAAGGACATCATATGTCGTATCACTTGCATAAGAGAAGGAAAGAGGTTTGGAATATTATTGCTGGCGAAGGTTCTGTGATTATTGATGGTGTTAAAAAACACGTGAAAGCTGGCGATGTTATCAATATTGACATCGGAAAGAAACACACTATCATTGCTGAAAGTGAGCACCTACAGATTATTGAGGTTCAAATTGGAAAAAATATTGATGTGGGTGATAAAGTAAAGTATGATTTATCGAAGGAAGCTCTTGAGGCTAGCCTTTAGCACCATGTCGACAATGATTGATAAATAAGGGTACAATGAAAACATATAACAACGTAGAAGTAGTTATACCTCTATATAATGGTGAAAAATACATACCCCTGATTCTGGAGGAATTTGCAGATCAGAGGACTGATTTTTCTTGCAAGCTTCATTTTGTTTTGACTAACACAGGTGATAAATCAGAGGAAATTCTTAAACAGTCTGGTGTGACTTATGATGTTATAGAGAAAAAGGACTTTTCTCACTCTTTAACAAGGGAAAATGCTGTCTTGCATTCGAAAGCTGATGCTGTTATTTTTCTAACTCAAGATTGCCGTTTAGTTAATTCAGATGTTTACCAAAAGTTGGTTATGTGTTTAAGTGAAGAAGTTAAATTTGCATATTTGCGCCAAGTCAATTCAAACAAAACTGTAGAGAAATACTCTAGAAGAATTAATTATCCCAATCATTCAATAATAAAAGACAAAACTTCGATAGAGAAGATGGGAATTAATGCTTTTTTTGCCAGTGATGCTTGCTCCGTTGTCGATGTCGAATATTTTAAATCTATTCACGGATATGACGGGTTGAATCTACCAACAAGCGAGGATATGTATTATGCCTACAAAGTTATTCAAAGTGGGAAAAAAGTAATGTATTGTGCTGATTCGTTTGTTGATCACACACATAAATTTACATTGCACCAGCTTTATCAAAGGTATTATCTTGTAGGAGAGTTCTTTGCCTTATGCCCACAATTTAAGAAATATCATGCCAATAACTCCGGCCTAAGATTAGCCTCAAAGATTGCATTGATGGCAATAAAAGAATTTAATATAGGTGTATTGTTTGCTTTTGTTCCAAATATGTTGGCTAGATATCTTGGAAAAAAGAACGGGGAAAGAGAAGGCCGAAAAAGCAAACAAAAAGCAATTGTTTGAAATGATTTACTATTCTTTACTAGCAATAATATTATTCAGTTATCTTTTTGTTTCATTTAAAGAAAAAAGATTTGTGAATCTTCTTTTCTTTCACTTGTTCTATCAAGGAGGATTAACTATTTTCCCCTATTGCGTAAATTTGACTATATCCAAAAGCCTCAATAACATTCGAACAGGAGATATATATTTGTTTATTTATTATTTCTTTTTAACTATTATCTATACTTTTATCGAATTAACGAGGCCGAGCATTAAAGTTCCAAAAAAGAAAAATTGTCCCCCTTCTGTAAATGTTTTTCATTTATTAATAATATTTTTGATTGTTTTTTTTATTGCAAACATTAAAACAATTTCTGAGGCTGCAACTAACCCTCGAATGTATTATGCAAACAGCCGCATTGGTGGCGGTGGAATATATTATATTGTCCTTCCAACTATTGTTTTTTGTTATTTGCTATTTCTTTGGAAACTGGATTATGGTTCAAAAAGAAGAAAATTCAAAACAATTATTCAAGTGATAATTTCAACAATTCTTTGCTTTGGAGTTCTTTATTTATTCGGACAGAAAGCAATTATTCTCACTGCTGGGATTACGCTTTTATTAATTGTCTACTTTAAATCGCCAAACAATAAAAGAAACTTGCGCTTTATTTTTATTGCGCTTTCTGTGTTTGTTTCAATGATTATTGTATTTGGCCTATACTCTTTACAACAAGGGGTGCAGGTGTCGAATATATTAATTAGCATTGCAAACTATGCTGATTATATTCCTAATTTCTGTGATTTAGTTGATTCACTAAATGTGCATTTTTATGGGAAGATTTTCTTAGAAGATTCTTTCTTTATATATATATCACGAGCTGTTTGGCCTAACAAACCGACTCTTTTTGGTAGCTTGACCTTAGGGCTGTATGTGCCAAGATTAATTAGTTGGACAAAAGCGTTAACTGGAGCTCCCTCGTTTGGGGTGATTGGGGCTGCATATGCGGACTTCGGCTTTTTCGGGATATTGTTAAAATTATTATATCAATTTTTCTTTGCTAGTTTGGCAAAAGCTTATGAAGAAAAAGCAAGTAAAGAAAATAATTTTTGGTATTTTATGTTATTCTTAACTTTCGCTGGCCATACAATTTATTATGTCACTCTTGAAACTTTTCCTTTATATCAAATGCTGGTAGTGTTACTCTTATATTTTATTTCAAAGCAAGATCGTACAAAGCACTTTAATAAGACAAAACTAATCTTGAAATCGGCCTACAATAAATAAGAAACTGATTAAAAAAATGAAAATCTTGATAAATGGTCTTATCCTTAGCAATCATAATTCTGGCTTGGGTGTATACACTTATAAAGTATTAGAAAATATATATAAATATTTTGATTTAAGCCAATTTTCGTATGAAATCCTTTGTCAAGATGCGGCTTTTTTGCCGTCAAATGTCAAAAGCCATGCAATTGTACACCCATGTAAGAACTTCGTTGAACGCAATCTTTGCTGGGAACATTATGCATGTAAAAAAGGGGTTGATCTTATTTGGTCTACAACACAGCATGGATCTATCTTTTCTAAAGCAAAGCAAATAATCACGATTCATGACTTAATGCCTGTATTTTATCCTAAGGGAAGGTACCATCAATATCTTTTTTATAAGATGGTATTACCTCGGTTAATAAAGAAAAGCTCCGCTGTTATCACAGTTTCCAACAATTCCAAAGCTGATATAATCGATACATATCATCTCAAAAGCAAAGATAAAATAAAGGTTGTATACAATGGCATTGATATTCAGCCTTCATTTGAAACAAACAATAGCATTTTAAGAAAAATAAACGAAAAAACTTTTAATTATTATGTAATTATTGGAATTCATTATCCCTATAAAAATATTCACTCTGTGATAGATGCCTATTATAAATACCCGAAGCTCCAAGAACATAAGGTTTACATTATTGGTAACGACAAAGTTAAATATGCAGGAATGCTAAAGAATAAAATTCAAAAATTGAATCTCAAAAATTCTTTTGTTTTTACCGGCTTCCTTTCTGAAAGTGAAAAAAATACACTAATTCAGAATTCAATTGCCTCTATCTATCCTAGTTTATATGAGGGCTTCGGTCTTCCCGTTTTAGAGTCACTAGCTCTAGGTACTCCTGTCATCTGCTCGAATACTTCATCTCTGCCTGAGGTTGGCGGAGAAGCCGCTCTTTATTTTGATCCTATGAACATTGATGATATTGCTTCTAAGATTGAACAAATTACAACGGATAAAGTATTAAGAGATAATCTTCTTTCACATCGCGACGAACAAATTAATAAGTTTAGTTGGAAAAAAACTGCAAATAATATTTTTTCAATAATCAGAGAAATATAGAAAGTCATTATTATTGAATTAGAATTAATAGGTTATCAATAACTATCTATAAGTAACACATTAAAGATTTATGAATTTTTTGATTATTAATGAATTATTTTCATTTGGCGGAGCAGAAATCTATGTTCAAAATTTAGCTAATATTTTAATTTCAAACGGTCATTCGGTCACAAGGCTCTTTTTGCGTAAAAAAAATGGTGTGTCTTTACCCAACAATTGCTATTTTATAGATTGTGACAGTAAATTAGGTAAGTTGTTTGAAAAGAAAAGGTTAACAAAAATAATTCGTGCTTTTATTAAAAGAAATGCGCCAGATATAATTGTTCTAAATAATATTTTTTCTTCTCCCTTTTCAGTTTATAAGGCCTGCTTTGGATACACTACTATTAAGATAATTCATGACTATCAGTTTGTTTGCCCAAAATCCACTTGTATTACTAATGATGGCAACATTTGTAGTGGCTTTGAAAAAAAGAAATGCGAGCAATCGTGTCTTAAAGCTAAAAATATAAAAAGAGATCTGCTTAATTTACTTAGAATAAAGGCTTTCTCTAAAAAGAAAAAGTACTTTTCACGTTACATCACGTCATTTATATCTCCAAGTAACAAATTAGCTCAACTTGCCAAGGCACAAGGCTTCCAAAATATAGCGGTCATTAATAATCCTATATTTATAAAGAATCCGAAGGATTCTGACTTTGTTTCCTTTGAACAGAAGAAAAATTTCATTTATGTTGGTTTAATTAGTGAGGAAAAAGGAATTTATCAATTGATTGAGGCGTATAAAAAGTCATCTCCTGCTCTTAACAATTCACTTCTTATTTTTGGGCGCTGTGCAACGCAAGATGATAATAGAAAAATAGTTTCTCTTACACAAAAGTCTTGTAAAATTAAATATATGGGACAGGTTGACAACATTAAGGTTAAGAAAGAAATAGCAAAATCTTTGGCTATCATCGTCCCTTCTAAATGGTGCGAGAATTATCCAACAACAGTTTTAGAAGGTATGGCAATGAAAACACTTGTAATAGGTACAGATCGTGGAGGTATCTCTGAAATGCTTGCTGATGGAAAAGGTTTCATATATGATCAAACCAAACTTAATGATCTTCAAGATCTACTCCGTTATGTCGAGTCAATTGATAAAGAAAGCTATCAAGCAATAACTAATAAAGCGTATCGTTATACAATGTCAAATAATAGTTTTGAAACATATTATGATAGGTTTATTTTTGTATGTAAAAAATCCTTAGAGAACCCTAAAAATGTTATCAAAGTTGGTTGATTTTTTTTGGCGGGTTTACTCGCACTTCAAAACGATAGAAATCAAGTTTTTTTACCATCGACATGTTTATCTAAAGGGAAAAGAGTATTTTAGGCCCTATTTTAAAATTGTTTATGCTGGTGGATCCCTTACTATTGGAGAAAAGTGTTTTTTTAACAGTGGTTGTAAAATAACTATGATGGGCCAAGTTGTTATTGGCAGTAATTGCCTCTTTGGAGAAAACGTAAGAATTTATGATCACAATCATCGCTTTGCATCAAAAGAGCTTATTTCAAAGCAAGGAATGAGTATTGGCAAGGTTACAATTGGCAACAATTGTTGGATTGGAACCAATGCGATTATTCTAAAAGGTGCAAACATTGGAAATCATTGTGTTATTGGGGCAGGTTGCGTCATCAGTGGGGATATTCCAGATAATACAATAGTAAAATTTTCTAATTCTTCCATAGTTACTATGCCAATTGAAAATAAAGGGTAGATGAAACAAATAACAGTGATGTAGTAATCAATCAATGCCAACCAAAACTTTTCTGTAATGAGCCACACCCCATTCTTGGATCAACCAGGTAACTAGGAGGGGATGGGTAGCTAGCTTAGTTATTATCGGCCGGAAAGGGTACGATGAACTTCACGGAGGAAGAGAAGATAAGGTAAATAAAGGAATACAACGAAGGAAAACCAATCAAAACACCGGACGGATTCAAGAACTCTCTCCTCAACGGGGTGAAGGGATACAACAGCGAAGGAGAGAAGGGACTGGACAGAAAATAGGGCCTGACTCCTACGCCGGAAGAATGAGTTGCCGTCGTCAAACATGTCAAAGATGGGAAAAGGATCGTCGACCTAGCAAGAGAGAGATTCCTCTCCCAAGCCATATGCAATTGGTGCAGGAAAGATTCACCTCCGAGGGGAAATCATGTAAATTCTTCTCTGACGGAGGAAGAAGCCAAGTCTGAAAAAAGGAAAGACGGAAAAGGCCTCGAAAAGCTCATAAAGTCCGAATTCCCTGAGAACAAGGGCAGATACGGAGTAAGACGCAAAACCACGTCTCTGCGTTCAAAAGGCACCCGTATAAACCACAAAGTAGTTCAGAAGATTATGAACAAACTGGGCCTGAAGGGAAAAGGCCTAAGAAGAAAAGGCAATACAGTTCCTACAAAGGAAAGGTGGAGAACCTTCTGAAGCGCCATTTCGACGTCAAGGTTCCGAACAAGGCATTCGTAACCGACGTGACGGAGTTCAACCTCGGAAGCCTTGGAAAGGTCTATCTCTCGCCCGTGATGGATCTCTACAACAGGGAAATCATCGGATACGACATAGCGAGGCATCCGAACTTCGAACAGACGAGAAGGATGATGCACAACGCATTCGACGGAAGGAAGATAGCCGAAGGAGCCCTGTTCCATTCGGATCAGGGATGGCAGTATCAGATGAAGGAATTCGGGGATATGCTTAGTGATCTGGGAATCACCCAGTCGATGTCTAGAAAAGGAAACTGTCATGACAACGTGGTCAAGGGAGAACTTCTTCGGAAGGCTGAAGGTGGAGATGTTCTACGGAGAGGAGGATACGTTCACAAGCTATGAGGACTTCAAGAGAAGGCTGGAGGAATACATAGACTGATACAACAAGAGCCGTATCAAAGAGTCTCTACAGTGGCAATCACCTTGTCAGGTTCTTTCCACTTCCGCTACTCTTTGATACCATATTAATAAGTTATTGTGTCGGTCCAATATTAGGGGTACAAAGCATAATAAAAATGAAAATCTTAGAATATTATAATATTAACTATCTTCGTCCTTCGGGAGGGCCTGCTGGCTATTTATACAATTTAAAAAAAATGTGTGACGAAAAAAAAGATTCGGAGTTCTTTTTTCTCGATAACAACATTTTTAAGACAAAATTTCCTTATATAATTGAACGGAGTTTTCATCACTTTTTTCAAGAAGACAGAAAAGAAAAAACAGGGATAATTAGATCTATCAAAAACACAATCTGGGAAAGCCAACATGTAGGAAGGTTTTTCCCGGAGAAATATGACTTGATCCATTTTCATACTACTGCACAATTGTATTCACAGAAAAAAGCACTTCAAAATTACCACGGAATAATTGTTTTGACTTCGCATTCACCAAAGGTTACCTTTAAGGAAAATATAGAAGATTTTGCAAATCACGAAGCATATATTTCTAACAAAGAATTATTTGATAATGCAGAATCATTTGATGAATTCGCCTTTCAAAGAGCCGATTATATTATCTTTCCTTGCCCAGGAGCAGAAGAGCCTTACTATCATTCTTGGCCGAAATACGTAAAAATTCGTGATACTAATAAAATCCGTTATGTTCCAACGGGTGTATTACCTGTAAATTGTAAATTGTCAAGAAACGAAGTACGGCAAAAATATAAGATACCACAAAACGCCATTCTCTTATCATATGTTGGTAGGCACAATGAGGTTAAAGGGTATGACATTTTAAAAACGATTTTTGAAAAAATGGAAAATGTATATGTCATATGTTGTGGAAGAATAGAAGCAATTAATCCTCCAATTAATAACAGATGGATTGAGGTTGGATGGACTTCTGATCCGTATTCTATTGTTGGAGCCTCAGATGTTTATCTTCTTCCAAATAGGGAAACATATTTTGATATTGCAATGTTGCAAACTTTATCTATCGGGAAATGTTCTGTTATCAGTAATACAGGAGGAAACAAAGAATTTATTAATACGGCTGGTGTCAAATTGTTTAACAATATTGATGAAGCAATAAATGAAATTCATGCTTTTACCTCATTGTCAGTTGATGAGAGGAATGCATTAGAGGAGAAACAAAGGTCTGAATTTAAAGAAAGATATACAGCTGAGATTTTTTATAATAACTACAAGGCAACATTACATAAGATATACAATGAGCACGGTAAAAACTTAAAATAGTTTTTATTTATATATGAACAAGTTAATAAATAAAATAAGTCTGTTTTTTTTGAAAAATATATGTTTAAAGAAAGGATTTCATTTTTCGTATTGTAATCGGCCAAAAAATTCATTGTATTATCATTTGCAAAACCATTGTGTTGCAGATAAAAAAAAGGTTGGCATTGTAATTCAGGGACCTGTTGTAAAAAAATATGATTTCACTTTTGAATCAGTGGTTTTGTATAAAAAAATATATCCAAATTGTCCAATTGTTCTGTCAACATGGGATGGTTTCAATAATACTGATAGAAAAAAATTCGAAGATGAAGGTATTAATGTAATTACGAGTCAAATTCCCAACCAACTTTATGGAACAAACGTTTTGCGCCAATCGGTTTCTTCATACAATGGGTTAAAGGTACTTAAATCTCTCGGTTGTGACTATGCTATAAAAACACGAACGGATCAACGAATGTATGCTAATGATCTAATACCATATTTATTATCTTTAGTGAAAAGCTTTTCCTCGGATAACACTTCAAAGATTTTTACGTGTGATGGAAATATGTTCTTTAACACATTGTATGATTTAAATGATATGTGGAATTTTGGCTCAATTGAAAACATGTTGATGTATTGGGATTTATCTGACTTTAATAGTGTTTTTTCTGAGAAAGATAAATTACAGTTATCAAATAATCATTGGCCAGAAACGATTTTATTCTCTCACTATTTAAAGAAGATTGGGAAAGAACTAAAATGGACAATGGAAGATACTCTTTATTATCTAGCCCATAATGCGGTTGTAGTTAATTCTAATGATATAGATCTCTTCTGGCTCAAGAGTAATATGACTAATTTGAAAAAAACTTATTCATCACTAAAATATGACGATTTTACATCTCGGCATTGGATGATTCTTTATCAAGACCAGCACTTAAAGATGCACCTGTTTACCAATCCACATTAGGAGTAACATCTATAAAAACAAAAAGTAGTGATACTTTCTCAAAAAGCAAGTCAAAATGATATTTATTTCTGTTTATTAGATTGTTAGATGAAAACTAATTTTACATACTAAAGAAAGGAATTTAGTAATGGCTAATTATATTATTTTTTAAAATAATACTTGTATGGTGCTTCTTTTATAAACTAATTTATTTATTTTAAAAATGCTGATTTGCACATTGGGTCGGTCAGATTCAAAATTCTTTCAGTTTTTCTTCATAACCTTGCGACATCTCATAAGATCATGGGTGTTCAGCATCCTGACTAAGATATCTTCCACCATTTCAGGTATATTCCCATGGTGGTTCCAGAGGAAGGCGAACAGGTTGCACCAGTCCTGGATGCGGGTCCTTTTGTA
>Ga0256406_1003095_pt1 | contig 21505 bp, 18 predicted proteins | sample RumenRJG_03DNA_FD_185986 | JGI IMG/M metagenome (GOLD analysis project Ga0256406, IMG submission 185986) | Bovine rumen microbial communities from Lethbridge, Alberta, Canada - RJG_03 | ecosystem: Host-associated > Mammals > Digestive system > Stomach > Rumen | place: Canada: Alberta | collected... | reverse complement strand
AAAGATCAAAATGCGAATTTAAAATCATTTATCGATTAGATGAAAGAAAAAGTTAGGTAAGATGAGAAAAAAACGAACTCAAAATCGTCCGGAAACGCCGTAAAATCAACGTTTTCGGACAGTCTGTGGGGGGGGGTACTACAGATACAGGGCTGAAAATATTTGCGCCTGATAAAGTCTTAAGGAATGGATTCAATGGAAATATATGGATTGGCACCAGACTGTATTATGATGAGATAAAGAGTCAATTGATTAATGATTATGGTATTGATGAATCTCTTATAAAGAACATTGGTAAAGTAATAGGTGATATGGCTGTAAGGCAATATTTTGATCTGAAAGATTTACCTCATGTGGATAAAGAAGTCTTTCTTGATGTTGGCTGTCTAGACGGTATGACCTCTCGTAGATTCTTTAAGTGGGCTGGCAACTGCGAAGCACAGACATATTGTTTTGAACCAGATGCGAAGAATAGACTTAAGGTTGAGAGAAATCTTGCATCGGTTATTAATGATGGTAATGCTTCAGTAATTCCTTATGCAGCATGGGATAGAAAAGAAAGCCTTCATTTTCATGAAAACGGTAATGGGGTATCAAGAATAGCTGATGATGGAGTAACAGTAAATGCATCAACAATAGATGATGAGATACCAGAATCAGAGAGGGCAACTTTTATCAAGATGGATATAGAAGGTGCAGAACTAAAGGCGTTAAGAGGTGCAAAGAGAACAATATCGCAGAATCATCCAAAGCTAGCAATATCAGTATATCATAAGCCACAGGATATAATAACTCTGGCAGATGAGATATTGAAGATTGATGGTAGTTATAAGTTTTATCTGAGGCATTACTCGCTTGCGGATGGAGAGACTGTGTTGTATGGTATATAAAATTGATGTAAAGGAGACAGTGTAGAATGGCCGAAATAGATTCAACTGAAAACTTGCTCAAGGTTATTAGCAGTAATAATGTTATCATTTATGGTGCGGGTTATATAGCTCGTCGCTTTATTAGAGGATTAAAAAAAAACAACCTTGATAAGAAGGTAATAGAAGTTGTTACTACTAATGGTAGTGATGAAGAAATATATGGCTTTAAGGTTAAAAGTATTGACTCAGTAATAATAAGTGAAGAAGATTTAATTTGCATAGCAGTACATGAGTCAATAAAGGACGATATAATTTATGAATTAAGAAAAAGAGAAATTGAAAAGTACGCGTGGGTGGCTCCATATGCATTTGAAATGATAGCTGGGTACCCAATTAGTAAAGATGTCAAAGTGCCTTTGCACACTGTATGGCGTGCCGAGAGAGAAAGAGTAGGTATTCCTATACGATGTCTAGTAATTGACCAGTTTAAAGGATTAAATGACTGTGGATTTAAGATATATTTGCATCATTTGAATCTTTTTAATAAAAGTAGCGAGACCTCGAAGAAGAGGCTATATTATTTTTTGAAATTTATTAATGACGTTGACAAGGGGAAAACAGAAAAAGAGGAACCAATTTCTATTACTAATAATGGCGATATTATAGATGGTACGCATAGAACAGCAATAGCTATTTGGAAAAATCATAAAGAAATATCTTGTGATGTCTATAATGTGGAATATAATGAAGTACAAGATGATAGAACAAATACATACATTTCGGATGCTTCAAATATTGGATTTGCGGATAGTGAAATAAAAGAAATAAAGAGGATGCGGGATATGATTGACAGGCAAATGGAAAACTGATATGTAATGACCGTTGTCAATAACAATATTGAGAAACAGTCATGTTTTTTCTGAAGGCATCTTGAAAGAGCTCTAGGGTATCAGTTCCCGGCATTGGCCACTCTGATATACGTGGATTCGGAGATAGCTCTCCTTACCGACAGGTCAATGGTCCGCCTAGAGCCCTACTGTCTAAAAGCGTGGATCGCAGTTTCCTGTGCCAACATAGTAGACTTTTTGATTCTAAAGAAAGTAAATATATATTACGATTAACTGATAAGTTAACAATAAGTAATGATATTAATCAATACTGCGTTTTTTGATTCAGGAGAATTAATGAGTAAATTGGTTGTTTTTGGAACAGGGCAGTACTGCCGTAATAGATTGCACTGTTTTGATGACGAAAAAATTATAGCCTTTTCGGACAACAATACGGGTGTTGTTGGTGAAAATATTAATGGTGTACCTATAGTCGCAGCTAAAGAAATTCTTAATCTAGATTTTGATTATATTGTGATTATGACCGGTGCTAGTTATTCAGATGAAATATACTTTCAACTAATTAAACTCGGTATAAATCAAGAAAAAATATTTCATAGTGACAGAGAATACTTCGCTAGCAGAAAGTTAAAAAATAATGTAATTTTGTCTAGTAATGATATATTTGACAATAAGACCATAATTTGTATACCAAATTTATATCATACTGGTGGTATTCGCGCTGCTATTTATTTGATGAAAGTGTTATTGAAAATATATGGACAGATTTTGGTTGTATCTCCATGTACAGGAATAGAAAAGGAAGAAATTCAAAATATTGGTGCAGATATCCTGATTACATCAGATATAAGCCGTAATAATAGTTTTTTATGGAAATGTTTTGAACGTTCTGAACGGATAATTTTGAATGGTTTATATTATTCTTATTTGATACCAGAAATACAAAATCTTTCTGATAAGAAGATTCTTTGGTGGCTGCATACAGGAAATTCTTTTTATAAGACATATCCATTACCCGCTAATTATGCTGAATCAAAAAATATTAAGGTAATGGGAGTTAGTACATTGGTTTCAGAGGCTTACAAGTCCCACTGTCCTAACGGAACAATAAATCTATTGCCTTTTGGAGTTCCGGATGATAGTGTTATTAGCCATCATGTAGCTAATAATAAGATGATTTTTGCAACGATTGGTGTAGTAAGTAGAGTAAAGGGACAAGATATTTTCGTTGAAGCTATTCGCAAGATACCACCTGAGAAACGCACTAAAGCAGAATTCTGGATAATTGGAGGAGAATTGAATGCTGGATTTTCTGATTATATTCATGAAATGGCACGAGGAATAGATGAAATTAAATGGTTTGGATCTCTTCCTCATGATGAAGTGATGAAAATGTTTGAGAATATTGATATATTAGTTTCTGCTTCCAGGGAGGATATGTTACCCATCGTAAATATTGAAAGTATGTTAAATAGTATACCATGTATTATTACAGATTCAGTTGGAACAGCAAGTTATCTGGAAAATAATATAGATGGATTTATTGTTCCAACGGAAGATTCCACTACACTATCAAATAAAATGATTTATTGTATCGATAATCCGGAGAAAGTAAAACAGGCTGGTAAGAAAGCTAGAAAAAAATATGAAAAATACTTTTCAATGAATGCTTTTGAAGACAGGGTAAAAGAAATATTTGAAAATGAGAAACAGGAGTAAGAAGTATTGAGCGAAAAAAAGATTTTCCATCATTATGATATTGCATATCGTGTTATAGGTGAAGAACAATTTCATTTAGTAAAGACGCCTGATTATGGGTGGACAGCCGATCCGTTCCTTACTTATTACAAAGGTGATTTGTATTTGTTTGCTGAAATTTTTCTTTATAAATCAGAGCGGAACGGTGTTATAGGTTATGCGAAATGGGAAAATGATCATTTCTCTGATTGGACGGTAACAATGGATAAGCACTGGCATTTATCTTATCCAAATGTATGGTGTGAGAATGATAAGCTGTATATGTGTCCTGAGTCATATCAATTAGAGGAGGTAGCAATATATGAATTAGAAGAATTCCCTAATAAATGGAAAAAGAAAAAGGTACTTCTTGATAATGTGGAATATTGTGACAGTACTTTTTTGGATATTAATGATGGCTTCAGGTATATGTTTACTTTTAAACGAGGGAAGAAAAGCCCGGAAGGTACAGGGTTATTGTACAGGTTTTCTGATAATGACTCGCTACAATTTAAGGTATTATCTGATAGTCTTAGAGGAACGAGATGTGGTGGAAAGATTTTTAATATAGATGGAAAAAATATTCGCGTAGGTCAGGATTGTGTAAAAGAATATGGCAATGCATTAATATTTTACGCTATTGATAGTGTATGGCCCAATTATAAGGAACATGAAATTAAAAGAATCGGAATTAAAGATATAAAAATTGAGAATCCGGCAAGAGAGTATTCTGGTATTCATACTTATAATCGGGTTGATCCTATTGAAGTTATAGATTTAAGATATGCGTCATCAACATCTGAAGAAATGGAAGCTTCGGATAGGGTACATAAAGTTTTTGTAGATAAATACTAATGAGGAAGTATAAATGAAAGAAGAAATAATAGTTTTTGGGAGAGGACAATATTATGTCTTTAAGAGTCAGGCTCTCCGGGATAAATACAAAATTTCTTATTTTGCAGACAATAATGTTGACATGGACTTTACTGATAATCAGATTGATGACATCAATGTGATAAATGCAAAATGTCTTGATGACACATTTTCGAAAAAAATATTGGTTATGACATCAAGAAAATCATGCTTTATTATAGCGAAACAGTTATTGGAACAAGGAATCACAGCAGATAAGATTTTACTAGGATGTAATATAAAACCCGCATTTGATAAAGCAGAAGAATTAGTGCAAGCAATGGGCAAAATTGTTATTAATTCAAATGGCAGTTTTGGATTGATAACAAGTGATAAAGAATATACATTTCACGATACAAACGAGTATGTAAAAATAATTAAAAAAATCAATGATGAACAGGATGAATATTCCAGGCTACTACCTCAAATGCCTGTAATTCCTGCGAGCAGGGCATTTGGAAGGGAATTTGGAAATCCAATAGATAGATATTATATTGACGATTTTTTGTCTAGAAATTCGTCTAATATACATGGTGATGTTTTTGAAATATCTGAAAATACTTATACAAAAAAATATGGACAAAATGTTGAAACCTCTAATGTTATTCATGTAAGTGGTTGGGGAGGTTCTATTAAGGGTAATCTTGAAACTGGAGAAGGAATAGTTTCAAATAGTGCTGATTGTCTTATTTGTACACAGACAATTCAATTCATATATAGAATTAAAGATGTTGCAAGAAATATATATAGAATGCTTAAACCGGGTGGATCTGCACTTATAACGGCTCATGGTAATTCACCATTGAGTATGGGAGATTATTTAAAATGGGGCGAATATTGGAGATTTACAGATAAAAGTTTAAAGAATATACTGATAGATGGTGGATTTTCACAAGAAAAAATAGAAATTAAGTCATATGGAAATGTAAAAACCGTTATATGCTTTATGTATGGATTAAGCCAGGAACATCTAAACAAAGAGGATTTTGAGTATAATGATAAACAGTTCCCGCTGATATTTGGCATTTTATGTAAAAAATAATTGATTTAATTTAATGAGGAAAAAATATGAATGATCCTATTGATGTGGTAATCCCATGGGTGGATGGATCTGATCCTGAATGGCAGAAAAATAAACAGTATTATGAAAAATTGCAAAATCAGGTAGATGAATCTGATACAAATTATAGATTTGAAAGTTGGGATAATCTAAATTATTTATTTCGTGCTATTGAGAAATTTATGCCTTGGGTTAATTCAATATTCTTGATTACATGTGGGCAGATTCCATCGTTTCTTAAACGCGATCATCCAAAGTTGAATATTGTATTTCATAAAGATTATATACCTGAAGAGTATTTGCCTACATATAATTCAAATACAATTGAGATGAATCTTTTTAGAATTAACAAATTATCTGAGAATTTTATTCTTTTCAATGATGATCTTTTTCCATTACAACATATTGATGAGGATTATTACTTTCAAAACAATGTTCCATGTGATGAAGCTATTGAGGCAATTATAATGCCAAATGTTTCGAGCAGTGCAATAGGCAGGTATTATTTAATAAATGATATGAGGATTATCAATCGGCATTTTCATAAGAGAGAAGTACAGAGTAAAAATTATAACAAATGGTTTACAGATGTGTATGGAGAACTGCTTCAAAGAAATATTTGGATGAAACCATGGTATGATTTTGCAGGGTTCCGTAATGCACATATGGCCGCACCATATAAAAAATCCACAATGAAAAAAATATGGCATTTAGAGTATGAAACGTTAGATAGGGCTTCAAGAAATCATTTTCGAAATTATAATGATATAACGCATTTTGTAGTAAGGTATTGGCAGTTATGTGAGGGTAATTTTATTCCAAGAAGAACACTTGGCAAGTCTTTTACCGTGACGATGAATAATTATGAGGAAGTAGCTAGTGTTATTGAAAAACAAAGTGAATTTATGATTAGTACAAACGAAATTTGCACAACAAATGATTTTTCTGTAATAAAAGATAGAATTAACGATGCTTTTGAAAAAATACTCCCAGATAAATGCAGTTTTGAAAAATAAAAATCGTGGATTGACTAAATAGGAGTATGTATAGCAAAATTTTTTAGGCTCTTCGGGCATACCTGTGGGTAAAATCCATAGTAAAAATGCCCGCTAAGTCCTACTATTATTAGGTTTCTGGCACCTCTACCGGCCTGTTTGGTAAAGGAACCTTGATATTAGAGCATACGAGCATGATCATATCGATCATATTCGCTACATCCCGAAAACCGAATGTTCTCCGGATGATAAGCTTGATTTTGTTGTTGGTTGACTCGATTCTGGCGTTGCTCATCTTCAATCGGATTGTATTGAGGATGTGCTGTTCATGCCGACGAATTTTGTGACCAAGCTCCTTGAATTCATCGATACGGCTGTGTGTAGCTCTCCAGAAGAACCTGTCCGGTTCTTCCTTTGCTTCATCCGCATCGTCCATATGAAGAATGAGCCTCAGCTGCTCCTTTAGCAGATAACCGCGGTACAGACGCTTGTTACTGATGGCAATCTCTGCAAGAAGCGTCTCCTGTTTGTTGTTCAGATGCTCCGCTGCTCTGAAGTAAGGCTTTCCAGAAACTTTGAGAAGATCTCTTTACCATGCTTGTTGCTGGCCCAGACGACGGTGTTGGTATCGTGATTCACTATAACGGTGATGTACTTGTGACCCTTACGGTAGCTGGTTTCATCGATACCAATGTTGACAAGGTTATCCAGCCGTTTTGAGGGATCCGGCTCTATGTACTTACGGGCTCTGATAATGCACCGGCCGACGGTTTTCCAGTCAATCCGCAGATAATCAGCAACTGCACTGCGGCTGAGATTTTCGGCCATCCAGGTAGCGGTCAGATCAAAGCTTTTGGTGAATCCGGAATCATGGAAAGCCCACGGAACGGCAGCCACCAGAACTCCACGCTCAGGACAGCTGATTCGCTGGGTGTAAGCCTTCAGGTAAACCAGAATGCCGGCGAAATCCAGGCTTCGCCAGGTGTCAAACGGCAAATTATTAGCGGAGGAAACGGCGTGTTATTTTGGCTCTTCGGTAGTCTCTGTGGGTAAGAAATCTCCTTCCTCATGAGTATCACTGCGTTTATCTATTCCTCGACTTTCTGTTGGGAAGTGGTATCCTGATATTCGAGCATACCAGGTAGACCATATCCAGCATATTTTGTATGTTCCTGAACCCGTAGGCCTTGCGGATTATCAGCTTGATCTTATTGTTAGTGGCCTCGATCCTGGCGTTGCTCAGCCCGTACTTTATGGTGTTCAGTATGTGCTCCTTATGTCGCTTGATCTTCTTGTAAAGATCATGAAACACGGGGATCCTGCTGTGGCTCGCCCACCAGAGCCAGTGGTCCAGTTCGGATTCTGCTTTATCCGCATCGGTATTCTTGAAGATCATGCGGAGAGCCTCCTTAAGGCAGTAGCCACGATACAGCTGTCTGTCATTTGCCTGTATCATCGCCAGTTTTACCTGCTGGTTCTTGGTAAGGTTCTCCGGAGCCTTGCCCAGGGCAAATCGAGAATTCCTGATCTCAGACGCCTCAGCCTTTGCTGCTTTTACATCTGCGGCAGCCTTGTCATCAGATTTCGGACGCCCTTTTGTCTTTGGCTTGTTCTTCGACAGTTCTCTGACTTTGTCATTGGCTTTATGCCATCGCTCTGAGCGCAGCTCGTCAAGAGCATCCATAGCCCACTCTACCACATGGAATGGATCAACACATCTCACACAGTCCGGCGTGAACTCGTTTACGCAGTCTGTTATCCAGCGTGCTCCATCACCTGTGACGACCTTTATGCTGGCCTTCTGCTTATCTGTGAGCTGTCCATAGAACTTGGAGAGCACAGCTTTTCCGTGGCTATCAGCCGCCCACACTACGGTGTTTGTATCATGGTTGACGATGACTGTGATGTATTTATAGCCTTTGCAGTAACTGGTCTCATCTATGCCTATGTGGACAAGCCCATCAAGGCGTCTGGACAGATTCGGCTCGAGATCATGCAGACTCCGCCAAAATTCAGGCCTCTCCACACCCTTAGAGATTGTGATGGTCTGTCGTATCCGGGAAGTTTTTTACGTCCACAGAATGGGCACTTGTTACGGTTCCATGAGTTCGGACGTGCATCTATCGTAAGATGTGTAACGCCATCGTGATCACTGTAAATTTCGGCATCAGTCACAACAACTTCCTTGACACCGATGATCTTTTTGAGTAATGTATTGGAAGAGGTCATCTCGTTTCTCCTTATCGTTGATGTTTAGTCGCTGATATGATGGAGTACATGAACACAGTAAGGTGACAATTTATGGAGCGGGTGCTTTTGGAATCGAATTAGTAAGATATATTTTGAAATCAAATAGATATATTTTATCTCAGTGGATAGATCAGAAGGCTGAACAGATGGAGGATGGTATTTTTCCGGTGGAGAAACCTGACGATCTCGATGTATCGAAATGTGATTATATTGTAATTGCTGCTACCAATCCAAAGGTTTCAGACAGCATACTTCGTAGCTTGAAACAATATTCGATCAATGGGGGAAAAATCAGATCGATTTGCCAGAAGAAAATTTCATACAGATATCTTAGACAAGACTTTTTTGAAACAGATTAAATGAAATGAGAAAATTCATATGAAAATTATCGCTATGTACCTGCCGCAGTATCACCGGATTCCTGAAAATGACAGGTGGTGGGGAGAAGGTATACTGATTGGATATAAGTGAATTCTTCAGACCGGTTTTTATGAGGGATAGAACATGCTAAGTGTACTTGTAGCAATCTATAATGTAGGTAATTATTTGAATAAATGCATAGATAGTATTTTATGTCAATCGTATCGTGACTTGGAAATCATATTGGTAGACGATGGATCTACTGATACAAGCGGAAAGATCTGCGATACCTATCTGACAGACAAGCGGGTGAAGGTGATCCATCAGGATAACAGAGGACTGGTTGCTGCAAGAAAAGCTGGATTAAAGATAGCGAAGGGGGAGTATATCGCTTTTGTAGATGGAGATGACTACTTGTTGCCTGATATGTATGAAGTGTTGATGCGTGAGCTTGTGAAAAGCCAGGCTGACTTGATTACATGTGGCTACTATGAGATGCGTGATGGAAAAACATGCAAATCTGTCACGCAGTTCCCCAATAAGTGTATAGAATTAACTAATGAGAATAAAAAAATAGCCTTCTTGCAAGACCATGTGTTTGGAACAGATATGAACTATTATACTCCAGTAACAGTATGGTCAAAAATTTATAAGTCTGAGCTAATAAAGAAGGCGTATTTCAATGTTCCTGATTATCTTCGAGTAGGAGAAGATAATATAAACATGGTATATTGCGTGAAATTGGCACAACGCATTCAGCTCTTGCCAAGCGCACTGTACGCATATAATCTATTTGAAAATTCTATGGCACATCATTTTGACTGTGAAAGCATGGCAGAGTATACTCAGCTTTCTTATGAAATGATGGAAGCCTGTGATTATACAAAGAGTGCAAAGTATCATGTGGTGTGTCAAAATTTTTTATTTCAGGTACATTTGCACATTATGCATGCCTTATATCCGAAAACTATTAGATATTGGCTCAGTGATACACGCCTTTTGCACGGTAAAGATGTCGCAATATACGGAGCGGGAGCGGTTGGGACTGACTATTATAAGCAACTACTCTGGGAAAAAGATATCATTATCACAGCTGTTTATGACAGAGAACCGGAAAAAACAAACTTTCCTTATAGACGGGTAGAATCTGCAGATAATATACAAAATGAAAAGTTTGAGCTTTTGTTAATCGCTGTGAAATCCAAAAAGCTGGCAATGACTATTAAAACGAGCTTAGCGAGGAAAGGAATTCCGGATGATAAAATGATCTGGGTGGAATGTATGAAACCATTTCAGAACCATTAAAACGGTCGGAGGTTATAGGATGCCGCAGATAACTGTTATTATGCCATCGCTGAATGTTGCAAAGTATGTTGAAAGGTCTGTCAAAAGTGTTGCCGGGCAAACATTAACGGACATAGAGATCCTCTGTATTGATGCCGGTTCAACTGACGGTACTCTGGAGAATATTCAAAAACTGGCAGAATCAGATCCTAGGATACGAGTTATCCAGTGCCATGTAAAGAGCTATGGATATCAGGTTAACCTTGGTATCCGTGAGGCAAGAGGAAAATATATTTCAATTGTTGAGACAGATGATGAAATAATGCCGGAAATGTACGAAAAGCTGTATTCTGTTTCGGAAAAGTACAATCTTGACTATTGCAAGGGAAATGCACTGCACGTATATAAGATTTCTGAGAATGACGAACTTGCAATGCCAGCATCATATATTCGGGATGCAGATTTAAAGTATGGCATTGCAGTTAAACCGGAAGAATATCTTCATGCTTACCTACAGGATTGGTCGATTTGGTCGGGAATATACAACCGAGGTTTTTTAATCAGCAACGATATATTTTGCAATGAGAGTTTAGGCGCTGCATATCAGGATATTGGTTTTATTACATTGACATATTTACTGGCATCAAAGGCGGTATACCTGGCTGAACCACTGTACCTATACACTTATGCCAGACCCGGAAGTTCTTCATGTAATGTCAATTGCCTGACAAATGCGATGCTTGAGTTTGACAGGCTGCTGAACGGAATAAATGGAAGGCATATTGAATTGAGACATTATGCTTTCGACATATTTATCAAAATGTGTCTGAGCTTTTACACAGAGTCCATCAAGGTACTGAAGGAAGTAGAATTCAACCCGGAATCTGAGAAATTTGACGTACCGTACAGATTGTTGTGTCAGCGTTTCAGCGAATTAAGTGAAGAGGAAAGAAAGACATGTATAGAATATTTACACAGTACACGGCCGGGTATGGAAGAGCCGCTTACCGATTTGTCAGGATATATTGCCTCTATTCGATACAAATATTTGGAACAAGACAGATTCCATCGATTTCTTGAAACGAGCTTGAGAGAAGGTAGAAGGATTGTCATTTTTGGATGTGGCAATTGGGGAATGAAAACAGCTGCATGGATTGCAAATAACTTTGGCATAACAGGTATTGATGCTTTCACCGATAACGATTCTGCCAAATGGGACAGGTCCATGGGACCTTATTCTGTACTGCCCCCATCCGAAGCGGTGACAAAATATTCTTCTGATTTATTTCTTATTTCCAATAAGAATGCTGCAGACGACATTCGCAGGCAGCTGATAACAGATCATATCAGTGGCGTAGAAGTTCAAATAGACGGTGATATTCTTTTTCAGAAGAAGCCTCAGTCGGTATGAAATCGGCGACGGCAAGTGAAAAGACAATATTATTTTCAAAGCAATATACGTACCATTGAGATGCGCGTCATTGCTATAGTTCTGTGTTTTTTAGTATACAACAATGAACAGGGATGTTTATCAGGTGGGTAAATTATTATGTCATCAGTTTCAGTTATCGTTCCTTCACTGAATGTTGCTCCTTATATTCAGCATTGTTTGGATAGTATTAAAAATCAGACATTTACTTATTTTCGGGCATGGGGTCAAAGGGCGTAAAACAGTCTGTTTATTGTGTCAAAAGGTAAATATTCAGATGAAATGTTAGAGCAATTAAGAAACTTGAATCTGTCAGACGATAGAGTTCTGGTGGAAGGCTTTGTCTGATACCATAAGAAATCACAGGGAATATTTTTTATACTATGTTTACAAAAGAGCAGGAACAGAATCAAAAAAAAGACGCACAGGATATAATTGATCACTTTCCGCTGGGAGTCATAAACTGGTATCCTTTTAAAAATGAAACAGGAGAAAATGTAGCAAAGCGTATATTATATGTAGAACAGGGCAAGAGACAAACAGATGACGTTTTCCAAAGCTTTTTCTCAGATAAAGGATTTGACGTGACAAGTGTCAAATTAAACCAGATGTCTTGCTTAGCTTATGATCCTAGTATGTATGATTATATCATCTGCGTTGGAATGCTGGAATGTTGCAGCAATCCGGATAATCTTCTTGGCATACTGGCTTCTCACTTAAACAGCGGTGGGATCATGCTCCTTGCTACTGATAACAGATTCGGCCTGAGGTATTTCTGCGGAGACAGAGACAGGTTTACCGGCAGCAATTTTGACGGTATTGAAAATTACTGCAGGATAAAGTATGACAAATTCCAAAAGATTGATGGCAGATGTTTTTCAAGAGAAGAGGTTATAGCTATGCTGGAAAAAGCGGGGCTGGTCTGTCACCACTGCTATTCAGTATATCCTTCTATAGAAGCGGCCCAGCTGATATATCGCGAGGACACTTTTCCAAATGAGGAAGTTTCCGGAAGATATTTTACGGATTATAATTCACCGAATACTGTATTTTTGGAAGAAAACCAGGTGCTAGAAAGCATTTCATCCAGCAGTCTTTTCCATGAGATGGCCAATGGGTTTCTATTCGAATTGTCTTCGAACACGCCCTTGTATGAATGCGCAGATGTCAGACAGGTTACTCTGACCATGGACAGAGGAAGAGAGCTTGATTTTGCCACTTGTATTTGGAAAGACAAAGTGCTGAAAAAACCTCTTTATGCAGAAGGCATGTCACATTTGAATGACATGCAGTCATATCATGAGGATCTGACTGCTCATGGCATACATGTCGTAGCGGGCAGGTCTGCCCCAGAAGGATATGTGATGCCTTTTGTCAATGCGGAAAACGGTATAGATTATTTTATCAGGCTGGCATCTTATGATAAAGATCGATTTTTTCAAGAGCTGGACAGATTCGTAGACGAAATCAGGAGATCGTCGGAAGTATCGGAGATGTCAACAGCTGTTTTTTTGAATTCCAACGGTTATGCTTCATATATACAGGATGTGCCGGAGTCAGATCTGGGCATATGTTTGAAGCATTGTTATATAGATATGGTGCCGCTTAACTGTTTCATTAGGGAAGGACATTTTCTTTTCTTTGATCAGGAGTTTAGATTTGACGATTATCCTATGAATGCCTTGTTGGATAGAGTCATAGGCACATTGAACGGGACGCAGATCAACAGGTATATTACCAGAGAAGAAATGCTTGACCGATATGGTCTGCTTAAGTTGAAGGAAATGTGGGACATCATCGGAAACAGTTTTGCAGGAAGACTTCGCAACAAAGCCATGCTGGGTCAATATGATGCCCGTCATAGAGGTGATTACGAAACCATACGTGATAATCGGTTGAAGATCAATTATTCTGCGGCAGAATATGAGAATGTTTTTCTTAATATATTCAAAGGCATTAGTGGCCGTGATGTTTTTGTGTTTGGCGCCGGCAAATATGCAGCGAACTTTATTGATATGTACGGGAGCCATTTAAAGATTGCCGGAATTATCGATAATGATACGAGCAAGAAGGATACTGTTTTTCATGGTATCAAAGTTTATTCGGCGGAAATTTTAAAAGAACGCGACCCGGATACCTACAAAGTGATCATATGCATGCTCAGGTTTCAGGATGTGTATAAACAGGTAGTGGCGCTGGGAACAAAACATATAGGCGTATACTACAGGCATCGATCATATGAACTGCCATGGATGAATACTTATCGGGACCATGGTGTCGAAGCAGAATCTCTAGAAAATGCGTCATGTAGTGCCGATGATTCGGCAGATGACAGGCAGCCATTACAGGGGGATAGTACTTCCGCAAAGAAATACAATGTAGGATATGTGGCAGGAGTATTTGATCTGTTCCACATGGGGCATCTGAATCTTTTGAGGCGAGCAAAGGAACAGTGTAATTACCTGATAGTCGGAGTTGTGTCAGATGAGCAGGTGAGACGCAGTAAAAAAAGATATCCGGTTATCCCTTGCAGGGAACGTATGGAGATAGTACGTGCCATAAGATATGTGGATGAAGTCTTTGAGATACCAATAGATTTGTCTGGAACAAGGGATATCTACAATATGTATCATTTTGACGTACAGTTTTCTGGAAGTGATTATGCTCAGGATTCGAGCTGGCTGGCAGATAAGAGGTATCTCGAAAGTCACGGGGCTGAACTTGTTTTCCTGCCATATACTAATGGAACGAGTTCAACGCAGATCAGGGAGAGGCTGATAAAAGGCTAGTGTCTGTTTTTAATATATGGCTTTTTAGAAAGAGAAAAAATTGTGAATGTGATATTTGATACTTATGGCCTTTTCAGGCATTTTAAGCAGCCAAAAGGCAACGTTTCTGATGTAAATGCCGCTGGTTTCACAGGAGTTTTGCTTGATCTGCGCAGCGCATGCCCTCCAGAGTATTTCATGCATATGACTAGAAGCCGCAATGAAACGAAAGCAGAGGGAGATATTTTCCTGCCGGACGAGCCTGACAGAATAGGTGAGACTGTCAAGCCTTTTCTTGATGCCTGCCGTGGTTTTGATATGCAGGTGAAGGGAGCAATAGCTCCAGTGATTCCGCTTGACAGGTCAAATCCGGCGATGAACGATTATCAGCGTGCGCTCTCGTTTGCCAGTGTCAGATGTGCGATGGACAGCGGCTGCGGGTGGTGTATCGTGCCACCGCTTTTTGTTGGGGTGCCGCTGGAAAAAGAAAAAACGGTGAATATCGATTTTTACAGATCCTTTCTTCCTGTCTTAAAGGAATTCTTTGATCGAAATCCCGATGAAAATTTTAAAATCCTGTTGCAGAATCAATGCCGTGATCACAGCGGACATCTGGTCAGAGGTATATTGTCAGATGCAGACGAGGCTGCCGGGTGGCTGCGGGAACTGAATGATGAGGCTGTAAAGGTGCTGGGAAGAGAGGCTTTCGGCTTCTGCCTGCATATAGGACATACCAATATATGCGGTCAGGATCTGGATGAGATCACACCTGTGCTGAAGGATCAGATCTATGCCGTCATACTGACGGACAATGACGGTCATGAGGACTGTGAAATGCTGCCATTTACTTGTGCTTCACGCGGAGCAGGCGGCATTTTGGCCGGTGCTGATACGGACTGGCTGTCTGTGATCAGGGGACTTAGAAATATTTATTATGACGGTCCGATTATTTTTGCTATGGCCGATACCTTGTCCAGCTTTCCTGTTTTGATCAGACCGCAGCTGCTTTCTTTCGCAAAGACGGTGGCGGACTTTTTTACATGGCAGCTGACAATGGAGCAGACCATAGCCCGGTATTCTCATGTCGTACTGTTCGGAGCCGGCAATATGTGCCGCAGCTTTATGATGGATTATGGCGATAAATACAGACCGCTTTTTACTTGCGACAACAACCGGAGCCGCTGGGGTGAAGAGTTCTGCGGGCTGACGATAGAGCCGCCTGAGATGCTTTTGGATCTTCCTGAAGATACAGGTATTTTTATCTGTAATGAATATTATACGGAGATTAGAGAGCAGCTCGAATCCATGGGTGTGAAGAGCGGCATCGAATACTTCAGCGACAGGTATCCGAATACAATAGCCAGAAAGAGACTGAAAGGTCTTTGGAAAAATTTCTGATTCTGCATTTGGAAAATTTTTTCTATATAAGCTGATGACTGTAACAGCAATTCAAACAGATATAGCGGGGAACAGATATGCTTGAAATAGGTGTGCAGACGCACAATATTGTTACCGATGAAAATCCTGAGGCGGGTTTCCGGATGATGAAGGCAGCCGGATTTGACTGTGCGGATTTCAGCCTGAATATGTATCTGAAGAATACGGATCTGTATCAGGACAGGCTGAATGGCTTCTTTGATCAGAGCATCGATGAGCTGAAGGCATATTTTACGCCTCATGTAGAAGCTGCGAAAAAATGCGGGATCAGAATTCACCAGATGCACATGCCTTATCCTAACTGGATACCGACGGCAAAGGATCATGTCAATGACTACCTGCTGCATGAAATGGCGCCAAAGAGCATGCAGCTCTCTGAGTTTCTGGGATGCAGATATATTGTGGTTCACGGGCTGAAGGTTAAGGATTATTACGGAACGGAAGAGGCTGAATGGGAAGCTACAGAGAACTTTCTTAATACTATCCTGCCTATAGCAAAGGATATGGGGAAGGTCATCTGTATAGAAAATTTATATACTTCAACCGGTGGACATATCACGGAGGGCCCATGCTGCAACGCAAAAAAGGCCGCCGACAGGATTGACAGGATCAATGAGCAGTATGGCTGTGAGGTGCTTGGCTTCTGCCTGGATACGGGACATGCCAATATTGCGGGAATAGATCTTGAGCGTTTTATGACCATCCTCGGGAAGCGCATCCGTGTGCTCCATATCCATGATAACGACGGCGAAAGAGATCTGCATCAGATGCCGTTTACTTTTACCAGGACAAGAGAGAACAAACCGTCCACAGACTGGGACGGCTTCATCCGGGCTTTGAAAAAGTCAGGCTTTAATGGAGTGCTGAATTTCGAGACAGCGCCTGTTCTTACTTCATTCCCTGAAGAACTGAAGCCGGAAGCGCTGCATATGATAGCGGCCATAGGACATTATTTCGCAAAGAGACTGGATGAGATGAATATTATGTGAATCTTTTTGTAAAGTTCACATTCAAGGGAATTGCAGAGGTGTTAAATGGAAAAGACTGTTGTACAACAGATTACAGATTGTATAGAACGTATTTTTGAAAAATTGGGGGGGGGGACATTAAGCAGTAAGATAATCATTTATCCCTGCGGAGATGTTGGAATACAGGTATTGTCAATCTTGAGAAATATATATTCTGTTGAACCTGCTTTATTGATAGATAATCGTAAATGTAAATATTCTCCTAAAATTCATGATATATCATACTTAGATCGTATTGATACAGATGATTATATCTTGTTTCTCGCATCAACGAACCGTGATATCTACGGTGATCTGCTGAGGAATGCTTTACAGTATATAAAACCTGAACACATCATTGAGCTTGAATCAATGAGTTCAAAAATGCCAGAGGTAAAAACAGAGATTGGAAAGTATAGTTATGGACCAATCTGCTGCAATCATCCTCTTATAAAATCTATCGGATCTTTTTGCTCTTTTGCGACAGGAGTCGATTTTGTTGTTAACCATGAATTTAGATATGTGACCACACATCCGATTATCTATGAAGGAAAAAGAATCGAGGGGTATGAGTATCCTTTTGCGGCTGTCCGAGAAGAAGATTATTATATGCTTGGGATAGAGCCTAAATCCGAGTATGTAAAGAAACAAAGGCGGGCGGTAATAGGAAATGATGTATGGCTTGGAAGAAACGTAATTGTAACGAACAGCGCGAATATAGGAAATGGTGTGATCGCTGCAGCAGGCGCAGTCATAACAAAGGATGTACCTGATTATGCTGTTGTAGCTGGAGTGCCAGCAAGAATAATAAGGTTCAGATATTCCCCTGAGCAGATTGACGCCCTGAACAGGATTGCATGGTGGGATTGGACGGATGATGAGATAAGAACAAGATTCGATGACTTTTATCTCCCAATAGATGATTTTATAGAAAAATATGATGGATGATACCTCGCCTGGGTTATTATTATGACGCTGGATGATTTATTTCAAGGAAAATAAAGGCACTGACGATATGCGTGAAGCAGTAGAAAAATATGAAGAGAAGAAGATTAATATCGGTATTATCGGGTCCGGGCGGATCGCAGGAAGGTTCGCAGATACTAAGGTACAGGGAGTCAGGGTTGCTGCCGTTTATAATCTGCACTTTTCGAGTGCCGAGAGGTTTGCGAAAGCACATGGCATAGGATGTGTGGAGGATGACATTGACAGCTTATTTAAGAAATGTGATGCAGTCTATATTGCGACTCCTCATGAGACTCACGCTATGTATATCAGAAAGTCTCTTGAAGCCGGAAAAAATGTGCTCTGCGAGAAGCCGATGACTTTGTCGGGAAAGGAAACTGAAGAACTTTTTTCGCTGGCTGACAGAAAAGGTCTTGTTCTTATGGAAGCGGTTAAAACTGCCTATTGCAGTGGCTTTCTTGGGCTCAATAAGTTGATAGAGTCAGGCGCAATAGGAAGGATCTCGGAGGTAGAGGCGGCTTTTACAAAGCTTGCACCATCAAATCTTCGCGAATACCGGAATAGAGAAGTGGCAGGTTCTTTTACGGAGCTGGGGACTTATCCGCTGCTTGCTGTCTTCAGAATTTTGGGGACTGATTTTGACGAGGTGCGTTTTGATCATGCCGATGGACCAAATGGGGTAGACACTTTCACAAAAGCTTATTTTAACTATTCGGGTGAAAAAGTTGAAGATGCGCTTCATTTCAGAAGAACAGAGAAATCATCGGCAAGGGCAAAAACCGGGTTAGCGGTAAAAAGTGATGGCTCGCTTACCATAAGCGGTTCAAAAGGATATGCTTTTGTGCCTGCACCATGGTGGCTTACAAAGCGGGTAGAGATTCATCACGAGGATCCGAATCAGATCGAGAGGTATGATTTCGATTACAGCGGGACCGGAATGCAGTACGAGATCGGCTTTTTCAGGGATGCGTGCAAGAAGAGTGAAGAGGCAATAAACATCATCAGGTCATATAGAGAAGTTTCCATTGCGTCATCGTATGTGATGGAAAAATTCCTGTCTGAGCGAAAATTATCTCCTGTAAAAATCAGAAAAGAAGATGTAAGAATCTGGGGGCATAGAGGCTGCAGCTACAGATACCCTGAGAATACTCTTCCGGCATTTGAGGCTTGTGCCGGAATACCAGGAATAACAGGCTGTGAAATGGATGTCCAGATGACAAAGGACGGAGAAGTAGTAGTCTTCCATGATGAGAATGTAAAGCGGGTAACTGATGGCGGAGACAGGCTTCTGAACTCGTTTACACTTAAAGAACTTAAACAGTTAAAAATAAATAAGAGGCGTCAATTCGATTATTCCATTCCGCCTCTTTCAAAGTCTGAGACAGCTGCTGGGAGTGGTACTTATCATATATGCTTATTTCCTGAGCCAAAAACCAAGAACCAGACGGTGATCGATTCTGTTTTTTCAGATATAGACAAGAGGTACTCATACAAAGAGTACCTGACCATTCCTACCTTTGATGAATTTCTGACTCTTATGGAACCCTTTTGTAAGAAAAATGGATTTCTGATAAATGTCGAGTTGAAGACCAGTGTGATCCGTTATGAGGGTATAGAGCAGAAGACTCTTGACCTGGTAAGAAAGCATGGTCTGGAAAAATATGTGGTATATTCTTCGTTTCTGGCTGACTCGATTGAACTGATGAAGCAGCTGAGTCCGGACTGTAAGACTGGTATGCTGGCTTCGACAATAGATGATTGCCTTTATAGAAGTGATGGCAGACCAATAGAGGCGGATGCTGTTCATCCATGGGTCGGGGGTCTTACTACATCTCTTCCGGAGGGGAAAAAGGATATACCGGTCAGAGCCTGGAATGCAGAGGAACCATTTTTCACAAATGACTCGAGAAACGTGTTAATATATGATCAGCGCATTTATGGAGAGTCAGGCGTTACGGATCTGATCACGAATGTTCCGGAACGGTATTTGATGTAGATTTTTGTTTTATTTGAAGAATGATATGTTTGAAATTCAAGAGGATTTTTTAAAGGAAGAGGTGCGGGATGGTTTTACTGTCTCGCCCATAATGAAATCTACATGGGCGGCGGAGCTTAAGACACTCGATGCAATTCAGACTTTTTGCAGGAAGCATGACATCACCTGCTATGCTGCTTTCGGTACGCTTCTGGGTGCTGCAAGACATAAGGGTTTTGTGCCCTGGGATGATGATATAGATATAGCTATGATGCGGCAGGATTATATGAAATTCCTATCGGTTGCTGATGAGATGCCTGCACCTTTCAGGGTGAAGAGTATATATACTCAGGAGGTGTTCACTCAGTTTCATGCTGTTGTCTCAAATTCCAGGGAGACAAAGCTTAGCTGGGACGAAGACCGAATCAGGGATTTTTACGGATGCCCTTTTCTGATAGGGATTGATGTGTATGCGCTTGATTATATACCGAAGGATAAGAGCAGGCAGGATCTGCAGAGGCTTGTCTATACGATGGGATATGATCTGACAGTGCGGATGGAAGCTCTTTTCAAGGAACCGCATACAGTGACTCCTGCTCAGATATCAGATAAACCGGAGAGTATAATTGAATCGGTTTCTATTGAAAAATTAAAAGATCTTGAAGATTTTCTGAATGGATTGGCTCAATTTGGCAAATATTTAAATATTCAGTTTGATGCAAATAGTTCGCTTTTCATGCAGCTGATGAGGATCACTGACAGGATTGCCATGAATTGTGGAAAGGAAGACGCAGGCTATATTAATTTTTACCCGCATATGGCGATATTTGGAGATGATTGCTCACGCTCATTCAGGAAGAAGGAATGGTATGATCGTACGATTGAGCTTCCATTTGAGAGTATGACTGTAACAGCTCCGGTGGGCTACAAGGACATTTTGACTACTCAATATGGTGATTGGAATACAGCAGTTAAAGGAACGTCGGGACATGGGTACCCGTTCTATGCAAGCCAGATGGAATATTTCAAGTTTTTGGGAAAGATGTAAAATCCGTCTGCCAATTGTCGATATATTTAAAGAGATTGGTTACATTGACAAATGTTTGCCACATGGCAGGTTACGATGCGACTTGTGGCAGGACTTATTGATTTGCATTACATAGAATATTTTTTTGCTTATAGCATGAGCAATTCAATAATAACCACCATTAAAGAAGAAGTTTTTGTTAGCTGTAGGACAGGAAAAATATGGTTTCAATAATAATACCGGTATATAACAGAGAGAAATATATTGACGCATCAATCTTAAGCGCAGCAGGTCAGACCGAGCGTGATATAGAAATTGTGGTCGTGGATGACGGTAGCACTGACAGAAGCGGCGAGATATGTGACAAGTGGGCGGAACGCGACAGGCGGATCAAGGTATTTCACACTGAAAACCATGGAGTATGCCAGGCCAGAAACTACGCTATCGAGAGGGCATCAGGTGAATATATCCTGCCTCTGGACAGTGACGACATAATAGGTGAAGTATATGTCGAAAAGGCGGAGAAGATACTTGATACACATCCTGAGACTGGTATAGTGCATTGCAATGTCAACCTTTTT
>Ga0256406_1003093_pt1 | contig 21543 bp, 12 predicted proteins | sample RumenRJG_03DNA_FD_185986 | JGI IMG/M metagenome (GOLD analysis project Ga0256406, IMG submission 185986) | Bovine rumen microbial communities from Lethbridge, Alberta, Canada - RJG_03 | ecosystem: Host-associated > Mammals > Digestive system > Stomach > Rumen | place: Canada: Alberta | collected... | reverse complement strand
AAAGCTAATCACTTTTTAGTGAAAATCGTAATGTTTGAGCGCTTTTTCAAATGCGTTCGAAGAACGCATCCCCCAGTTATATCGTGCCTTTGTTTTAAAGACCTCTAAAAGTTTGCTGCAAAGATACTAAAAAATACGATACATTTGGCAAAATAAAGTAATTAAAAAAAACTTACAAGAAGATAAGCAATAAGATAAGAGGAATGCAATACCTATCAAGTGATGTCATGACAAGATATTAACACGGAACGGCAACAGAACAAGAGAAAATGTAAACTATTAGCAAAATGCTACATATTTGTCGCATCAAATGTTTAAACAACGTTACATATTCTGTTCCCTATTTGTCGCCAGATATTTCCCTTTACGTCGCACATTTTAAAGAATGTGCGCATTGATGGGTTATTTGCGGCGACAAAAAAGTGTAAAAACTTGTTAAGACAGTCTCTTCTTACATAACAGAATACCTTATATTTCTATTCTTTACACTTTATTTCATGACATAAACCGGCATATAATGTAAACTTTTAATCACAAACAGATAAAATCTCCATAAATGTCGCACGTAAAAGATATCGTTTGAATATTATACTCCTAAGATGTCCTGTCTTCGTCACTTTTTGGAGATAGGTTTGTAAGGCTCACACAGAGACACAGAGCCACAGAGACTCACTCGTGACTCAGAGCACAGAGAAGGCTTCGCCTTAAAGAGAATACGATGACTTCTGCGATGTGCACGTTTCGTGAACTCTTTACGGCGAAGCCGTCTCTGTGAACTCTATATATAATAAGGTGCCCGTCTCTGATACTCTGTGTCTCCGTGTCTCTGTGTGAGTATTGCTTCAAGAATATTGATTCATATTATTATTAACGCCAAGAGATGAGCGTGTAGGAGGTGGGTGTCTCTATGACGAATACAGGAAAAGATATCGTTTGAATATCATACTCCTAAGATGTCGTTTGGAAACAAGAGCAAATAAAACCCCGGACCATAGAGTCGAAGGTCTCTATTGTCCGGGGTTAAATTAGAACAAGGTATAGAATCACGCATTCTGATGCACGTCCTTGACAGCACGGCCGCTTGGCTCGTTCTTTCCAGCCCATGCCTTATCCCAGGCGAGAGCCTCGGCAGTGGAGCAGGCAATGCTCGGCACTGACGGAACGGAACGTGCGGCACTGTCGGAAGGAAAGTGCTCTGCAAAAATAGACCGATAGTAATATTCCTCCTTGTTGCGTGGCGGATTGATCGGGAAGCGCTCAGCGGCATGTGCCATCTGCTCATCGCTGACAGCAGAGGCAGTAATCTCCTTAAGGGTGTCAATCCAACTGTAGCCTACACCATCGGAGAACTGTTCCTTCTGACGCCATGCAACCTCAGCAGGAAGCATATCGGAGAAGGCCTCACGGACGACTTTCTTCTCAATGGTCTGTCCGGGACACATCTTAAATTTCGGGTCTATGCTCATGGCAACGTCAAGGAATTCCTTGTCGAGGAACGGTACACGTCCCTCCACGCCCCATGCAGCCAGCGACTTGTTGGCACGCAGGCAGTCGTAAAGGTAAAGTTTCGAGAGCTTGCGTACCGTCTCCTTGTGGAACTCATCTGGCGACGGAGCCTTATGGAAGTAGAGGTATCCACCGAAGATTTCGTCAGCACCCTCACCAGAGAGCACCATCTTGATGCCCATCGACTTTATGACACGGGCGAGCAGATACATAGGGGTACTTGCACGGACGGTGGTTACATCGTAGGTCTCGATGAAGTATATCACATCACGGATGGCGTCAAGGCCTTCCTGGATAGTATAGTTTATCTCGTGGTGAACAGTTCCGATATAGTCGGCCACCAACTTAGCTTTTGCCAGGTCCGGGGCACCCTTAAGTCCTACGGCAAAAGAGTGAAGACGTGGCCACCATGCCTTTGAGCCATCCTCCACACGATGCTGGGCGAACTTCTCTGCAATGGCGGAGATAACCGATGAGTCGAGACCTCCGGAAAGGAGCACGCCATAAGGCACGTCGGACATAAGCTGACGACGGACAGCCGACATCAACGACTCACGGATCTTCTCTGCCGCCGCCGACATCTCTGTCTCAGGTGTAGCGGACACACCTTCCGGTGTATGGTCGGAAGCATCGGTAACAGGATGCTCCATCCACTCACGATGGTAATACTTATGCTGCCCCGGCTCACGGCTCCAATAGTAGCTGCCGGGGAGGAACGGCTCATAGCGGTCGCATTGTCCTTCCAGGGCCTTAAGTTCTGAGGCACAGTAGACTTTGCCGTCATCGTCATAACCTATATAAAGAGGTATAACACCTATCGGGTCGCGCGCCATGAGGAACTGGTCGGTCTCTACGTCATAAAGACAGAAAGCAAAGATACCACTGAGACTCTCCAGCATCTTCGTCAGGTCAGCATCAGTGGGATGGCCGTTGCTCTCTGCCATCATCTTACGGTAGAGGGCAAGGATAACCTCACAATCGGAACCGGTCTGGAACTGATAGTCCTTGAACTCGTCTCGGATGTCCTTATGATTGTAAATCTCACCATTGACGGCGAGCACCTGCTTCTTGTCGGGCGAGAACAGCGGCTGACGACCGCTCTCCGGGTCTACAATACTAAGACGCTCATGCGCCAGTATTGCTGAACCGCCGACATATATACCACTCCAGTCAGGTCCGCGGTGACGGATTTTCTGACTCATCCTCAGGGCTTTCTGCCTGAGCTCCGGTGTCTGTTCCTGAATGTTCAGGATTGAAACTATTCCACACATAATCTTTCTTTTATTGCACAGACCAATAATCACATCACTTACTCTTGCGAGGTGAGAGATCATTATAACGCCAAGAGGAACCTATGACGCGGCCTTTATAATACAGAATGTTTAAATTTGTTCAATAATTAGTTGCAAAGTTACACTTTTTCTGTGTTTCTGCAAACAAAATGATAACTTATTTTCTCAGTTTTAATAAAAAAGTAATATATCAGGAAGAAATATATAAAAATGAGAAACATTTCCCTTAATCAGTGACAATAAGGAAATGTTTCCCAAAATTCTTATTACTTTCACGGATGATACAATAGAGATACCGTCAGTTCGCAAACCTGAATTCCAGTTGGAGACATAAATGTATTACACGAAGGATTCACAAACTGCAGGTCTCCGTATCTCCTTATGGATGCAAGGTGAAGCCTACAAGGAAGTAAGCCTTCTCGTTGCTCGGATTAGCAGCTACCTGTGCAAAGATAGGAACAGAGAACTTGTTCGTAATCTCTATATCCTTTGTAGCACGGAGTGACACATTGGTTACTGCAAAGCCGTTAGCCTTAGAGTAGAACGATGTACGGTAAGGAACAGCTCCGACCGTTGCCGTCCAGTCGAGTCCGGCAAGCTTAAATGGTGCCGCAGCCTCTACATATGAGCTGTAAGCGCGTTTTCCCGACTTGTTGACTCCATCATTGCCGGCGAAGTTGGTATACCAGTTCAAAGCCACACAACCGAAGTCGTAGCCTACGTTAGCCTCCCATACGTGAGTGGTCTTGTGTGCCGAATACTTAAAGTATTTCGCGTCCTCTATAGGCTCACCGTCGAAATCGGCGCCACGGTCGAAGAAGTAATCGGTAACACCGGCATGGAAGCCTTTGTAGGCGTAAGCCAGCGTGAGGTCAAACTCCTTGGTGTCGTCAGTATCAACAAATCCGTAGCTGCCCCATGCCGTTAGCGAAAGGCCTTTCCATGAAACGCCCAGAGTAGGCTGGATGGCTCCGTCGCCAAGTGCCTGGCCACGCCAGTAGTAACGGCTGACAATGTCTGCGCCAATCGTTCCCTCAACCTTATCCTGTGCCTTGGCTCCTGCCACCGACAGTGCCATCATGGCTGCTATTGCAAGTATTGTCTTTTTCATAATCAATAGTACCAAGTTTCTCCCTCGCCTCTTTTGTATTCTCCATCAGACTGTCGAAAAAGACGGCAGGAAGGAGAAACTTGGATTTTTATTATTAAGTTATTAATTCAGTGAAAAACTATCACCTTCTTATCTCCTGTCACACCTTTGGGAAGATAGACAAATTATATTCAAAGGTACGCTTCCCATTAAAGGCGGGTAGGAACTTAAGACAGGTTTGTGGATTAAGCAGTGTAGCAGCTCTCTCCGTGTTCGTAGATGTCGAGACCCTCTTCCTCAATGCGCTTGTCAACACGGAGACCGACGGTCTTCTTGATAGCCATGAAGAGGATGATGCCGCATACTGCAGTCCAAAGGTCGATGACAACGATACCGAAGCACTGTGCTCCAAGGAATGCGAAACCGTGGCCGTAGAGGACACCCTCAGAAAGACTGAAGAAACCAGTCAGAATTGTGCCTAGGATACCGCAGACACCGTGAACGGAGCTTGCGCCGACAGGGTCGTCGATGTGGAGCTTTGTGTCGATGAATGTTACGGAGATAGGAAGTACGATACCGCAGATGGCACCAATGATGAGTGCGCCTGCAGGACTTACTGCATCACAGCCGGCAGTGATACCGACAAGACCAGCAAGGATACCGTTCAGAGTCAGTGAGAATGAAGGCTTGCCGTACTTAATCCATGTGAAGAACATGGTAGCCAGACCACCTGCAACAGCTGCGAGGTTAGTGGTCAAGAAGACGTGTGAAGCCGATACGCGGGCTGCCTCACCGGCAATAGCCTGGGTTGAGCCTGGGTTGAATCCGAACCATCCCATCCAAAGAATGAATACGCCGAGGGCAGCCATAGCAAGGCTGTGACCAGGGATAGCGCGGCTCTTACCGTCCTTGGTATATTTGCCAAGACGCGGACCGAGAACGATGGCACCGATGAATGCAAGCACACCGCCAACAGAGTGGACGACAGCGGAACCTGCGAAGTCGTGGAAACTTGTTCCGAAGACAGTAGCCATGAAGTTGCCGTCAGCAGCGTTCAGGAAGCCACCGCCCCAAGACCAGTGGCCTTCAATAGGATAGATAAGCAGTGAGATGAAGAAGGAATAGACACAGTACATGGAGAACTTTGTGCGCTCTGCCATAGCACCGGAGACGATCGTTGCACTCGTTGCGCAGAACACCGTCTGGAAGATAAGCTCAGCCTCGGTAGGAAGGCCAGCAGCGTTATGATAGAATGACAGGTCGCCGAAGTTCGGCATCCCCATGAACCCGTTGTCAGAACCGTACATGAATCCGAAACCTACGAACCAGAAAAGTACGGAACCGAACATGAAGTCAACGAAGTTCTTGAACAAGATGTTTGCAGTGTTCTTACGACGGGTAAATCCAGCCTCACAAAGGGCAAAGCCCGGTTGCATAAAGAATACCAAAGCAGCTGCAAGCAACAGCCATAAGGTATCAACTGATATTCCTAAATCTTGTATTGTCATAGTTGTAATAATTTTATGACCCACCCAAACCCTCCCACGAAGAGAGAGAGTATTTGATAGTTAGCGGTAGAGTCCGATTCTTAATTGTGTTGTTGTTATCCCTTATTGATGAGTTTCAGACGGAGAAGCACTAAACAAATTATGCTTTCTCTATAAAATCACTTCTCCTGCTCAGCATTATACAAAGCGATGTCGCCGCGCTCACCGGTCCTGATACGTACTGTATCGTCAACAGGAAGGATGAAAATACGTCCATCACCAATCTCACCTGTCTGAGCTGCCTGCTGGATAGCTGTTACTGTCTTCTCGACATTCTTATCACGGACTACAATGTTAAGCATCATACGCTCGATGCTACTGGTGTCGTAAGCTACGCCACGGTAAATTCTGGCCTGACGCATCTTGCCTTCTCCTCGGCAATCGAAGTAGGAAAACCATTCGATGTCGGCACGAAGGAGGGCTTCCTTGACCTCTTCAAACTTGGTCTTACGGATAATTGCTTCAATCTTCTTCATGTTTACCTCTCTCTTTTAATGTGTTAATATTAATGATTTATCTGATTGATTTGACGTTTTGTAAACTTTCTGCTGCAAAAGTACAACATTTTGTCAGTATAACAACAAAAGTATAGTCATATTGTAAATAGAAAAAATATATAAGTATCAGACTGTAAGTGTAGAAATACAAAATACTTACACTCTGTGAAGAAAATTACAAAAAATCTGTTAAAATGAAATAAAGACTTAAAAAGTAGAAGAATTATGCAAGAATTATTGCTTTAGATTGAACAAAAGGCCGTATCTTTGTACTCGAAATCAAACAAAAAGAAATAGTAAAGTCAATTTAAACAGCAATATGACAAATACCATAGCTTTCACAAAGATGCATGGTGCCGGAAACGATTATATATATGTTAATACATTATTATATAGTATTCCTGACCCGGCAAAGGCCTCAATAGAATGGAGCCGTCCACATTTCGGCATTGGCAGCGACGGACTGGTGCTTATATGCAAGCCCACGACCGAAGCAGCCGACTACCGCATGCGCATCTTCAATGCCGATGGCTCTGAAGCTATGATGTGCGGCAACGCCAGCAGGTGCATAGGCAAATACCTCTATGAGAAAGGTATGACTCGCAAGAGCGTCATCCGTCTGGAGACAGCCAGCGGAATAAAGATACTCAACCTGCATATAGACAAAGAAGACACTTCAAAGGTGGACTCCGTTACCGTCGACATGCTTGAACCAAGGCTCGATGCAGAAGAGCAGTATGACGGTTCGCGCGTTGACGGTACGTTTGTTTCTATGGGCAACCCGCACTTCGTGCTCTTCACCGACGAGGAACCGTCAGACCAGGCACTGACAAACCGGGGACGGACGCTAGAGCACGACAAGGCATTCCCACAACGCTGCAACATCGAGTTTGCGGTGCAGAAAGGCAAGAACGAGTTCCGTACAAGGGTCTGGGAACGCGGCAGCGGCATCACCATGGCCTGCGGGACTGGAGCATGTGCCACAGCTGTGGCAGCCATCACCACAGGACGAGCCGACAGAAAGAAACCTGTCAAGATAGTGATGGACGGCGGAACGCTGACCATCGAGTGGCGAGACGACAATCATATATATATGACAGGTCCGGCGGCATTCGCCTTCGAGGGAACAATACAGCTGCCGGAGTAAAAAGGCAAGAAGATTAAAGGATAACAAGCAACAACCATTCACCCTACACCGCTTCCATAAGAGAAGGCCGAGAGAAAGAGGGTGAAATAAAAGAAAACAAGATATGGCATTAGTAAACGAACATTTCCTAAAGCTGCAAAAGAACTACCTCTTCGCCGACATAGCGAAGAAGGTCAATGCCTTCAAGGCCACACACCCGAAGGCTAACGTCATCAGCCTGGGTATCGGCGACGTGACTCAGCCTCTGGCCCCAGCAGTCATAGAGGCTATGCACAAAGCCGTCGACGACATGGCGCATAAGGAGACTTTCCACGGCTACGGTCCGGAGCAGGGCTATCTCTGGCTTCGTGAGGCCATCGTGAAGAACGATTTCCTTCCACGGGGCGTTCACCTCGACCCGGACGAGATCTTCGTCAACGACGGAGCCAAGTCGGACACGGGAAACATCAGCGAGCTCGTGCGGTGGGACAACTCCATGGCCGTTACCGACCCTATCTATCCTGTATACATCGATTCAAACGTTATGATTGGACGGGCCGGAATATTTGAGAACGGCAAATGGAGCAACGTAACATACATGCCTTGCACCGACAAGAACGACTTCACACCAAAGATTCCTGACCACCGTGTAGACATGATTTACCTCTGTTACCCCAACAACCCGACAGGGACTGTGATAACAAAGGAAGAGCTCCGGAAATGGGTCAACTACGCCATACACAACGACTCGATAATATTCTACGACGCCGCTTACGAGGCTTACATCCAGCATGAGGACATTCCACACTCCATCTATGAGATTCGTGGTGCGCGAAAGGTGGCTATAGAGTTCCACTCTTACTCCAAGACGGCAGGGTTCACCGGTGTCAGATGCGGTTATACGGTCGTTCCGAAGGAACTTACAGCAGCCACCATCGACGGGAAACGCGTAGAGCTGAACCAGTTCTGGCTTCGCCGCCAGTCGACAAAGTTCAACGGCACAAGCTATATCTCCCAGCGTGGAGCCGAGGCTATATACACTCCTGAAGGAAAGAAGCAGATACGCGAGACCATCGATTACTACATGAAGAACGCGTCAATAATGCATAAGGAGCTCTCCGACCTCGGCCTGAAGGTCTACGGCGGTACCGATGCTCCTTACCTCTGGGTAAAGACTCCCGACGACACACCGTCATGGCAGTTCTTCGAGCAGATGCTCTACGGCGCGCAGGTAGTATGTACACCTGGTGTGGGCTTCGGTCCATCGGGAGAAGGCTTCGTCCGCCTCACGTCTTTCGGCGACCGCGCCGACTGTCTGGAGGCCATGGAGCGCATCAAGCAGTGGCTTAGAAAGTAATAAAAATACAAACGAAAAAACTCCAAAAACAATAATATGGAAAATCTGAGATTTCAAGCAGTCGCAAAGGCCTCGGAGAAAAGGCCTGTAGAAGTAATTCAGCCTACCGAACGTCCGTCAGAGTACTTCGGTAAGAAAGTTTTCAACCGCGCGAAGATGTATAAATACCTCTCCCGCGACGTTTATGAGAAGCTCATCGACGTTATCGACAACGGTGCGGAGCTCGACCGCTCTATCGCCGACGAGATAGCAAAGGGCATGAAGCAGTGGGCCGACGAGAACGGTGTAACACACTACACACACTGGTTCCAGCCTCTGACAGAAGGTACAGCAGAGAAACATGACTCTTTCATCGAGCACGATGGAAAGGGTGGTATGATTGAGGAGTTCTCAGGAAAACTGCTCGTTCAGCAGGAGCCTGACGCCAGCTCATTCCCTTCAGGTGGCATACGTTCTACTTTCGAGGCACGCGGTTACTCCGCTTGGGACCCGACATCACCAGTGTTCATCATCGACGACACACTGTGTATCCCGACAATCTTCATCTCCTACACCGGTGAGGCCCTCGACTACAAGGCACCTCTGCTCCGTGCGCTTCACGCCGTCAACGTAGCAGCAACCGACGTTTGCCACTACTTCTATCCAGATGTAAAGAAGGTCATTTCCAACCTCGGTTGGGAGCAGGAGTACTTCCTCGTCGACTCTGAGCTCTATGCAGCACGTCCAGACCTGCAGCTCACCGGTCGTACGCTCATGGGACACTCTTCCGCCAAGGACCAGCAGATGGATGACCACTACTTCGCTACCATTCCTGAGCGCGTGCAGGCCTTCATGAAAGACCTGGAGATACAGGCTCTTGAACTTGGTATTCCTGTGAAGACACGTCACAACGAGGTAGCACCGAACCAGTTTGAATGCGCTCCTATCTTCGAGGAGACAAACCTTGCCGTAGACCATAACATGCTGCTGATGAGCCTCATGAAGAGAGTGGCCCACAAACACGGCTTCGAGGTACTGCTTCACGAGAAGCCTTTCGACGGCATCAACGGTTCCGGTAAGCACAACAACTGGAGTCTCTCTACCGACACGGGCATTCTGCTCCACGGTCCTGGCAAGACTCCTGAGGACAACCTGCGCTTCGTGGTATTCACCGTCGAGACCCTTATGGGTGTCTACAAGCACAACGGACTGTTGAAGGCCAGCATCATGGATGCAGGCAACGCTCACCGTCTGGGCGCCAACGAGGCACCTCCAGCAATCATCTCTTCCTTCCTCGGCAAGACTGTCAGCGATGTCCTCGACCATATCCTCAAATCCGACAAGAACGCACTGGTCATCAAGGGTAAGGAAGGTGTGGCTATCGACATCCCAGAGATACCAAATATCCTCCGCGACAACACCGACCGTAACCGTACCAGCCCATTCGCCTTCACCGGTAACCGCTTCGAGTTCCGTGCTGTAGGCTCTGAGGCCAACTGCGCAAGTGCACAGATTGTCCTCAACACCGCAGTAGCCGAGGCTCTGACCAACTTCAAGACCCGTGTAGACGCACTTATCGCCAAGGGTGAGGAGAAGTTCTCTGCCATCCTCTCTGTAGTAAAGGACGACATCAAGACCTGTGCTCCCATCCACTTCGACGGAAACGGCTACAGCGACGAATGGATTAAGGAAGCTGAGAAGCGCGGACTTGACACCGAGAAGTCTTGCCCGGTTATCTTCGACCGTTACCTCGACGACGATAGCGTTAAGATGTTCGAGTCGATGAAGGTCATGAACCGTCATGAACTTGAGGCACGTAACGAGGTGAAGTGGGAGACATACACTAAGAAGATACAGATTGAGGCACGCGTCTTCGGCGACCTTTCCATGAACCATATCATCCCTGTTGCCACACACTATCAGAGTCAGCTGGCAAAGGATGTACAGAGCATCGTCAACATCTTCGGTAAGGACAAGGCCCTGAAGCTCTCCGAGCGCAACATCGAGCTCATCAAGGAGATTGCTGAGCGCACCGAGACCATTGAGAAGGGTGTAGACAAGCTCATCGACGCACGCAAGGTTGCCAACAAGATTGAGGACCCACGTGAGAAAGCCATCGCTTATCACGACACCGTGGAGCCGAAACTTGACGCTATTCGCTATCACATCGACAAGCTGGAGCTCATCGTCAGCGACGAGCTGTGGACACTGCCGAAGTATCGCGAACTGCTGTTCATCCGCTAGTTCTCAACAATACAAATATTCATTTGACAATCTATTTCTTTTATTGGTTGTTTAAGTTTGCAGGGGAGTCATGCCGCGAGGCATCGCTCCCCTTTTTCCTGTATTCGTCATAGAGACACCCACCTCCTACACGCTCATCTCTTGGCGGTAATAATAATATGAACCAATATTCTTGAAGCAATACTCACACAGAGACACGGAGACACAGAGTATCAGAGACGGGCACCTTATTATATATAGAGTTCACAGAGACGGCTTCGCCGTAAAGAGTTCACGAAACGTGCACATAGCAGAAGTCATCGTATTCTCTTTAAGGCGAAGCCTTCTCTGTGCTCTGAGTCACAAGTGAGTCTCTGTGGCTCTGTGTCTCTGTGTGAGCCTTACAAACTATCTCCAAAAAGTGACGAAGACAGGAAAAAGGCCTTGTGGAGACAGGATTTGTAATATTCCGATAGGTAAAAAAAAGCTCCCTGTCCGGCAGCTTCCTTCTAAGCAAAAAATAAAGTTCATTCTGCATATATTAAAGACCTATTGTAGAAAAATTCAGTAATTTTGCAGCATTAACTCAAAAACCAACCAAAACTTAAAAAAGCTAAATACTACACATGAAGAAGAAATACATCCTCATGACCGCTATTGCGGCAGTAATATCCTTCAGTGCGAACGCACAGCAGCTGGCTTTTCCCGGCGCACAGGGCTGGGGACGCTTTGCCACCGGCGGACGCAAGGGCAGCGTCTACCACGTAACAAACCTCAACGACAGCGGTGCCGGTTCTCTCCGCGACGCCGTCTCAAAGCCTGACCGCATCGTCGTCTTCGACGTGTCGGGTGTAATAAACATCAGCTCCAGGATGTCGTTTGCCAAAAACCTGTATGTCGCCGGACAGACAGCACCCGGCGAGGGTATCACCGTCTACGGCAATGGCGTCACGTTCACCGGAGCCGACAACACCATCGTCAGATACGTACGTTTCCGCATGGGCGCCAAGGGCACCAGCGGCAAGGACGCGGCCGGCATAGCCCACGGCACGAATATGATTTTCGACCACTGTTCGTTCTCCTGGGGACTCGACGAGACCTTCTCCATAAACTCAGACGGGAAAGGGGACTTGGGGAACATCACCATCCAAAACTCAATAATGGGACAGGGACTGCTCTCCCACTCCGCCGGCGGGCTGATGCAGGCAGACTCCATCACCCTCTTCCGCAACTTCTACTGCGACAATTCCACCCGTAACAACAAGATAAAAGGCATCAACCAGTATGTAAACAACATTGTGTACAACTGGAAGAACGGCTGTTTCCTCATGGGCGGCGACTCTGAAGGCGACTCCTATGTCAACGCCACCGGCAACCTGTTCATCAATGGACCGGAGAGTGGCAGTAGCCACGCGTTCTCGCGTGGCAACGCCAACTTCAGGATATATGCCGACGACAACTGGCAGGACAATAACAAGAACGGCAAGTACGACCCCTACAGCATCCCGCAGAGCGAATACGACGGCGGTCCGGTCTTCCAGCAGAAGCCATTCCCCTACCCCACTCTTAGCACCGTTCCCGCCACCACGCTCGTCGACGACCTGCTGCCCGACGTAGGAGCATCCCTGCCATACCGCGACATGGTCGACGCTTACATGGTGCGCGAGGCCAAGACCTTCGGAAAAGAAGGTGCCCTGCTCTCCAGCGAGAGTCAGCTGCCGTTCGGAATACCATCATCATGGACTTGCGCAAACTTTGAAAAACCTTTGGACAGCGACGGCGACGGCATGCCCGATGCATGGGAGAAGGCCAACGGCACCGATCCCAATGCCGACGACGCCATGGTGATTGCCGGAAACGGATACGCCAACATCGAGAACTACATAAACAGTCTCACACGCGACAACAGGATGCCATTTCTCCGCCAGCCTATCTGCCTAAAGACCGTGGCAACAACCGACACCACGGTAACCCTTCAGTGGTATGACTTCACGGAGGGAGAGGACGGCTTCGTCATCGAGGAGGCCACCGACGGGACATTCTCTCCCGTGGCCACCGCTCCCGCCGGCAGTGAGACGTATACAGTAAAAGGTCTGAAAGATGGTACGCGCTATACTTTCCGCGTGAAAGCGACGAAAGGCACGCTGTCGTCCGACTACAGCGATACCGTCGAAGGACTGACACAGCCGAAGAAGGTTGACATGGTCGACATCAGCACCTATCAGCCGGACCTCACCTGGGGTGGTAAGACCTTCGGACAGTGGGGCTTCAAGCAGAGCACATGGAACGACGACACGACACCGTTCACCGATGGTGCCTCCGTACTCATAGCACCAAAGAACACTACCGTCGTCCTCGTCAACGACACGGTAAGCCCGAAGGCCATCGTTGTCAACGGCGATGCCAAGGTTACCATCCAGCAAGGCCCGGCGAAAGGCATCATCAGTGGGACGACATCCCTGAACAAGGACGGCAGTGGTGAACTTGTGATGAAGGACGACGGCAACGACTATACCGGTGCAAACGTCCTCCATGGCGGCACCATCACCTTCACATCCATTGCCAACGGCGGTGAGTCCTCTGCCTTGGGAGCTGCCATGGAGTATGCGCAGAACTGGATATGGGACGGCGGCACATGGAACTACATCGGCAAGAACGCAACCACAAACCGCAGTGCCAAGATATACAAGGAGACCGAACTTGACGTCAACGACGGCCGCGTCCTCACCATGAACGGAAGCATTGAGGGTCAGGCAAACGTCGTCTTCGGCGGGAAAGGAACCATCAAGCCAGGCAGTCCTGACTTCTTCAAGTATACAGGCGAAACGATATTAAAGGATAATGCTGCACTCAGTCTCGAATATCTAAACACACTAACAACAGACAAACACTACTACCTCGGCAACGGACGCAACGTATCGTCGAAGCTCGTCCTGCAAGGTGGTAAATTCCAGTCGAAGGACGAGTCCAAACACGACGGCTCATACATGTTCCCAATAGAAGTGCGGCCGACCGACGACGGCTCTCCATCGGTATTCACCGTCAGCAGGGTTTGCAAGATTAACTGTAATGTTACCGGAACCGGCGACCTGGAGTACGACATCCCGTACGTCCGCGAATACCTTGCCGGCGACTGGACGAAATTCTACGGGCGCCTGTATGCAAAAGGAACAGGCACCGACGCCGACGGCTCACAGCTCATGCTCAACCAGGACTTCAAGGGATTTCCCAATACACCCGTAACACTACAGGGAAACACGCGTGTAATCTGCTGGGGCATCTCCGATGCAGTGAAGATTATCGGTGGTCTTTCCGGCGACGCAGGGACATATCTCAGCAGCGGAACGAAGAACAACACATCGGCAAAGATGAAATGGCAGGTGGGCTCAGCGAATACCGACGAGGTCTTCAACGGCATCATCGACAACCGATGCTCGGCACGTGGTTATAACGCGCACACATCAATCGAGAAAGTCGGCACCGGCGACTGGACGCTCAACGGAAAGAACATCTACGACGGTACCACCGACATCACCGGCGGACGGCTTATCGTCAACGGCTCCATAGCAAGTAAGGCTAAGATGACTGTAGCCGACAACGGTACTCTTACCGGACACGGCACCATAGCCTCACCGGTCACAGTAACGGGAGCCATAGAGGCTGACATCAATGGCACAGCCTCAGCACCGGCGGTAGAGGCACTGACTTTCTCCAATTCCCTGACAGTCAACGGCGCGACACTCATCGTCAACCTCGACAGCCTTCAGGGTACGCTGGCGGCAGGACAGGAGCTGAAGGTCATGACATTATCGACAGCCATCAACGGCACGGGCTTCGCGGCCATAGAGCCATCACAGCCTGCGGCAGGACTCTATTGGGATCTGTCGCGCCTCAACAGCGAGGGCATTATCGCCGTTTCTGCCACACCTACAGGCATCAGCAGCATCTCTGTTGACAACACCGGTGATGCAGCTCCCGTCTACGACCTCCAAGGCAGACGCATAGCATCGCCGTCCCGCGGCATCTTCATCACCAAAGGTCATAAATACATCAAACGATAACAACAAAGACGGAGACACCCAATGCAGGATGCCTCCGTCTTTTGTTTTATAACAGTATAAGGATTATCCGTTTCAAATTTTGAGGAAACGCATGTAAATAATTTTCAGACTCTCCCCTCTTCGGATTTTCCTTTACTACTCGCTGATACTCAGCCAGTTGCAAATGTACCCCTTTTACGTTGTATTTTCCGTACATTTACCTTGTAAAAGGGGCACATTTACGATGTATTTTCCGTACACTTACAACGCAAGTGTAATACAGTTGCAAGAATGTCATGATTTTTCACACGACAAAGCCTTACGCCGTCACATGTCCGGTGCGTTTCAGCACTCCCCAAGACTGGAGTTCTCCCTTTATAGCTTTCAGATAGCTCTTGAAGAGCACGAAGTACATAATCCAGCGATAGAAGAAGCGCTGAGGGATAATCCACAGCAGGACCCACAGGCTCTCATGCTCAAAGATATACGCCATGATGCTCACGCTGGCATCGACGATGAGGAAGATGAGATAGTAGAAGAATATCTGCAGGGCGTTGCCAGAGAAAAGTCCGATGAGCATCAGAACATCTGCAAGGGGTGAGAATGTCGGAATGATGTACTGAAAGACCAGTATGTTCGGCATGGCCCACAAACCGAAGCCTTTCTTCTTAGGATTGCAAAGCGACGAGCGGTGCTTCCAGAATGTCTGCATGACACCAAAACACCAGCGCACACGCTGCTTGACAAACTGCCTAACGTTCTCCGGCGCCTCCGTCATAGCCACGGCACTACTCTCGTTCTCTACTACATAGCCAGCCTCATTGATACGCATGGTGAGGTCGCAGTCCTCGGCAAGGGTGTCAGTGGTCAGTCCACCGGCCTTGACGATAGCCTCCTTGCGGAACGCGCCGATGGCTCCCGGAACGACGGTGATGGCATTGATGTACGAGTAAGCCATACGGTCGAAGTTCTGACTTGTGGTGTACTCGATGGCCTGCCATCGTGTGAGCATATTGCGCTGGTTGCCCACCTTGACGTTTCCTGCCACGGCACCTATGCGGTGCTCGGTGTCGATGAGGAAATGCTGCATAAGTTTGCTTACGGCATCGGGGCGCAGCTGTGTGTCGGCATCGATGCAGACGATATATTCCGCCGTGGTATGGGCGATGCCATAGTTGAGTGCCGAGGCCTTTCCTCCGTTCACCTTTCCGAGTATCCTCACATGCTCATTGCCGTCGAAGGCCTCATGTATACGTTCCAGGGTGTGGTCCTTACTGCCGTCATCGACAAAGATAACATCAAACGAGGGGTAGTCCTCCTTTAGAAGAGTGGCAACGGTACGCACACAGTTGACCTCCTCGTTGTATGCCGGTACCACTATCGACACATGCGGTGCGTTTTCTTTCGTCAGCGCAGGATAATGACGGCGTCGCTCCGCCCGTTTTTCCTTGACCATAAGGAAGTACATAAAGGCAAGGCGCAGGAAGCCAAGCACCAGGAAAACTACGAAGAGTGCCGTAAGGAAATCTCCGGTATGATAGATAATCTCCGCCAGCGTGAGATTTGCCTGCATGGCATAGTAGGTCTCACCCTTAGGAATGGCCGGCATGAGCTGCTGACGTGACATGCCGAGATACTGCTCCAGGGAAATAAAGTGATAGCCCTCACGCTGGAGGGTGGCTATAATCCTTGGTAACGCCTCCATGGTAGGCTTACGGGTGACACCTCCCGCGTCGTGCATAAGGATAATATGTCCGTCGCCACGGTGCACGCCGTCGATGACGCGGCGGTATATCTCGTCGGCAGATATCCCTGGCTGCCAGTCGTCAGGGTCCACCTCCTCACCGACGAAGAGGTAGTTGCGGCGGCTGGCGAGTATCATAGGCTCTATCTCCTCGCGCTGCGTTGGGTCGGCGTCAGCGTTGTAAGGTGCACGGAAGAGTGTCGTGCTGTGGCCGGTGATGCTCTCCACGAGCATACGGGTAAGCTTGAGCTCGGCATAGGTGCGGTCATCGGAGTTCTCGATGACATTGTGATGGGTGAAGGTATGGTTTCCAATGGTATAACCGGCATCATAGACCTTTTTCACTATGGGCAGGTTCTTTTCCATCTGCAGCCCTACCATGAAGAAGGCGGCAGGTACGTTGTAGCGTTTCAGCGTACGGAGCACCTGCGGTGTCCACCGTGCGTCAGGGCCGTCATCGAAGGTAAGGATAATATCTTTCGTACCACAATGTCCGAGTTTCGTAACGGTATATGCCGAAGGAAGTGTGATATATTTTTCTTCCGACACAAGCTCGTCATCGCTGTCTACGCTGACAGCGACACGTCCGGGGTGAGGCTCCGACTCCACGTCGAGCACTTCACCGGAGCCCACATAGTTTACATCGCTGTAACCGTTGAGGGCGAAGAGGTTGTTGAGGTTCCAGCGCTTCACCTGTTCCCATGACATATCTTTGCCATAGAAGTTCCAGACACGTGAGTCCTCGGTACCGAGGCGCCACAACGCGAAACCTGCGAGATGGTATGTAGTGCCGAAGCGCATATTGTTGAATGTCGTGGCAGCGTCGGTAAAGCTCACTTTGTGCAGGTTGTTGTCATCATCATAATAGGAATAACCGACGTTGTAGGAGTCGTCATCGAAGTCGATACCGGCACCGGTGCCATAGGCGTTGGCCAGCGCCTGCTCATACGACACGGTAATGCAGTCGCCGTCCGACGACCAGTCGTAGCCATAAGATGCCAGTCCGAGGACAAGCTTGTCATTGGGGATATCCTTTGCGGCCCAGTCGGTGGCACGTTCCATCCAGTGCTGGGAGGCCACATCGCCGGCGGCCGTTGCGGAGTTGTGCTCATCGTAGGCCATGAGGAAGAGATAGTCGTTGTAGCGCGCCAGTTGCTTGAGGTCGTAGTCTTCATTGAATGTCGCCACATCCTGCGTGACGTACATGTCGTTGGCATGGAAGACGCGTGAGAGTTCTGCCACGAAGTTGGTCAGCAGAGCGTTGTCGTCGATGTTGAGTTCCTCCAGGTCGATGTTTATTCCCTCAAAATGGTTCTTACGGCACGCGTCGAGCATGCTGTTGATAAACTGTGTGCGCTTAGTCTTGTCGCTGAGGATACGGCCGATAGCCTGAGGATTGAAATCACCACCGTAGTTGTTGGTAAGCATCGGCAACACAGGCACGCCGGCCTTACGCATCTCACTGAGAGACTTGTTGTCGATACGGGTCTCAAGGCGGTCTGTGGACGGATTGATGAAGAACCACTCCGGGATAACCATGTTGAGCTGGCTTATACCTGTCTTAAGGGACGTCAGCGAACGGGCGTCCCAGTTGACATACCATGCCGCACGAACACCGATACGCGGGTCGTTCCATTCGTTGATAAATTTCTCGGTAATCTTGTCGCCATGGCCGACAAAGCGATGAGAGCGGCGGTAGTTCTCCATATAGTTGTCGTGCATGCGGGCCTCCAGGAACTTGTCACGCACGGCTTTATAGGAACGCGCCGTCTTGTTATCCTTCATGAACGGCTTGGAGGCGGTCATCGCACTGCGGTAGTCATGACGGAAAGGAAGGTTCGGACTACCTTCCATGGCAAACATAGTGATAAAAACAATGAGCAGTAGAGCTATAATAGCCGCAAAGAAGCGCATCGTCCACTTGAAGCGGCGCCATCGACGGCGGGAACTGGTTTGGAATACCTGTCTTTCCATCATAACATCTGATTTTGTATAATCTTTCTCTAACAGGGCGCAAAGGTATCCCAATACTTTATCAATGGATAAGAAGCAAGTGTAAAAAACATTAATGCGGGATTAAAAAGCTATAACAACCAATGGAGCAGTCTGTCGGAAGAAGTAAAATATGACAAAAAAGACAGTAATATATCCACATCCAAGAAATTGGCATGTTTTTTGTATTGATGAGAGCAAACATTCAGTTTCGAATAATTCAAAACAACAAAAAGATATGCAAAAAGGTAATATTGGCGTAACCACAGAGAACATATTCCCTGTAATAAAGAAATTCCTGTACTCAGACCATGAGATTTTCCTGCGTGAGATGGTGTCCAATGCCGTCGATGCCACACAGAAGCTAAAGACGCTCGTACGCCAGGGCGACTTCAAGGGCGACGCCGGCGACCTTACCATTCATGTAAGCCTCGACGAGAAGGCCGGCACGCTGACCATCAGCGATCGTGGCATAGGTATGACCGAAGAGGAGATAGACAAGTATATCAACCAGATAGCATTCTCCGGTGTCACCGACTTCCTCGACAAATACAAGGACAAGGCCGACGCTATCATCGGCCACTTCGGACTGGGCTTCTACTCCTCGTTCATGGTGTCGAAGAAAGTGGAAATCGTAACAAAGAGCTATAAGGAAGGCTCGAAAGCCGTGAAATGGTCGTGCGACGGCACGCCGCAGTTCAGCATTGAGGACGCGGAGAAAGCCGACCGCGGTTCGGATATCATCCTCTACATCGCTGACGACTGCAAGGAATTCCTGCAGAAATCAAAGATAGAGGAACTGCTCAACAAATATTGCAAGTTCATGCCTGTACCTGTGGCCTTCGGCAAGAAGACAGAATGGAAGGACGGCAAGCAGGTGGACACTGATGAGGACAATATAATAAATAATGTGGAGCCGCTGTGGACCAAGACTCCGAGCACGCTCAAGGACGAGGACTACAAGAAGTTCTACCATGTGCTCTTCCCGATGAACGACGATCCTCTGTTCTGGATACACCTCAACGTCGACTATCCGTTCCATCTCACAGGTATCCTTTACTTCCCGAAGATAAAGAACAACCTTGACCTGCAGCGTGACAAGATACAACTCTACTGCAACCAGGTGTTCGTGACTGACCATGTGGAGGGTATCGTACCGGAGTTCCTGACACTGCTCCACGGCGTCATCGACTCACCGGACATCCCACTGAATGTCAGCCGCAGCTATCTGCAGAGCGATTCCAACGTGAAGAAAATCTCAACGTACATCGAGAAGAAGGTCGCTGACCGGCTGCAGAGTATCTTCAAGTCGGACCGCAAGGAGTTTGAGAACAAATGGGACGACCTGAAGCTCTTCATCAACTATGGCATGCTCTCGGAGCCGGAGACATTCTACGACCGTGCAAAGGACTTCGCTCTGATGAAGGATACTGAGGGTAAGCACTACTCCTTCGAAGAATACAAGAAGCTCATCGAGGGCAACCAGACCGATAAGAACAAGGTACTCGTATACCTCTACGCCACCAACCGTGAGGACCAGTACACATATATAGAGGCTGCCAAGGCAAAGGGCTACAGCGTGCTGATGCTCGACGGACAGCTCGACGTGCCGGTAATATCGCTCCTCGAGCAGAAGTTCTCGCAGAGCCGTTTCGTGCGTGTAGACTCCGACATCGTGGACCGTCTCATCGTAAAGGACGACGCACCGAAGAGCACACTGGATGAGGATCAGCGCGACCTGCTCTCACAGGTCTTCCGCAGTCAGATGCCAAAACTGGAAAAGAAGGAGTTTGACGTTGAGGTGCAGAACCTCGGCGAACAGACACAGCCTGTGATACTCACTGAGAATGAGTACATGCGCCGCATGAAGGATATAAGCAAATACCAGCAGGGTATGAGCTTCTACGGACAGATGCCCGACTCGTACAGCGTGGTACTCAATGCTGACCATCCATTGGTAAAAGAGGTGCTCGACGACGAGACAAAGGCTACAGAGGCTGAGCTCAAACCGGTAACGAGTGAGCTCAAAGGACAGCAGGCCCGTCTGGCGGCACTACATCAGAGCCAGAGCAAGAAGAAGGCTGAGGAGATAACGAAGGAGGAGAAGGATGACCTCCAGAACACGGAGAAGACTGTCAACGACCTCCGCGACAAGAAGGACGCTATCATCGCCAGCCATGCCAAGGACAACAGCGTGGTGCACCAGCTCATCGACCTGGCTCTCCTGCAGAACGGCATGCTAAAGGGCGAGGCCCTGGCAAAGTTCCTCAAGCGCTCCGTCGACATGATAACGAAATAAACTTCATAAAGAATCCATCAAAGAGGGTGTATCATAATTAAGTTTTATGGTGCATCCTCTTTTCTTTTACAATGATAGTCGTAAAATGAGGATTAGGCCGACTTTTTAGTTAAAATTCCATTTTTCGCTGTTTCTAGAGTCGTCAGGTCCACAAGGAGGCAGAAACAAGCCGTATTAGCGGCTCCAAAAGGCTTTCCCTTGCCTTTTTTGTTGATTTTCGAGCACATTTTCTTTATGTTGAAAGCAATTGCAAAGAAGGCAAAGTCCATCTTGAATCAGTTAGTTATAAGCTTATTTCGGCAATTGATGGGTCCCAATTACGAATTATGGAATGACATCCCTCCTTAACAGCCCGGCAGACAGTCAATGTCCTTGTCCTGACTCATATTGCCTTGCCATCTCCAGATGATAAGAAAAAAGAAAATCATGTACAGGCTTACGCTCCATGAGGAGCTCTGAGTCTCAACCAGCGGGATAGCCTTACGAGCAAGCTCGACGGCTATCCCGCTGGTTGAGACTCCCCCTTTCGGGGGCAAAGCCTGTACATGAAGAAAATTGCCAAGGCATAAAATTGCGCATAGCGCATAAAATAAAACGGCAGAATAGTCGTTTGTAAGTAAAACGTAAAAATAAAACGCGGTACATGAATGATTTGTCTATTTCTCGTTCTCTCCTCGATCCTGATCTTCATCAGTCCCTCATTCAATATGTTTATGGCATTATTGGCTGTATGCAATATGTCCACAGACAATTGGGACCCGGAATGCCGGAATATATCTACCAGGAGGCTTTGTGCAGAAAATTGGTTAAAGAAAAGTTTGATGCAAGGAAGGAGTTCATATATCATCCGT
>Ga0256406_1003092_pt1 | contig 21552 bp, 18 predicted proteins | sample RumenRJG_03DNA_FD_185986 | JGI IMG/M metagenome (GOLD analysis project Ga0256406, IMG submission 185986) | Bovine rumen microbial communities from Lethbridge, Alberta, Canada - RJG_03 | ecosystem: Host-associated > Mammals > Digestive system > Stomach > Rumen | place: Canada: Alberta | collected... | reverse complement strand
CGTTACACCAGCAAAAAGCAATTAAAACTGGTCGAACGGAGCATCAAATACCAAGATGACCTCTATGCGTCCACGACTGAAAGAATTAAACGACAATCCCTAAATAAAGTTAAATTATAGTGTTGCGGAATTAAGGTCTATAGTTTTTTCTGCTAAGTGTGACTTTTTTTGTAACTTTGCACCGTTTTTTACCGAGCAGTGATGGGAAATCATAATAAAGGCATCATTCAAAAGTTTTCAAGTTGGTATTTCTCAAGAGAGGCATTCCCCTTTTGGGTGATTAGTGTCTTGGATATGATGCTAATCCTTTTGTCTATGCTTTTGATGTACTCATTGGTGTATGGTCCTGCAAAGTTGGTGGCAAATGGCTCGATTGTACTTTATACGTTGCTGATTGATTTGAGTTTTTATGGCATTGGTATGCGGGTTTTCCATACTTATACGGATGTTTCTAAGATATTGGCATTTAAGGATCTGTCCCGTACGGCTTTTGCTACACTTTTAGGCTCGGTTTTATGTGTGGCATTACGATGGGCAATTGATATGCTTCCTTTCACATCGCAGATTCCTTATCGCGTTTTCTTCCTAACCTTCTTGAGCGCAACGGCTTTTCTTTGGTTGTGGCGTATTGTGGCAAAGAATTTGTTTGATTTGGTTCGCAATAATGTGCGCGAAGAGGTGGAACTTTTACCCCGTCAAGAGATTGAGGTCAATATGGAGAAAATTGGCAATCTGTTGCGAGAAAAAAATGTTCTGGTAACAGGTGCTGCTGGCAGCATCGGAAGTGAAATGGCACGCCAGATAGCGAGTTATAGCCCAGCCAAGTTGATTTTGGTGGATCAGGCTGAAACACCAATGCATGACTTGATGTTGGAAATTCGTGAGATGTGGAAGGAACTTGACATCCTGTTTATTGTATCTTCCATAACAAACAAATATAGGATGGAGAAGATATTCAGGGAGTATCGACCAGATTATGTCTTTCATGCAGCAGCCTATAAGCATGTTCCTATGATGGAGGATAATCCGAGCATAAGCATACAGAACAATGTTGTTGGAACCCGCGTGTTGGCGGATCTTGCAGTACAGTATCATGTGAAGAAATTTGTGATGATTTCGACTGATAAGGCGGTGAATCCGACGAATGTCATGGGATGTTCGAAACGTCTCTGCGAGATTTATGTACAGAGTTTGAATGCTTATTTGGTGAAATCTTCGGACGATGCATCGAAGAAGACACAATTTGTAACTACTCGTTTCGGAAATGTTTTGGGTTCAAATGGTTCGGTCATCCCTTTGTTCAAAAAACAAATAGAGGCTGGCGGACCTGTAACGGTGACTCATCCAGACATCATCCGTTATTTTATGCTGATACCAGAAGCATGTGCATTGGTGCTTGAGGCTGGAACGATGGGAAATGGAGGCGAAGTGTTTGTATTTGATATGGGACAGCCGGTGAAGATTGCTGATTTGGCAAAGAGATTGATACAAAACAGCGGGCGTCGAGATGTGAAAATTGAATATACGGGATTGCGCGACGGAGAAAAATTGTACGAGGAAGTTCTTTTTAAGGGCGAAGAGGAGGTCCCGACAGTTCATCCTAAGATTCATGTGGCTAAAGTGAGACAGTATGAGTATGAGGATGTTTGCAAACAGTTTGACGAATTGGAAGAATTGTCAAAGACTTCAGATGACATATGTGTTGTAAGAAAGATGAAAATGATTGTGCCGGAGTTTAGGAGTAATAATTCAAAGTATGAGGAGATTGACAAGGAACTTGATGAGATGCGAACGAAATAATAATCATAAATAATTAATAATACACAAATTTGGGCATGGTAAAAAGGATTGTAATTACAATGGCTGCGGTGCTTGTTAGCATAGTAGCATCAGCGCAGAATCGAGGTGACTCGACAGTTACGTTGTTCGATGATTTGAAAGTCCCGTTGGTTGAGAAGAAGTATGTGGCAAATACGAATTTCCAAGACAACTGGTTTGTCACTTTGTATGGCGGTGTGACATCAAACTTTGGTAGTGATGATTCACATGCAGCGTTTTTCCGCTTGATGGGACCAGCTGCAGCAATAGCAGTGGGTAAGGAAATGACACCTGTAAGTACGGTTCGTTTCCAAATCAATTATGTTCGGAATACAGGTGTGACGGATGACCAATTTGGTCAGGTGCTGGATGATGCGGGAAACATTTTGAAAGACTATAGTTGGATGAATCACAACCGTTTCAAGTGGAATTCCTTTGGGTTGGACGTTGAATACCTGCTGAACTTTACAAATCTGATTCTAGGATTCCGTGAGAATCGCAAGTTCTATCTCCAAGGTATTATAGGTATTGGAGGTTCTGTTTCAAGTGGATATACCACTGCTAAGTTTGCTGAGGCGCAAGGCATAGATAATAGTCATGGTGCGCAGTTGCATAACAAGGATAAATATGATACCCGCCAACATTCACTTATCAATCTGAGAGCAGGTGTTGCTGGAACATTCATGATTGCTCGAAATTGGAATCTTCACATCGAAGCAATAGGAAGTGTGTTGGATAATTCGTATGATAGTAATCCTACGACAAGCAATACTTGGGATGGTCATGTCGATTATCTGCTTGGTGTGAGTTACCGCTTCAACAACAAGGGCGGTCAGGCTCCAGGCTTTTATTATCCCCGTCATGACATGACAGAGTACATCAAGAAGATGAATGACATTGATGATATACGTGATAGAACGAAGAGAAGAAGGCAGGAATTAGAGGAAATGACAGATACGATTGATGTGGATGCTCAAGTAATGTACACGTTGATTGCATTTGATGAAAATGATACCGCAATTGATCGTCTCCAACAGACAAATATTTATACGACGGCATATGCATGGGCAAAATATCCCAGAAGCATCATCTATATTACGAATAGTACAGGAGTAGATGATAAACTCTTCCGTAAGCGTGCGGAGGCAATTCGTGATATTCTGCTTGAGCGCTATGAAATCCCTGCTTCGAGAATTATGGTGATAGCGAGTGAAAAGGATATAAAACCGGTGGGCGATTATATCGAATTGATTGTGAACGATTGATAAGATTTGATAAGGTATTATAAATGTTTATTAGGATATGATAACAAAAAAAATATATATAATGGTGACTGCTATGTTTTTAAGCATTGCGGTATATGGTCAGGGTTATCAATTGGTTGACTCCACCTATAGTCACACAAAGTTGGATCAGGATAGTTTGTATTACGATGAAATGGCATATCTTGACGATTACCATTTCTTGGATAACATATTCTTGGTGGGACAAATTGGTTTGAGCCATTCAATGTCGGAGAACACTCGTTTCGGAAATTTCTTTGCCAATGAGAAACTGAGTTTTAACATTGGAGTGGGTAAATGGTTGTATCCATCATTTGGTATCCGCTTTACGGGTGGTTTGCATCCGCAGGTGGGTCGTGCTGAATGGGAACTTAGTGATGCATATCCTGAAACTTTTGGAAATTACACCTATAACATGTTCTCAGGCTATTTTGATGGATTAGTAAACTTCACGAATATCATACTTAAATATAAGGAAGACCGTGTGTTCAATCTTATTGGTATCATTGGATTGGGTTATAATCATACTTTTGGATTTGATAAGACAAAGTGTGCTATTATGGCGGCAGGTCTTGATGCTAACCATAAACCTCGATACAACAATCCTGCGGCTGGTGATAGGGTCATGGGATATGACGTTAACACTAAACCCGGCAACTACTTTGCAGCGCATGTGGGTCTTCAGGGACGTTGGAAAATCAGTCCAATGTTTGATGTGATTGGTGAAGTCACGTTTAATGGTACGGATGATAAGTACAATGGACATGAATACGACCGTGTATATGATACCTATTTTGATATATTGATTGGTGCTCAGTTTCACTTCAAGGATTGTCATGGGCGTCGTCGATTCCACTATGTAAAGAATCTGAATGCGGCTGTCCTTGAACGATTGGCAAGAATGCAGGATGACGAGAACGAAAAACTTGCAGAGGCAAACATGGCTGTTCCTGAAATTTTTGAAAAGATTAGGTTCAATGAGGCTTTGCAGACTACCGTATCTTTCTATGTGGACCGCTATTACATTACGGATGCACAGAAGAAAAATGTCAAGAGTGTTGCCACCTTCTTGGCAACTCACCCTGACATCAACTTGATTGTGACGGGTTATGCCGATATCGAGACGGCCTACCCAGCCTACAACTTGCGTCTTTCACAGAAACGTGCGCAGGCTGTTTATGACATGCTTGTCAATGAGTTCCACGTGCCCACGAATCGTCTTCGTATAGATTATAAGGGTGATACAGTTCAGCCATATACGTCAGTGAACGAGTGGAACCGTGCCGTTATTTTCTTCCTTGACAGGGATGGAGGTAAGAGCCAGATTCTTGAGTCTGAAAAAAGTATTGATAACGAATAATTAAAGCAAACAAAATGATGAGATACATATTATTAGCATTCACATTTCTTATGTTCCTGTCTATGAAAGCACAGGATGAGGTTGGTGTGTCTATTGACGATTCAACCCTTTCTGGTGATGTGATTATTCCTGATGGACAGACTGCCATCCCTGATTCAGCTTATTATAAGAATACGGAGATAACTTCTCTCACCATCCCTGCATCTGTTGAGACCATTGGTAACAATGTGGTTGACCATTGTTTCAAACTTGTTTATATTACTGTTGATGCGGAGAATCCAAACTTCAAGTCGGTGGGTGGTGTTGTTTATTCAAAGGATGGCAAAACCTTGATATTGTGCCCTCCTGGTAAGACTGGCGAGTTTGTTATTCCAGCCCAGTCAACTACGATAGCACCTTATGCTTTCCGTACTTGTAAGAAAATCACCTCCATCGTTCTCCCCGAGGGCATCACTGAGATTCCTGATGGTGCATTCATGGGATGCTGGGGTTTGGAGAAGATAAACCTTCCACAAGGATTGAAGCGTATTGGCAAGCATGCATTTGATGGTACGATTGTTCAGAAAATGAATATGCCCACCACAATGGAGTACATTGATGATGAGGCTTTCATTAACACAAGCCTTGTTGAGGTGAACCTTCGTGTGACACAACCTTTTGCATTGGGCGAGAATGTGTTCAGCGAGATTCATGTCACTCGTTTGAATGTTCCTTCTGCTGGTCTTCAGAATTTCAAAAAAGATCCTAAGTGGGGTAAGTTCGGACGTATTACTCCAACGCATAGTTATTGGACTGTGAAACTCCCATAAAACAAGACAGCCAATGTTACCCTATACGAAGAGGGCGGCCAACGATAACGTTTGGTCGCCCTCTTCTTTGATATTACTTCTCCGAAGCTTCTTTCTTGCCATACCGAATCTCTCCAACCTCGGTCTAGCCATACTCTAGGCTACTTCTAGCCATACTGCAGGCTGCTTCTAACCATACTCAAACACTATGCCAAGAGTATGCCAAGTCATTTTATGACTCGAATGTATTGTGGTTCAATATGCGTGCCAATAGCGCCGAGCATTTCAAAGTTGATGAGGAACATGCGTTTGGCACGTCCCTTCGCTTTCAGAAGTGTTCCTTCGTAGCCGTCAAATAGGCCACCCACAATCTTCACCTTGTCCCCTTGCTTTAGTTCCACTTCATCGGGGTGAAAGTAGGTGATATCTTCTTTCATCTTGGTGGAGGAGTCGATGAATAGTTCCATTTCTCGAGTTGGCACTTGTAGTATCTTGAATTTCCCATCCACTTTCTTATAACAATAGGTGATGAAAGCGTGTGTATTCTTCAGAGCATTCAGTTGGCGGAATGGTGCATAGACAAAGACGGTGTTTGGAATAAGTGGACGTTCCACAATCACTTTCTTTCCCTGTATGGTTGTGTCGGTCGCAGCCATAGGACAATAGGTACGCAGTCCTGCTTTCTCCATGACTGATATTGCTAATGTCTCTTTCCTGTTGACTTTTAGGGCGAACCATTGTGGTTCGTCCTTTATTGATGATACAGGTCCTTTTTTCTCTGCTAAGCTTTCCATGAGTGTGTTTATGTGAAAACGCTGCAAAGGTAATGATTTTTTCACTTAAAATCTTTATCTTTGCAGCATAAAAAGAATCGTGCAATGATAAAAATGGACAAATTAACTAACGCCTCTTGCCTAATTAGGGCATTCTTGTTTTTTTCTTTCTTTCTCTATTCATGGAACGTTGATGCTCAGGAGTGGTCGGGGCCAAGTGCATTGAAAATTCCAGTTTCCCAAGAGGCGAAGCCATATACTCGTTGGTGGTGGTTGGGTAGTGCGGTTGACTCGGTGAGTATTGACTACAACCTTACGGAGTTTGCCAAGGTGGGTATCGGTGGTGTGGAAATCACCCCGATTTATGGTGTGAAGGGTAACGATGCCAATGACATTCCATACCTGTCACCGCAATGGATGCAGATGTTAAGGTATGTGGAGACACGAGGGGCAGAATTGGGTGTTGAGACCAATATGGCAACAGGTACGGGCTGGCCGTTTGGGGGACCTCTGGTGCAGGAAGAGGATGCTGCGAAGAAGATTGTATTTGATGCCAATCAGGATGCCACCATGGAACTTACGAAGCAGAAAGTGAAACGTGCTGCTCCTGGTGGCGAAGGGTTTGTGATTGATCACTTCAACCGCAATGCTGTAGCTCGTTACCTTGAGCGTTTTGACACAGCCTTTGCCCATCAGCAAGTGCCCTTCCCTCATACCATGTTCAATGATTCCTATGAAGTGTATGGTGCTGACTGGACGCCCAAGTTGTATGAAGAGTTTCTGAAGCGTCGTGGCTATGATTTTCGTCCCTTCACCTATATATTGAATAAGAAAGACTCGCTTCGTACTGATGCAGATCGTCGCATTGTCAGTGACTACCGTGAAACGTTGGGTGAATTGCTTTTAGAGAACTTCACCACCCAATGGACTGATTGGGCACACAAACATGGAAGCATTACGCGCAATCAGGCACATGGTAGTCCTGCCAACTTGCTTGATATCTATGCTGCTGTTGATATTCCTGAATGTGAAGGTTTTGGACTCAGCGATTTTGGCATTCTCGGACTTCGCAAAGATGCTGGTTTCACGAAGAAGAATGACTCAGATATATCCATGCTGAAATATGCCTCTTCAGCTGCTCACATTTCTGGAAAGAAGTTCACTTCCAGCGAGACTTTCACGTGGCTCACAGAGCACTTCCGCACTTCCCTCTCGCAGTGCAAACCCGACCTTGATTTTATGTTCTTGTCAGGTGTGAACCACATTTTTTTCCATGGTTCTTGCTATTCTCCCAAGGATGCTGGGTGGCCAGGCTGGCGTTTCTATGCCAGTGTGGACATGACCCCTTATAACAACTGGTGGACCGCCATGCCTGCCTTCTCTCGGTACATTCAGCGTTGCCAATCTTTTCTCCAGTGGGGAGAACCTGACAACGATGTGCTTGTTTATTTGCCATATTATGATATGCTCTACGACCAGCCTGGCACTGTTGCCCTTTTTGACATCCACTCGATGGAGAAACGTGCACCGAAATTCATTGAGACTGTGCAGACCATTATCAAGAGCGGTTACGATGTCGATTATGTGTCCGATAGATACCTTCTTTCCGATGAGGTGACTCGTCGTTACGCCACCATCATCGTGCCTGATGTTCGCTTTATGCCAGCAGCGACCTTGAGACGTTTGTTGTCGATTGCCGAGCAAGGTGGTCAGGTGATGTTCGTCAGGTCTTTCCCTGTGTCTGTTCCTGGATATGGGAAAGCAGTGGAGCAACAAGAGTTCTTGACTCTTATTCAGGAGCTGCAGAGCAAGGCTTCCTTCCATCCAGAGCAAGCCATGTCCATCCGTTGGGGGCAGGGCTCCATCGTCACTTCCCCCGATTATGCTGCAGGTCTCCAATTCTCCTCAGCTCGACGCGAACCCATGCGCACCGAACAGGGACTGAGTTGCATTCGCCGCAGCAATCCCGAGGGCTATCATTACTTTGTGTCAAATCTTCAGGGTCGTGACATTGACACCTACGTCACTCTTGGTGTGAAAGCCAAGCAAGTGGTGTTCTACAATCCCATGAATGGTCAGATAGACCTTGCCAAGACGGATGCACAGGGACGTGTCCGTCTTCAGCTCAAAAGTGGTGAGAGTGTCATTCTCCGCACCTTCACCGAAGGCACTTCGGTACAATTGAAGCCCCACAAGTATCTGAATCCGAAGAACGAGAGCGCCATGCAATTGGTTGATTGGACACTTTCGTTCAAAGAGTCTGCTCCTGTTAAGATAACTCAGACCTATAGCATGAAGGGTTCCCCGAAACCTTGGACAGAACTTGGCGACTCAGTTCTCAATGCCACGATGGCTACCGGTGTTTACAAGACTACATTCAATTTCCCCAAGAAGCAGCCAAATACAGCTTATGTTCTTGACCTTGGTGATGTGCGTGAAACGGCACATGTCCTCGTCAATGGTACAGACGCTGGCATACTATTTGCTGTGCCATTTCGTCTTGACATCACTGACTACCTTGTAGATGGGAAGAACACCCTCGAAGTCGCGGTGGCAAATCTTCCTGCCAACCGTATTGCTCAGCTCGACCGCGATGACGTTGAGTGGCGTAAGTTTAAGGAAATCAATGTGGTCGATCTCAACTACAAGAACACGCTTTACGACAAGTGGGAACCTGTGCCATCAGGCTTGAATGGTCCTGTACGGATTATCCCCTGTAAGGTCGAATAGGTTTGTTATACCATTCCATCCGCATCACTGCGGATGGAATGGTTGTGTACACATCTTTTTAACTATTAATTACTAACTATTTTCTCCAATTCAGCGAGAGCCATTTGCAGGTAGTTGCAAACAGTTTCGTCATTGCTTTTGTTCTTCATCTGGATGATGTCGCGCTTGAGTTGGTCAAGTTCTGCCTTTTGGATAACGTCAACTGTAGAATCGGGGTAAGTGAAGAAGCCACACTCGCGGGCTCGCTTGCAGAGGGTGTAGATGGAGATGGCATTGAACTCCATGTTATGTCCGAGGATGAACTGCTGCTTGAGCAACGAGAAGATAAGGGGGATGTTTTCATTGCAGAGGAGGTCATCGGAGGTGATGGGCTTGCCCTGTTGCATACGAACGATGACATCGGTCACAGGATCATTGTTGTGATTGAGGGGGTCTTTCCATGTCGCAATCGAATTTTCCCAGGTGAACATTCTGCTGTTAGCCTGTTCCTCCTTGATCCTTGCAGTGACCGATGGAATCTTTGCATAAGTGATGATATAGCGTACATCTACCTTTCCTTTATGTGCCTCGCGCCATTCGAGGGCATAAGCATAGCGGTGCATCTTGCTGGCGTCAGCGGTGTCAAGGACATTGATGTTGATGAAGTTGGTGTAGTCCTTGCCGATGATGACATAATTGTTTGGGTCTTCGCCAATCATCAGGTTTCGGGTATTGCCTATGCGGTTGCCGTCGGAGGACTCGCTCATGCTGTTGATGGCATAGCAGTTTGGATCTTCGTGGCTCAAATCCTCGAAAGCGTCAATCATTTCTTGAAGATCGTGACGTCGTTGCTTGGGAAGCGTGAAGGAGTAGATGTCGCAGCGCCATTTCAACGGCCTTCCCTCCTTTTGGATGTCACGTTCCTGTCCGAGGCTCTTGGTGACCTCTACACCATGGTCGGTCATCACGTTGATTTCACTGTTCATCCTGCCCTCCAGCTTGTTAGGCTGCTGTGCAGATGCTGAAAGTGTAGCGAGTAGCAAGGTCACCGTAAACATGTGTTTCAACATTTTTTTCATAATCGTGGTTGTTTTTGATGGGTTAAAATGCTATGATGGGTTGTGAAGATGGTTCTTTTTCTCCCTCTATGCTGAGGGTATATGCTTTCAGCGCATCTATTTGTGCAAGCCGTTCGTATGCCACCTGCAAGGCGGTTTCGGCAAGGTAAATGTCTACGAGTTCTTGACACTTTGGCGGTATGATAGGCTCCATGTCTGTTTGTTCACAGAGTCCCCCTCCTGTTTCCCCAAAGGAGGATGCCTCATTCGGATGGTTTCTTTCTTCTTGGGAGGATGAGAGATGTGTTTGAGAAGATGCCCCGTCTGGATGTCTTTTTTCTTCTTTGGATATGAGAGGTGCTCGAGCGGGAGTCCCGTTTGAATGGCTTCTTTCCCCGTGGAAAGATATGAGAGGTGTTTGAGAGGATGTCCTGTCTGGATGTCTTTTTTCTTCTTGGACAATCATGGGAGCAGGAGTCTTTCCCTTTTTTTCTATTGTACTGTTTCGTGATCCAGTCTGCTGTGCCACAGTTGTATTCTTCTCTGTCTCCACATTATTATCATGATAATGAAGCATCAGCAGTAGCACGATGCTAGCGGCAACAGCACCGATAACAGAGTATAGCCACAGGCGATGTCGTTTGGGCTGCGGAGTGGTATCCTGTTCTTCAATCCGCTTCATCACCCTGTCGGTGAAGTTGGTGGGCATCTGAGGCAATGTGGTCTCAAAGGCTGCTTTCAGTTTGCTATATTGATGATTTTCCATGTTCTTTCGATTTGATGTAGTGGTAGATTTTCTTGCGGATGCGATGCAGGCGAGTTGCCAACGTGCCTGCGTCTGTGTCGGTGAATACAGCGATAACGGCGAGTGGCTGTTGCTCGAAGTAGAACTGCTGAATGAGCAGGCGCTCTGTGGGCGGTAGATGCTGGATGGCCTCTGTCAATAGACGGATGCGTTGATCATCGTCGGTTTCCATCACACCGTCGGCTTCATTATCGGGAATGGCCTGCAATGTCAGCTCGTCTGTTTCAAACCATATGCCAGGACTGCGCTGTGGATGGTCGAGACAAAGACGATATGCGATGCGGCGGAGCCAAGTGTAGAATGAACTGCGCTGGGCATCGTATTGCGCCAGATGGGTGTATGCCTTGACAAAGCAGTCCTGTGTCAAATCCTCAGCATCCTCGCGACATGTCACCATTGTGGCGACAAAGGCAAAGAGTCGTGCCCCATAGCGGTTCACCAATAGGGCAAAGTCTGCGCGGTGACCGCCATGTAGTGCCCGGTCAATGATTTGCTGGTCTGTCTCGTTCTGCTGTTTCATACACTTACATATACGACAAACTCAGCCAGACATTACATGACTTAACGTTTTTTAGGAATTTTGATTTGTTTTTTCCTGATTAGAGCAAGAAGGTGACTAATAAGGGGATGGAAATCATGGCTAGGAGGGTAGTGATGAAGGTGACCTCCGTGATGAGAGTGGTGTCTTTTCCGTGTCGAAGGCAAAGAATGGTGCCGTAGGTAGCGACGGGCATGGCAATGACCACCGTGTTAATCCCGACCACAAACGAGGAAAAGCCTAAGAGCGTCATCAGATAGTGGATGCCTACGGGCAGTACGGCAAGGCGCATGAGCGTGGTGGTGTAGATAGTGCCATTGCCGAGCAGAGCACGTAAGGGCAATTGGGACATTGACGAACCGATGATGAGCAAGGCTGCAGGAACCGTGATGTTGCCAATCATGGTGAGAGGTTGGCTGATGAATTCAGGAATGTCCTTGATTTCTAATGCCACAATCAGCATGGTCAGGTAAGCAGAAAGCATGGGAGTGCTGTAGAGTACCTTCCTAAGCATCTTTTTCCGGCTCATTTCTTTTTCTTCTACCGTTGACTGATTCTTTCCAACAACCAGCATGGTGCCGATAGTGAAGACTGTAAAGGTGTTTACTACGTTGAGTACGGCGGCATAGAACACAGCTTCGTGTCCGAAGATGGAAGCGACGATAGGATACCCCATAAACCCTACATTGCCAAACATCATGGCGAAGCCAATGACTCCTTCATCATCTTTCTTCTTGGTCAGAAAGCGTGGTAGCAGCAATGCAACACCTGTCAGCAGGACATAAGTGAGGACGCTGATGCCCAGTAATGGAAGAATGTAGCGGCGGTCAGGCAGTTCGCCTGTCATTGCTGATGAAAGAATCAGTGCGGGGCAGGTGATGTCTATGACTACTTTCGATAGCTTTTTGTCGAATGTACCACCCATGTATCCCAATTTGCCCGCGATGTACCCCACCACCACAATAGCAAACAATGTCAGCATTACTTGTCCAATCGCCATATTCTGCTTGTCTTTACAAATGTTCTCCGATGATTTTCTCCATCCAAATTATGTCATACCACTGCCCGAATTTCTTTCCGCACTGGTGGAAGTGCGCCACCTTCATGTAACCCATCTGCTCGTGGAAATGCACACTGTCTTGTGTCAGATGCTCGTCTTCAGAATCGATGTAGGCAATGCAGGCATTGAGATTGAGAATCCCTTGTTGTTTGAGTGCAGTTTCTAAGGCATCGTGTAGTTTTCTGCCGATGCCTTTTCTTTGTTCCTCCCTTTTCACATAGATGGATGTTTCTACTGCCCATTGGAATGCGGCGCGTTCACGAAAAGCATGGGCATAGGCATAACCCACAATCCTTCCATTTTCTTCAGCCACCAGCCAAGGGAATCCCTTCTGCACTTCCTCCATTCTTCGTGCCATCTCCTTCACCGTCGGTGTCTCATATTCAAACGAGATGGCAGTCCTCTCCACGTAAGGTGCATAGATTGTCTGTATCGCCTTGGCATCTACTTTTGTCGCGTTTCTGATGATAATTTTATCCATTGTCTGCAAAATGATGTGCAAAGGTACGGAAAAAGATTGAAATGCATATGAGCGATGTCAAAAAAGCATGGAGAATCCTTCTTTTAGGTCAATAATTATTTGCTGTTATTGAACGATTTGATGGAAATGGGGCAATCGGGCATGTTGTTTCTTGGATATGTGAAGAAAGGGTGCTATCTTTGCAGATGAGGAGACGTGACATATTATTATGCGATGTAGAGTGGCACCCTTCCTGTAATGGTGACGAAACGCCTGGAGTGCGATTGCCGCTTGACCATTTGGATGATTTTAACAAAAACATAAAATACGCTGTATGATAAATAAATTTTTCTTGGCAACTGTATGTTTGTTTGTTCTGTTGAACATGCAGGCACAGGTGCTGCATTATGACCGTCCTGCCGAATACTTTGAGGAGGCACTGCCCATTGGCAATGGCACGATAGGAGGCATTATCTATGGTGGCACCAAGTGCGACCGTATTTCGCTCAACGACATCACTTTATGGACGGGCGAACCCTGCAACATGAACGTCTATTCGCCCGAGGCGCACAAGACCATCCCTGCCATTAGGAAGGCTTTGCTGCGGGCTGACTATCGGGAGGCTGACCGCCTGCAACGCGAGGTGCAAGGACACTTCTCGCAGAACTATCAACCCTTGGGGCAGCTCTCGATTGAGTATTTGGACACCGAGGGCAACATCAGCAACTACCGCCGTTGGCTCGACATCGGCAATGCAACGGCACACACGATATATCATCGGGGACTGTACCAGTATGCCACCGAATACTTTGCCACCCATCCCGATTCGGGCATCGTCATTCGTCTGACCACTGACAATCCAAGAGGTATCCATGCAAGGGTGTCGCTCAGTTGTCTGTTGAGAAGCGAAGTGAGTGTGGTTGAGGAACATTTCCTTGTGAACGACGGCTATGCCGGTTATGCCTCTTTGCCCAGTTACTACGATGCCAAAGAAAAGTTTGCTTATGACCCGCAACGAGGCATTCATTTCCGCACTAAAGTGCAGGTGGAAGCCACGAAGGCGAAGGCAGATGGCAATAGTATCGTGGTCGAAGGTGGCAAGGAGGTGACACTTTATGTGGTCAGTGCCACCTCGTTCAATGGTTACGACAAGGACCCCGTGAAGCAGGGTAAACCCTATCGGAAGATGGCTGACGAACGGCTGAAACGGCTGTCGGCGGTGGCATATGGAGACCTTTTGACTCGCCACATGAACGACTATAAGAACATTTATGATAGAGTGAAACTTTCTTTAGGAAAGGATGCAGAGGATACCCGACCGACAGATGTGGTTTTGAGGGAATATCAGGATGAGAGCATCTTCAATCCTGTATTGGAGGCTCTATATTTCCAGTATGGTCGTTACTTGCTCATCAGTTGTTCGCGCACTCCGAATGTACCTGCCAACTTGCAGGGACTATGGAACGAATCAATCTTGCCGCCTTGGTCTTGCAACTATACCAGCAATATCAACGTGGAGGAAAACTATTGGGCGGCAGAAACGGCTGCTTTGCCTGAAATGCATCAGTCGCTCTTCACCTACATGAAGGCTCTGCAGGGTTCGGGCGAATTGACGGCCAAGGCTTATTATGGGGTAGATAAGGGATGGTGTCTTGCCCACAACACCGACATTTGGGCTATGACCTGTCCTGTGGGTCTCCATACGGGTGACCCCATGTGGGCGAACTGGAACATGGGTGGTGCATGGCTCTCCACCCACATCTGGGAACATTACACCTTTTCGCTTGACAAGGATTTCCTGCGTGATTACTATCCTGTATTGAAAGGGGCTGCGGAGTTCTGCCTGGGCTGGCTTGTCTCCACAAAAGAAATGGGTGTGGAGGGGACAGATTATCTGATAACAGCACCCTCCACCTCTCCCGAAAATAGTTTCATCACTGATGACGGTTATCACGGACGTACATGTTATGGTGGTGCTGCAGACCTTGCCATGATTCGTGAATGTCTCACTGATGCCAGAAATGCAGCCCTTGTCTTACATGCTGACCCCAGCTTTGTGGCAGAAGCAGATGAGGCTCTTTCACGTTTACAGCCCTACAAGATAGGAAAGAAAGGCAATCTGCAAGAATGGTTCTACGATTGGGAAGATGAAGACCCTCACCATCGCCATCAGAGTCATCTCTTTGGCATTTATCCAGGACACAACATTGACGATGGTGTGAACACGAAGGAAGCCATCCATCGTGCAGCGTCCAGAACACTTGAACTGAAAGGTGACAGGACAACAGGTTGGAGTACGGGCTGGCGTGTAAATCTTTATGCCCGACTGCATGATGCCAAGAACGCTTATCATATCTATCGCAAACTGCTTTCCTACGTGAGTCCAGATGGATATTTAGGACCTGATGCTCGGAGAGGTGGAGGCACATATCCCAACCTGCTTGATGCCCATTCACCTTTTCAAATCGATGGCAACTTCGGTGGGTGCGCAGGCGTAGTGGAAATGTTGATGCAGAGTGAGTATGATCTCAACCATCACGTTAACGCTAAATCTCTCAATGCACAACCATACATCACTATGGAGCTGTTGCCCGCCTTGCCCGAGCAGTGGAAGGACGGTTCTGTCTCTGGCATTCGTGCCCGTGGTGGCATCACTGTCGAGATGTCTTGGCAGAACAGCTGTGTCACGAATCTCACCCTCACTGCAAAAAAGGCATGTAAGTTGAAACTCCTCATGAATGGTCAGCAACGTATTGTCAAACTGAAGAAAGGAAAGAACAAGGTGAATCTTTAATCTTCCTGAAGCACATTCATCAGTTCCCTCATGCTTTTGCTCGACGCCCTCGGCGACTATATGGATCCGTGGGTCGGTCTTCTTGTCCTCATTGGCATCGAAGTTGTTTACGGCTGCATCCGATCAGCGTGAAGAGGATGCACAATAAAAAGGGAACATCCAATTGGATGCTCCCTTTTTGTGCTATAGCTTGCTATACGATTTTATAAGACTCTCTTGAATTTCTCAATGAATTGCTTGGCTTCTTCCATTGACAGGCAAAGTGGTGGCAAGAGACGAATGACGTTAGTGCCGGAACAGCCTGTAAAACAATGCTCTTCCTTGATGAGACGTAAGCGTGGGCCTTTATAAGGAATGTCAAGCTCAATACCAATCATCAAGCCTTCACCGCGCACATCCACTACGTGAGGCAGATTGCCAGCGGCTTGCTCAGCCTCGAGTGTGTTAATGAGATACGTGCCGACTTGAGCGGCATTCTCTACGAGGTGTTCTTCTTCCATCACGTCAAGTACAGCAATGGCGCCTGCGCAACCCAAATGATTGCCGCCAAAGGTTGTGCCCAACTGACCATACACGGGTGTAAACTTGGGTGAAATAAGTACTCCACCCATTGGAAAACCGTTGCAGATGCCTTTAGCTACTGTGATGAGGTCGGGCTTCACATCGAAGTGCTGATGGGCGAAGAACTTGCCGCTTCGGCCATAGCCGCACTGAATTTCATCGCAGATGAGCACGGTGTTGTGCTGGTCGCAGAGGGTGCGCAGTTCTTGCAGGAACTCCTTGGTCACACAACGGATGCCGCCCACACCCTGGATGCACTCGATGATGACGGCACACACGTCACCCTTCTCCAATTCCTTCTTCCAAGGTTGGATGTCGTTGATAGGCAGGTAGGTCACATGACCGTTATCATTGATGGGGGCAATAATCTTGGGGTTGTTGGTCACCTCCACGGCCAGCGATGTGCGGCCATGAAAAGCCTTCTCCATAGACAGCACACGAGTCCTGCCGTTGTAGAAAGAAGCGAGTTTCAGTGCATTCTCGTTGGCTTCAGCACCTGAGTTGATGAGGAATAGTTGGTAGTCCTCATAGCCCGAAGCCTTGCCCAGACGCTGAGCCAGTTCCTTCTGAAGGGGATTCTGTACTGAGTTGCTGTAGAAGCCCAACTTGTTCAGTTGTTGGGTCATTGCCTCCACATAGTGAGGATGGCAGTGACCGATGCTGATGACTGCATGACCGCCATAGAGGTCAAGATACTCCTGACCGTTCTCGTCCCACACGTGGCAACCTTTGCCGCGTTGGATGGCGATGTCAAAAAGAGGATATACGTCAAATAGTTGCATATAGACCCCCTCCCCGCTCCCCCTGCGAGGGGGAGAGTAGAATGTTTGTGGGGAGGATTCTACTTATCTTATTATTTTATTTTTGTATCTGAGTAACCACTCCCTCCCTCACAGGGAGGGTGAGGGGAGGGTCTTCTTTAGAATGCGCTGGCCTTCAAGTTCAGTCCTGCTCTTTCGTCAATGCCGAACATGATGTTCATGTTCTGTACGGCCTGTCCGACGGCACCCTTCAGCAGGTTGTCAATCATCGAAGTGATGACCACCTTCCGTCCAAATACTTCCACGTGCACCAGTGCCTTGTTCGTGTTCACTACCTGCTTCAGGTCTAAAGCCTTGTCGCTGTAATGGGTGAAGGCAGCCTTCTCATAGAAGGTCTTGTATAGAGCGACGATGTCAAGACCCTCTCTGTCCTGGCGAACATCTCCCTTTTCATGGGGAGAGCCATCCAGATGGTCTCCCTCCCCATTATGGGGGAGGGTTGGGGAGAGGGTCTGCTTCTCCAGCGTCACCACTTCGGTGCAGAAGATGCCTCGGGCGAAGTCGCCTCGGTAGGGGATGAAATCCACCGTGATGCCCTCAGCCTCAAAGCCTTCATCGAGCGTATCGACCACATGGGGAGCCGTGGCAGGCTTCAGTTCGTTCAGCGTCTGGCAAATCTCGTGCAAGTGCTGATGGGTGAAAAGTTTATAGACCGAGAGGTTGTTGTTTCTCCACGAGAAATGGGTGGTTGCTCCTGGCTTCTGTCCTGCACCCGTCGAACCCGTGATGGCGTTCACGGCAATGTCCTTCGTCAGCAACCCAGCCTGTGCCAGTGGCAGCAGTCCCAACTGGATGCAAGTGGCGAAACAACCAGGATTGGCCAAGTGCTGGCACTTCGCAATCTCCTCGCGGTGAATCTCAGGCAAGCCATACACATAGTCGTGGTTGCCCTTGATGCGGAAGTCCTGTGCCAAGTCGATGATTTTCACGTTGGATGGAATCGAGTGCTCCTTCAAGAACGCCTCGCTCTTGCCGTGGCCGAAGCAGAAGAACACCACATCCACCTGGTCGAAGGGCATCTCTGCCGTGAAGCGTTGCTCGGTTTCCCCGAGCAGCCCCTCATGCACATCGCTGAAGAGATTCCCTGCATTCGACTCAGAGTTGGCAAACACAATCTCCACTTCTGGATGGTTCAGCAGCAAGCGAATCAACTCACCGCCCGTGTAACCAGCAGCACCTAATATACCTACTTTAAGCCCCCCTCGTGTCCCCCCAAGGGGGGAAGAACCATTCGGGGTGTTGGTCGTTTGTGCATTATGAATGTTTGTCATAAATGTTCTTTAATTGTTTGTAATACTGATTCGATATTAGCAATCACTTCTTCGTTGGTGAAGCGAATCACATTAAATCCTTGTTCGTTGAGTCATTTTGTACGTACCTCATCATTAACTTCTTGTTGTGGAAGCTGATGATACCCTCCATCAATCTCAATGACAAGCCGTGCTGGTAGGCATACAAAATCTGCGATATAATTCCCTATGATATGTTGCCTTCGAAAAGGTGCCCCAACACCGCTCCTTTTGAGATAATTCCAAAGTATGGATTCTGCCTCCGTAGGATGTTTCCTGTTGTTACTGGCAAACTCTTTCAGCAAATCATAATTAAGGATATCTGCCGTACAATACTCATAGTCCTTTTCCATTTCTTCGGATTCTAATAAGCAAACATCCCGCATGGCAGTCCCTCCCCCTTGGGGGAGGTTGGGAGGGGGCTTTTACCTTTCTTCGTTTGGATGTGCCAGATAGTATGCGCGGAGTGGGGTGGAGGTCACCTTGATGAAGCCCTTAGCATCCTCGGACGACCATGCCTTGGCGGTCTCGCCATATTCGCCGAGTTTGTTTTTCACCAAGTCGTTGGGCGAATCGACACCCACTGTCTGGAAGCAGAGAGGACGGAGTTCGAGGGTCACCTCACCTGTCACGTTGCGCTGTGAAGAAGTCAGCATCGCCTCGATGTCGGGCATGACTGGCTCCAGATACTGGCTCTCATGCAGGAACATGCCGTACCAGTTGCTCACTTGGTCTTTCCAATACTGCTGCCACTTCGACAGGGTGTATTTCTCCAAGAAACGGTGAGCACCGATGATGAGCATGGGGGCTGCTGCCTCGAAGCCCACACGGCCCTTGATGCCGATGATGGTGTCGCCCACATGACAGTCACGACCGATGGCGTAGGCTGCGCCAATCTCTTCCACAGCCTGAATAGCAGCGATTTTGTCGTCGTAGCGCTTGCCGTTCACCGAGCAGAGTTCACCCTTCTCAAAGCCCAACTTCAAGAGTTCGGGACCTTCCTTTGTGGGGTGCTTCAAGTAGGCCGACTCAGGCAGACCCTGCGTGGAGTCAAGAATCTCGCCACCACAAATGGAGGTGCCCCAGATGCCCACATTATAAGAATATTTCAGTTTGGCGAAGTCAGCAGCAAAGCCGTTCTTGTTCAGGTAGTCAATCTCCTCCTGACGAGAGAGGTTGCCGTCGCGAGTCAATGTGATGATTTCCACACCCGGAGCCATCACGAGGAACGTCATGTCGAAACGAATCTGGTCGTTGCCGGCACCTGTGGAGCCGTGGGCAATAGCGCTGGCACCAATCTCTTTGGCATAACGCGCAATAGCCAATGCTTGGAAGATGCGCTCGGACGAGACCGAGATGGGGTAGCAGTTGTTGCGAAGCACATTGCCAAACACCATGTACTTGAGCGACTTGGCATAATACTCCTGCGTCACATCGAGTGTCACATACTTCGTTGCACCCAACTTGTAGGCGTTCTCCTCGTTCGTCTTCAACTGTTCTGCCGAGAAACCGCCCGTGTTGGCACATGCTGCATGCACTTCATAACCTTTCTCCTTTGCCAGATACATCACCGTGTAACTGGTGTCCAAACCGCCGCTGAAAGCAACGACCACTTTTTTCTTTTCCATATAGAAGCCCCCTCCTAACCTCCCCCAGTGGGGAGGAACGCCATTCGGGGTGTTGGGCGTATATTTCTTTTTTATTTTCTTATCTACTTAGATGTTAAGGAACAACCCGTAGGGCTACTCCTCCCTCTTGGGGGAGGTTGGGAGGGGGCTTTCTCTCTTCACCATCTCCTTCATGATTTCTTGGAAGATCTCCACAGGTGTAGGCTCTCCATGATGCTGCGCCGGGTCATACAACATGCCCGTGCAGATGCAGAATTTCCTGTTCTTCATCTCCAGAATGGGATGGTTGATACAGCCACGGCAACCACGCCAGAAAGCATCGTCGTCCGTCAACTGGTTGAAACTCACAGGCACGTAACCCAGTGCCGTGTTCATCTTCATCACCGCATCGCCACTCGTCAGCGAGAAAATCTTCGCATGAGGCCAACGCACACGAGCCAGCGTGAACGTGTGGTCCTTGATGCGCTTGGCAATGTTCCTGCCCTGATAGTCGGGATGCACAATCAGTCCCGACGTGGTCACATACGACTTGTTGCCCCACGTTTCGATGTAACTGAAGCCCACAAATGCATCGCCCAGTTCCGTCTGCTTGCTGGGGTCGAGAGCCAACACAGCCTTGCCCTCCTTCATCTTCGTCGCCACATACTCATGTGTGCGTTCTGCAATACCCGTGCCACGCTTCTTTGCCGCCTCGCGGATGGTGTCGAGTATTAAATCCACATATTTCTCGTGAGTGGCATCTGCCACAATCACCTTGATTCCGTCTTCGTAAGTCATTTTTTCTTATCCTTGGCTGCCTGGATATACAGGCACTATTGTTCTCAAATTCGCTTCCAGCGTGTCCTTGTTAAACCCCTCCTCCAACGCCAGAAAGATGGTGTCGTCGCCAGCGATGGTGCCGATGACTTCGGGGAAATGGGCATTGTCGATGTCGCTCGCCAGTCCGCTGGCATAGCCTGGCCGGCACTTGATGACTGCCAACTGCCCCGAGAACTTCACCGACATGAAGCCGTTCCTGATGGCCGTGCCCTCCTGCCGATGCTCCCTCACCCGTCGGTAGTATGGATTCTCGGGCAGCATATAGATGGAGCGTCCCTTAGGCGAAAAGCCCTTCACCACCTTCAGCAACTTCAGGTCGCGCGACAGGGTGGCCTGCGTCATGTTCACCCCCTCCTTCGAGAGTGCCTGCGCCAACTCCTCCTGACTGCCAATCTCCTGCGTCTGGATAATCGCCTTGATGATGTCGAGTCTCGACTGTCTTGCTGTCATCGTGTTATTTACAATTTGACAAATTACAATTTACCATTTATTTTTCGATTTGACCATTTCCGATTCCTTCCTCGCCGCATGGCAAATGGTACATTGTAAATAGTCAAATGGTAAATGTAATTGTATAATTATTCACAAATCGGCTGCAAAGTTACCACTTTCTTTGCATATAGCAAGCACTTTATGCAAGATTTTTTGCATAAAATGCATAAAAACACCTTCCTTTTCCTTCCATTCTCCCTTTTGCCTCTTTGCTTGCCTCTAAAATATCTCTTCACTGCCATGTTTCGTCTGCTCCATAGCCATCATGACGTCATCAAGGAGTTCTGTGTGCCTATAACTCCAACGTATTATACTTGAATATACTTTTTTACTTAGCTTGATTACACTAATCAATTTGGCTTGAATACTCTGTCTTATACTGAAATAGGTTGACACATTTAAGAACTAAATAAATGTGTTTAATTTATGAGAAAAAGGTATCAAACAACTCCCAAGGAGAAACGTGAAGAGATTCTTGTTGCCTATTTGACAGGCG
>Ga0256406_1003090_pt1 | contig 21557 bp, 18 predicted proteins | sample RumenRJG_03DNA_FD_185986 | JGI IMG/M metagenome (GOLD analysis project Ga0256406, IMG submission 185986) | Bovine rumen microbial communities from Lethbridge, Alberta, Canada - RJG_03 | ecosystem: Host-associated > Mammals > Digestive system > Stomach > Rumen | place: Canada: Alberta | collected... | reverse complement strand
TTCCGCTCTGACGTTTGGAGGGGTGGAACTTTGAAATTCAATTCACGATCCTGCACATCCCTGATGCTTGGAAAGAATCCGCATCTGCCCTCTCTTGATTTTACGGGGACATAAGCGTATAATTAAACTATTAAAGATTTTTAACATCAGTTAAGAAAAATGGGGATTTTTAACTATGACCATCCAAAAATCTGCGGAGGATTACCTTGAGGCAATGCTTATGATGAAGGAGCAGCACGGATATATCCGCTCCATTGATGTTGCCAATCATCTGGGCGTTACAAAACCCAGTGTAAGCTATGCGACAAAACGTCTGCGTGAAAACGGGTATATCACGATGGATCATTCCGGCTTCATTACGCTTACCGACAGCGGAATGGAAATTGCAAGCCGTATTTACGACAGGCACAAGGTTCTTACCCAGCTTTTCATCGCCATCGGCGTGAATCCGGAAACCGCACGGGAGGACGCCTGCAAGGTTGAGCATGATCTCAGCGAGGAAACCTTCTCCGCCCTGCGGGGACACGGGGAAAAAATGTCGGAGCTGATGTCCCGGATGCAGAAGGATGCTGGCAAGATGTAAAAAAGTTAGTTTTATTTAATTTAGGTATTGACACTTTCCCTCATCTGTTATATGATCTTTTTGTGGTTAGTTGAATCTAACTACGCTGCATACAAATCCTTTCAAAATTGTGATCAGCGAAACGCCACGCAGATCGCAGCATCCGAACCGGGGAGGTGCCGCAGCCTCCTCCGGGTGCCGGATGGCTTGAAGGAAAACATTTGATTTACCCATCACAACTTGACGGATGTGCCCATCACACATCCTACCTCCTCGGAAAACGCCGGTCGCACATGCCGGCGTTTTTCACATGTCCGAAGATATATTTTCCCTCTCCATCTGCGCAAAAAAATATCCTCCATATTCCGTGCATCCCTGATTAGACAACACGGAATATAGAGGACAACTCTGAACAGCCGTACGGCGGCAGCTAAAATCAGGAAATGGAATTTCCTGTGTACAGCTGATAATATCTTCCCTTCTGCTCCATCAGCTGTTCGTGCGTACCGCGTTCTATAATACGACCCTGTTCCAGCACCATGATGCAGTCCGCATTGCGGACCGTGGACAGCCTGTGGGCGATGACAAAGGATGTCCTTCCGTTCATCAGCTTATCCATACCCTCCTGAACAATCTTCTCGGTTCTTGTGTCAATCGAGCTGGTAGCCTCGTCAAGAATCAAAGCCGGCGGATCCGCCACCGCTGCTCTGGCGATGGCCAGAAGCTGCCTCTGTCCCTGACTCAGGTTCGCTCCGTTGCCCGTCAGAACCGTATCATACCCTTTCGGGAGACGGCGGATAAAGCCGTCCGCGTTGGCCAGCTTTGCCGCATCTACGATTTCCTGATCCGTCGCGTCCAGTTTTCCAAAGCGGATATTTTCCCTGACCGTTCCGGTAAACAGGTTGGTGTCCTGCAGAACGATTCCCAGAGAATGACGAAGGTCTGCTTTCTTTATTTTGTTGATATTGATACCGTCATAACGGATTTTCCCGTCGGCAATATCGTAGAATCTGTTAATCAGGTTTGTGATCGTTGTTTTTCCTGCTCCGGTAGAACCGACAAAGGCAATCTTCTGCCCGGGTTTGGCAAACAGTGTGATGTCATGAAGAACCAGCTTTCCGGGGACGTAGCCGAAATCCACATGATCCATGACAATCTCGCCCCGCTGTCTTCTGTATTCCAGCTGATGTGTCTCCTGATGCTCATGTCTCCACGCCCAGATTCCCGTGTGTTCTTTGCATTCTGTCAGTGTTCCGTCCGGATTCTCTTTTGCGTTGACCAGCCGGACATATCCTTCGTCCACTTCCGGAGTTTCATCCATCAGACGAAACACACGGTCCGCGCCGGCAATGGCCATGATGACGGCATTCAGCTGCATGCTGACCTGGTTGATCGGCATATTGAAGCTCTTGTTAAAGGAAAGAAAGCTGGCCAGTCCTCCGACTGTCATACCGCTGATATGAAAAATGGTAAGAATTCCTCCGACAATCGCGCATACCACATAGCTGACGTTTCCCAGCTGCGCGTTGATCGGCATCAGGATATTGGCAAAATTATTCGCGGAGAACGCGCTGCCGTACAGCTGATTGTTCCGTCTGGTAAATTCCTTTTTAATCGCTTCCTCGTGATTAAACACCTTGACGACCTTTTCACCTGCCATCATCTCTTCAATATAGCCGTCCAGGCTTCCAAGGTCCTCCTGCTGCTTCATAAAGAACTTCCCGGACAGCCCTCCCAGCTTCCCGGTAACCAGAAGCATTATGACAACCATGCCCATGGTCACCAGTGTCAGCGGTATATCCAGAATGATCATGCTGACCGTAACGCTGACGATGGTAATGGCGCTGTTGACAAGTTGGGGGATACTCTGGCTGATCATCTGCCGCAGGGTGTCGATATCATTGGTGTACACAGACATAATGTCGCCGCGCACATGGGTGTCAAAATAGCTGACCGGAAGCGTCTCCATCCGCTCAAACAGGTCGTTGCGCAGATTTCTCAGCGTCCCCTGCGTCACATAGATATTTATTTTATTGTAAGTAAAGGTACTTGCCACACCAATCCCGTAAAAAACCGCGACCCTTGCGATCGCGAGGGCAAGAGGCCCGAAATCGGCCTTTCCCGGTGTCGTAAGCATTGGCGTAATATAATCATCTATCAGATTCTTAATAAACAGGGTTCCCTGTACGTTGGCCAGTACACTGATGACAATCAGCACCAGAATCAGAATGACATGGATTCTGTATTTCCGGTTCACATATTGAAGCAGCCGGTTAAGAGTCTTCCCCGGATTCTTCACCGATGACTTCATACCCCTGGGCTGTGGTCCCCTTCCCGGCATTACTGATCACCTCCTTCATCGAAATCCCCGTTTCCGCCTGTCTGTGACTCATATACCTCCTGATAGATTTTATTGGTCTTCAGAAGATTATCGGGCGTGTCAAACGCATCCACATGCCCGTCGTCCATAACAATAATCCTGTCGGCATGCTGGACACTGGAAATACGCTGCGCAATAATCAGGCGGGTGGTGTCCGGAATATCTTCTGCCATGGCCTTTCGTATTTTCGCGTCGGTGGCAGTGTCCACGGCACTGGTGGAATCGTCCAGAATCAGAATCTTCGGCTTCTTCAGAAGCGCCCTGGCAATGCAGAGTCTCTGCTTCTGCCCGCCGGAAACGTTGCTTCCGCCCTGCTCAATGTAGGTGTTGTAGCCCTCCGGCATCCGGCTGATAAATTCATCCGCACAGGCAAGACGGCAGGCCTCTTTGCATTCCTCTTCCGTGGCATTCTCATTTCCCCAGCGAAGGTTATCCAGAATGGTTCCGGAAAACAGGACATTTTTCTGCAGAACCACAGCAACCTGATCCCGCAGGGTAACAAGGTCAATGGTGCGGACATCCTTTCCACCGACCCGGACCGCGCCCTGATCCACATCGTACAGTCTGGACAGAAGATTCACCAGCGAAGTTTTTGCGCTTCCGGTTCCTCCGATGATGCCGACCGTCTCTCCGGAACGGATAGACAGGTTGATATCACGGAGCACCGGTTCTCCGCTTCCCTTCGCATAGCTGAAATTCACATGGTCGAAGGCAATGCTGCCGTCCGGAATCTCATAGTCCGGATTCTCCGGGTTTGTCAGATCCGGCTTTTCATTTAATACCTCGCTGATTCGCTCGGCGCTGGCCTCACTCATCGTGACCATGACAAACACCATGGCGACCATCATAAGGCTCATCAGAATATTCATGCAGTAGGTCAGCAGACTCATGAGCTCTCCCGTCGTCAGTGTCGAGGAGACAATCATCTTTGCCCCTAACCAGCTGATCAGCAGGATACAGGTGTAGACTGTCGACTGCATCAGCGGGGCAACCACGACAATGTTGTTTTCCGCTTTCGTGAAAAGCCTGTATATGTTTTCAGACGCCCGGTGCTCCTTCTTTGTCTCGTAGTCCTCCCGGACAAACGCCTTGACGGCGCGTATACCCGTAACATTTTCGTCAATACTCTCATTCAGGTCGTCATACTTCGGAAAGACCTGGGAAAAATACCGGGTTGCCCTTCTCATAATGAAAAAAAGCAGGATGCCCAGAACAATGACAGCCGCCAGATAGATGCTTGCCAGATGGGAATTGATGGTAAATGACATGAACAGCGCCACAATCATGCTGATCGGCGCCCGCGTAAACATACGGAGAAGCATCTGATAGGCGTTCTGGATGTTCGTCACGTCCGTTGTAAGACGGATGACAAGGCTGGAAGTGCTGTATCTGTCTATGTTGGAGAATGAGAAATTCTGAATATTATAGAACATCGCCTCTCGCAGGTTTTTAGCAAACCCGGCCGATGCCATTGCCCCGTATCGTCCGCCAAGTACGCCGCAGATAAGGCCGCAAACTGCCAGAATCAACATGCGGATACCAATGGAAATAATGGCGTTCATATCTCCTTTTTCCACACCATCGTCAATAATTGACGCCATCAGCAGAGGAATCAGCATTTCAAAGATTACCTCTCCAACCATAAATACAGGTGTCAAAATGGAAGGAACCTTAAACTCTTTGATCTCTGCTGCCAGCGTACGCAGTACACTCTTTTTTCTGCTCTGCATAATTCTCCTTTCTTTTCGATAATCTTCCTGACCTGGCTTGTAAAGCTGTCAAAAGGATAATTACGGATTGTCTTGTAGAAAACAGCGCGTATCGATTACAGTACCATTTTACACACATGAAAACAAGAAATATAAGAAGTAATTTCTCTCCTTTCACATTTTTTTAACATTTCCCCCGTCAATCCGGATTTTCTTCATCTCCTGATTCTTTTTCCGGAAAGCATGCGGCGTCATTCCGTATCTGGCCTTGAAAACCCGGTGAAAATAGCTGTGATTTTCATACCCCACCTTGTCAATAATGTCATTGATCGGTTCATCGGTTTCTACCAGAAGGGAAACCGCCCGGTTCAGTCTTTTTCTCTGAAGCAGCTCTGTAAAATTCCCCCCTGCGGAGCGCTTAATCATCCTGCTAAGGGTATGGACAGGAAGCTTCAGGTTCTCCGCCAGTTCTCCAAGCGCGGCGGTCGGATAATTCCGGTCAATATAATCCAGTGTGCTCATGACGATCATATTCTCATACTGATCCGGATTCAGGCTTTCCGCAGACTGCACAGAATCCAGAAGGTACATGAAAAGCAGCCCCATCGTCGTCTGGTTAATCCGGTTTCTGTTTACTACTCCGTCTCCGTCCGTCCCCGTAACCAGTGATGTGATCAGATTCTCCATCAGATTCTGAATCTGCAGGATACCGGAAACACGAAAGTAAAGATATTCCCCTTTCTGCCCGTCCCGGCGCAGGGTGTTGATGACAAAATTGGCAAGCATGTTATTGCCCCCTATCATCTCCAGGGCGACGTCAAAAAACTCCGGGAGTATAATAAAATTAACGACGATGTCATCCATGCCAGCCGGGAGAAGCTCGTGCCTGGTGTACTGATTGAGAAACAGCAGCTCTCCCTGCCGGACGGTTATCCTGTTTTCCCCGATGATATTTGTCACGGATCCCCGGCACACATATACGACCTCCACATAATTGTGGCGGTGCATGGGAAACCGGATAAACCGTGTATGCGGACGAACCGCAATCAGCTGCCCGTCGTGCAGCATCCGCGCGCTGTCCACCGTAAATTCCTCGCCGGAGGTGTAAAGCTGTTTTTCTACACCCCCTTTTCCATCCAGAATCCTCTGTTCTTCTTCCGTAATGACGCTGAGCTTTGAAAGCAATTTTTCATTCATAAAATATCCGTGTCCCGAATCATATCTGCCGGATCTGATTTCTTATTGCCCAGAAGGCGGTTGTATAAAAATGTACCTAATATAGTGTAGTTGAAAAAAAGTGCTCCTACAAGCTTTTCCCTGTGAAATACACATTGCCCAGTTTGAAAAATCTGTAGACTTTTCGGACATTTTCTGTTTTCTGTCCCAGAGTATTAAAGGGACTCTGCTCGACTTTCTTTTTTGTTTTCTTTATAATCTCCAGCGTATGAGATCATAAACTACGCTCATCCGGATGAAGGATCGGATGGATGATACGTCTGAATGGACATGTGAGGAGGAGTTGCACTATGCCGAATAAAATCGTACATGCCGCAGAGAGAAAAGCCTTTGAAATTGCGCTCGATCAGGTCATCAAGACGGCCAACAAGGAAGACGGCTATCTGAAGATCATTGATGTGGCATCCAAGTTTCTGGGAGACACCTGGCGTCCGGAGGCTTTTGAAAACCTGAGAAAGAATTTTCAGCCCGGCATGAAATGGCCTAATTTCTTCGACCGTGTCCTGCGGGATGTAGACCCGGAGGTTGTCAAGGGACTGTTTCTTTCCTTCGGCTTTGAGACAGGCTACATCGGCTATCATGAGACACAGAAAAATGTCAAGAAATATGGCATTAATATTCCGTGGGTTATCCTGTTTGATCCGACCAGCGCATGCAATCTGCACTGCACCGGCTGCTGGGCTTCTGAATACAGCCGCACCCTGAATCTCTCTTATGAAGATATGGACAAAATTGTTACCGAGGGTAAAGAACTTGGGACACACGGCTACGTATTGACCGGAGGCGAACCGCTGATCCGCAAAAAGGACATTGTCGCGCTGGCCAAAAAACATAAGGACTGCGGCTTTATGATCTTTACCAACGGAACACTGGTAGACCAGCAGTTCTGCGATGACATGAAAGAGTGCAAAAATATTGTTCTTTCCATGTCTGTAGAAGGTCTGGACGACGCAACCGATGCCCGCCGTGGAAAGGGCGTATTTGCCAAGATCATGAGTACCATGGATCTGCTCCGGAAGAACAAACTTCCTTACGGAACTTCCATCTGCTACACCAGCGCAAACTACAAAGCAGTTACCAGCGACGAGTTCCTGGATTTCCTGATTGACAAAGGTGTTCTATTCAGCTGGTACTTCCATTTTATGCCGGTAGGCAACGACGCCACGATGAACCTTGTGCCTACTCCGGAACAGCGTGAATATATGTATCACCGGATCCGTGAGGTCCGCGGCTATCAGGGCGGAAAGGAAATCTTCCTGATGGATTTCCAGAACGACGGAGAGTGGGTATCCGGATGTATCGCCGGAGGAAAGGCTTACTGCCATATCAATCCGCGCGGAGATGTGGAGCCCTGCGTATTTATCCATTACTCCTCCGCAAATATCCACGACAAGAGTCTCCTGGAGTGTCTGCAGCAGCCGCTGTTCAAGGCTTATCACCAGCAGCAGCCGTTTAACGAGAACCTGCTTCAGCCCTGTCCGTTCCTGGAAAACCCGAATAAGCTGCGTGCCATGGTCGAGCAGACCGGCGCAAAGAGCACGGACATGCTGGATCCGGAATCTGTGGAGCATCTGACTGACAAGGTCGAGGACTACGCAAAGAACTGGGCGCCTGTAGCCGAGAAGCTCTGGAGCTCCAATCACCCGGATTATAAGGCGCACTCCTCTTCTCACGCAGAATAAACGCCCTGGCCCGCAGGGACGTGGCATACGGGGATATTATGAAAAAAGCGGAACCTATGTCGGCATAAAACCGGCTCTATGTGATTTACGAAAACACTGGTCTTTCGTAAATCACATTTTTGTTGTCTGCCGGCGGCACAGGCTCTAAACCTGGGCTGCAGCGCCGCAGATTTTTTAACAATCGTACTGTGCGCCCGAAGGCGTATTCTTGGAAACATGATCCGCATCTGCTTCGGCAGGCGGACTGAGGAGGATTATGGAACGTTCGGAAAATAAAATGGGCGTCATGCCTGTAAAGAAACTTATTGTGTCAATGAGCCTTCCCATGATGGTGTCCATGCTGGTACAGGCTCTGTATAATATTGTAGACAGTATTTTTGTCTCTCAGATCTCGGAGGCGGCGCTGACGGCAGTCACCCTTGCCTTCCCTATGCAGAATCTGATGATAGCGGTTGCTTCCGGAACCGGGGTCGGTATCAACGCGCTTCTGTCCCGCTCCCTGGGAGAAAAAGACTACAGGAAGGCAGACCAGGCGGCAAATACCGGTTTATTTCTGGCTTTTCTGAGTTTTGTGGCATTTCTGGTGATCGGACTGACCGTCTCCGGACCTTTTATCGCTTCCCAGACCTCCGATCCGACCATCCGGGAATACGGCACCACTTACATAAGCATCTGCAGTATGCTCTCCGTCGGCGTTTTCTTCCAGATCACTCTGGAACGTCTGCTGCAGGCGACAGGACGGACGCTTTACAGCATGTACTCGCAGATCACCGGTGCAGTGATCAATATGATTTTTGACCCGATTATGATCTTCGGTCTCCTGGGATTCCCGAAAATGGGAGTGGCAGGCGCCGCTTACGCGACCGTACTGGGACAATGCCTGGCATCCATCCTGGGTCTGTTTCTGAACAGAAAATTCAACAGCGATATTACTCTTTCCTTCCGCGAAATCATTCATCCCGACAGACCGACGATCCGGCAGATTTATGCTGTCGGTGTTCCTTCTATTTTGATGATATCCATCGGATCCATCATGACGTATCTGATGAACCGTATTGTAGGCACCTTCTCTTCGACGGCAACCGCCGTGTTCGGTGTATATTTCAAGCTCCAGAGTTTCTTCTTCATGCCGGTATTCGGACTGAATAACGGGCTGATACCGGTTCTGGCCTATAATCTGGGCGCAAAAAAAACAGACCGGATCCGGGAGGCGCTGCGCTTCTCCGTGAAACTGGCCTTTGCTGTCATGGTGGTCGGAACCTTGTGCTTCGAACTGATTCCGGGACCGCTTTTGAAAATCTTTAATGCATCCTCCCAGATGCTTGCTATCGGAAGCCCTGCTCTTCGGATTATTGCTGTCCATTTCCCGATTGCGGCAATCTCCATTGTTCTGGGTTCTGTCTTTCAGGCATTTTCGAGAAGTATTTACTCGCTGATTATTTCCATCTGCCGACAGCTTGTTGTTCTGATCCCGGCCGCATGGCTCCTCTCCCTGACCGGTAACCTGAACAATGTCTGGTGGTGTTTCCCGATCTCGGAAATTGTATCTCTCACCATTTCCTATATCTTCTTCCGAAAAGTAATGAAAGATGTCTCGGAAGAAATCGGCGTTCAGGTATAAGTCCGGCTACAGACGCATACCTGTCAGCTTATACATCAGCCCCTCCTGCACCTTACCGGGATCGGCATGGTAAATATCTATCCGGTCTGCGTCCGCGCTGCGGAAGCGGAAGGCCGGATAGAGAAATCCGAACTCCGGATTTCCCGGCTCGTATTCTCCGGACAGCGGTCCGATCGTACAGATGATAAAATCATAGACTTCCTCGGACTCCTCAAAATATTCTCTGTCTGTGCGCCGTAGGGGGACATCGTATGTGCCGGAAAAAACAAATATAGCGCCTGGGCTGTCTGAAGGGTAGGCATCTGTCATCTGCTCATAGAACACATCAAGAAGCGCGTCATTCTTCAGATGGCATTCCACCATGGCGCTCAGCAGCTGGAAAATGCTGTCTCTGCCTTTCATAGATGCCGGAATGGTATATTCCTTCAGCTGGTCGTTTGTTCTGGAAAAAGGAACCTTCTTTGCCAGCCTGATGTTTTTTGCCTTCTGCGAGCCGTCAAGCTTCAGAAAATTAATGTTAAAGGTATCCTCGATTTCTCCTTCTTCCGTAATATAAGCGCCGGCCAGCCTGGTAAAGCAGGCGCGTTCCGGCGTCATACGTCTTGTCAGTTCCAGCATATCTTCACGATTAATCATCTTGACTCGCCCCTCCGGCAGCGTGCTGCGGCCCTTCACTGTAATCCGGTTGTTGCCCGCAAAAAAATTCTCTACGTAATTGTACCAGATCGTTTATACGGTGCCCAGGAACTGATTGACCCGCTCCATCAGCTTCCCCAGATTGGAAATATCCTTCCTCACATCCCCCGTTTCCAGAGAATGATTCGCGTTTTCTATGACGGTAAGCGGTATACGCAGTCTTTCACACCCGCGGATAACCGCCTCGTCCCCAGCCCACGGATCCGCGGTTCCATGAAAAGCAATCCCACTCTCCGGCCTGATCCAGGAAAACGTCTCCTCCAGTGGGGTAAAGTAAATATTTCTGCAGCACAGATCATGCTTCTTCGCATATGCTCCGGCTACTGCCGTGCCAATACTCTTGGAAACCATAACTATTTCCGAATACGCAAAAAAATCCAGCCCCTTCAGATCATCTTCTGCTGAACGCAGAGCTGCCTGAAACGCCTCCTTCATTTTGACCGGATCTCCTTTTACCTTGTCCGGAAGTCCGCGGTAATTCACCCTTTTTAGCGTAAAACCGAATTCCGAAACAGCCATTTTCCCTGTATAGTATAAGAGCGGCCTGTCATTTGTATAGCCGATTCCCGGAAAAAGAATCATTAACTTACTATGTTTCTCCATACTCTGCCCTTACCCTCACATTACCGGATACATATTGTACAATTTAAAAAGCCGGATATCCTCTTTTGTTATTTTCAGCTGCTCTGTAAGTGTCTCATCTTCTTTCAGCAGTTTCTTTGAAAAAAGCATTTTGGTTGCCACCGGCATCATCGGACGGGATGAAAATCCCTTAAACAGCCCCCATTTAGTTTCGGAATCCAGATAGGGAGCAAGAATCTGGGCGCTGGCTTTCTCCATCGGACTTTTTTGATTTGTCAGAAGAATATTTGTCACTGCGTCATAATGCTCTATACACCCCCAATAGGAGGTTTCGCAATTCATGTAGTCCTCAAAGTTTTTGAAATTCATAAACATCTCCAACCTATACCTGTTATACTCCGTCTGTTCCAGTATGTCATATACGCAATGCATAATGTTATTTTTCCTTCCGTCGTAAACGTAGGAAAAAAACTGTGTATCCGGCTGAAAAAAAGACGGGCACTCCGGATTCGGCAGAGAAGTCTCCGGCTGCGGTGCATGATATAGAAGATGATCGACTCGGATCTGCAGGGACTCCGCGATTGCATAGAGAGTCTCTATATCGACAATAATCTCCCCCTTCTCATATTTTGACAGCGTAGCTTTACTTTTATAGATTCTGACAGCAAGTTCCTCCTGCGTCATGCCGCGAAGCTTGCGGTAATTTTTTATTTTTACGCCGATTTCCCGGCTGATTTCTCCTGTTTTCATTTTTGTTTCCTGAAAATTGATTTTCTTGTGATTATTATCAGATACTTTATAAAGCTGTTTCATAATAGCACGATAACCCGTTAAATTCAATTTCTACTATACTTTTTTCCCTTTTCTGTTTCTTTTCAGGAAACTCATACCACTTTGTGCAGGGCATCGTAACCCTTTATGATGAAAATGACGCACAAAACCAGATTACCTGTATCTAAAGGAAAAACAGAAACGAAAAAATGGATTGGAATCTTCACGCAAAAGAAGGGTGCCTGTTTTATGTCCAGGAGGATCATCTTACGGGAGAAGAAATCGGCAGTTCTATCGACAGACTGTACCAGGCAGGCGCCCATAATGTTCAGGTTATCCCGACGGTAACCAAGAAAAACAGGGCAGGTCATCTGTTTCTGATTGATACAACAGATGACCGGAGGCGCTCTGTTGAAAAAGAAATCATACTAAGTCTCCGGGTTTCCGGATGGCACTGCATTTCCACGGTACACCAGTATCTGTCTGTAGATTACATGAAAGAGCCTCTGACCGTAAAGACAGGGAACGAAAGTTTCATCTTTACGGCGGAGATAAAGAAAACCTATGGGATTGAGACCACGCTCCGTCCGGAAAACCGCAGTTGCTCTGTTCTTCAGCAAAAGCTTGCCGATTCAGGTATCTGTATCAGCCTGCATACCTGTAGCTGCCTGATTCTGAAAGCTACCATGGACAGCCATCATACGATTGACCTGACAGAGGAAAAACAGGATTTCACACACTCAACATCAAAATAACCAGCAGTCATCAACAATAATACAAGGAGGTTTTAACTATGACTGACGAAAAAAGCAGAGTTATATCTGCCGTATCACTGGCATCCGTATCCAATGTCTCGAATCTGACCTGCGACAGAATCGAGGCACTTGCCGGAGGTCATGGGATGGTGAATATTGCCATTCATTCTGTCGCAAATGTAATTGCCGGAGAACTGTTAAAGGGGGAAAAGTTAACCATCGAGTTTGCAGACGTGCGCCGCCTCCCGGTTGCAGATATTATGGAAAAGGCGATTGGAGCCGCAAAGAAATCCGGCGCTGACGGAGCAAACGCAGCCCTGATTACCGCGTGTATGATGTATCTTGCCGGATCCGCCGCCCAGGTAGGCATTCCTGCAGGCAACAGGAAACTGGGCGCCACTGCGCGTATGCTGGCAGGCGTTGATAGAAGCGGCGTCGCCGCGATTCCGACCGCGAAAATGAACAGCAAAGTATCTGCCTTTCCCGCTGTACTGGCCGTTTACAACGCCATGCTGAAAGGTGAGCTCTGTCCTTATGACGGAAGAAAGGTTCCTGTAAATGTCGGCGGGGGACCGCTGTATGGCCACAGTGCTCTTGGCGAAGATTATATCTGGCCCACAATGGCGGAGAATGGAGCCCGCATCGGTGTAGAAGCAATGCTGGATGCCATGGCCGGTGCCGGTATGGTTCCGCATCCGTTTACCGCTGCCGTTCTGGGCGCTGCGCCGATTCTGGAAATTATCCATCCGGATGCTGAGGTTCCGGAGGGAGAAGGCACGTACGGCAGAACGACCTCTGTCTATCTGGTAGGAAAAGCAGCCGTAAAAGCAGCCGCCCTTCCGGAAACCCTTCACATGAAAGTTACAAACGAGGAATATGAAACAGCAAAAGTAGTCGGAGATGTTGCCCTTATCCTGAAAGATATCGGAGCGCCGTCTGTCATCGGAATGATGGCTTTCGATGAGATATTTGCATGCTTCCAGGAAGGTGTTTCCGGTTTCTCCGGTGGCCCTGTAAATCCTCCGCTGGGTCATATCGGGGGCTATGCCGTAGTTGCCATGAAAGCTCTGGCCGCTAACCAGGGCGATGCTGTAAAAACCGCGGAACAGCTGGTTGCGGACAGGGCTTCCTGCACATTCAATCCGGAAGTAGCACTCACCTGTATCAATAACGTGGCTCGAAAGGCTCATGAGGTTTACGGCGGAGTTGTCACCAGCCTTCTGATTGATGCCACCGAGCCTGCCAGAGCAGAGGCCATTTACCGTAGAGCGGAATACGCCTATGATCATCTGAAGGCCGGCACTTCTCTGGAAGACATTGTCATTCATTTCGACAAAGAAAGAATTGCCATTACCGAAGAAAACGCAGGAAAACTGTTCAGCGCTATGAGCGGTTCCAGGATCGCCGTAAAAGTCCGTAAAATTGCCCCCGCTGCGCGCCGCACCAGCAAGCTCTGCAAAAAATACTGGTCCTTTGATGCCAATATTGATATAACCGTAAGCATCGATGGACACGACTACGTGATGGACGGTTTTGCCCATAAAATCATTCCGGCGATTGTAATGGGGAAGGCTTCGGAATTTGAAGTCCCCGCTCCCTATGCAGCTGCTGTTATGGACAGCCTTGCACTGAATGACTGCTTTATTTTGAACGTCGTCATTCCATGCGCCGTCGCAGCCGCAATGAAACTCGGCAGTCCGGACGAGCTTGCAGGGCAGGCGGAAGCCGCAGCATTTCTTACCCGCGCGATTCCCGGATGCAAGAAGGCGGCACGCACAGTCGGACAACTGGCCGTTAACATTGTGGATTACAAGGGATGAATGACAAATACTAATTAACGAATAAGCGACACACAACCCTATCCCGGTTCGGTGGAATTGTTTTCCGTTCTTTCCGGAATAGCCGCTGTGTGCCGCTTATATTGGAAACTGCCGTGACATATTTATTGTCACCATAAAACACTAACATCATACTTTGGAATCATCGAATCCTTCGTAATAATTGTAAGGTCTTCGTAGATGGCTTGAGAAATGATCAGTCGATCAAATGGATCTCTGTGGATAAGAGGTAATTTCTCAAGTTTCTTCAAATGCTGCGGTTGAATGGACAAAATGTTGATTCCCTCTCTCTCACATTCTTCCACAATATCTAGAACATCACCTTCCAGATCCAATTTTCCAATACTTTGTTTAATCGTGATTTCCCACAAAGTTGCAATACTAACGAAAAGCTTATTATCAGAATTCGTGATCACATCTTTTGCGGGATTTGAAAGTTCTTCAGGATCAGACAATGTCCAGATCAAAGCATTTGTGTCCAAAAGAAACATCACATGTACTCCTTAAAATCATCCAGCGGAGCGTCAAAATCATCAGCCATGTATTTCAGTTTTCCTCTCATCCCACCAATCTGTCTTTTATTTCTGATCCGTTTTCCCTTAAATTTATAATTCAAAAATGCCACATACTGGACAAGTTCCTCGTACCCTTCTTCCGGAAGCTCTTTAATATCATCTAATAATTCCTGATAAGACACTGCAGACGCCCCCTTTCTTTTAATAAACCCATTTTATCTGATAACCTCAGAGCAGTCAACTCACCACAGAATCATAGAGCTTTGAAAAGCAAATCAGCCTTTCTGAAATCCACAGCATCTTATTCGTCCGGAAGCTCCAGCTTCCTTCGCCTGATAATATAGCTGATCAGTTTTTCAAAATAGATTTTCGCAAGAGCCCCGCAGGGAACGGCCAGAAGCATCCCAAGAAAGCCTCCGATGGCACTTCCGATGATCAGCGAGGCAATCACCAGCAGCGGATGAATTTTAATCGCGTTGCTGAGAAATTTCGGATTTATCACATTTCCGTCTATTGTCTGAATGATAAAAAGGACAATCAGCGCAATAATCAGCTTTCTGGGATTCCAGCGCAGAAGACTGACTAAAATGGTGGAACCGTATGCCACAAAGGGGCCGACATATGGGATCAGGTTCCCGATACCTGTCAGAATCCCGATTACAATCGCATACCGGATGCCTACCAGGGACAGGGAAATACTGACAACAACGGCCATAAACGTCGCATCCACCAGCTGTCCGCGGATGTAGCCGGAAAACACCGAATCCGCATCCCGGAAGAAGTTCCGGATGTTATTATAGGCATTCCACGTTGTAATCGCCTTCAGGGCATGGCTCCAGTATTTTTTCAGCCCCTCTCCGTCCAACTGAAAATACACGCCAAAGATAATGGCAAAAATGGTTGTGGAAAGAGTCGCGGGAAGATGCCGCACACCGCCAGCCACTGATTTTGCCAGATCTCCGGCCCAGTCCACCACCGCTGTCTGCAGGGGTTCCAGGTATTCGGTAAGCTGGTCCGAGGAAATAGAAAAATTGTGCATGACCCGGATAACGCTGTTGTAAAAGCTGTTCATGGAGGACTGCAGACTGCTTAACAGCCGGTCGATGTCATCCACATGAAACACGGTCAGTTCCCTGGTAACCGTAGATACGATGGCCGAAAGGCTGACGGCAAGAATCCCCGCCACAAGAATGGCTGTCATCCCGACAGCCAGCCCCCGTGCCGAAAACCGCTTTTTACGAAACCATGGAATTTTGAGCAGCTGTCTCTGAAAGAAATTATCCAGCGGATACAAAAGATAGGCAATGGCAAAACCAATGACCAGAGGTTTCAGAAGAACGCTCATCCACCCCAGTCCGGCTCCGATTGCAGCTCCGATCTCTCCCAGATGATCCAGAATCTTCAGCAGAATGTAGAGAATGACAGCGGTAATAACCACATACCAGGCAATTTGCGTGTATTTGTGATTCAGATTTTCCCTAAGCCTCTGACTTCTGCGTCTCTGGGATTCCTTTTCCGCTTCCGCCTGTTTTTCTCCCCTTTTTTTCTCCTTCTCCTCTTCTTCTCTGGCCTTCTGCACGGCAGCCTTTTCCTCTTCCCGGAACTGCGCCTCTTCGTCCAGCCTCTCCTGTATCCTCTCTTCGCGGGCTATTTCTCTCTTTCGCTGTTTTTCCTGGCGAATCTCTTTCGTATTTTGTATAAACACGGTGTATCCCTCATCGAAATCCACATGCAGCCGGGTTTATCCCTGAAACTCATCAATGGCATGTCCGATGTCGTGGCGGTAATATTTGTTATCAAAATCAACCCAGTCCACCGCCTTGTAGGCATTGGCGCGGGCTTCCCGCAGATCTTTTCCGAGAGCGGTCACTCCCAGGACACGTCCTCCGTTGGTGACAATTTCTCCCTTTTCGTTAAACGCAGTACCCGCGTGGAACACATAAAATCCGTCTTTTCCCTTAAAGTTTTCCAGCCCCCGGATGGGGTAACCTTTTTGGTAGGAAACCGGATAACCGTCACTGGCAAGAACCACGCAGACACAGGCGTCTTCCTTAAATTTCAGATCAATCTGGTCCAGTGTCCCGTCGATACAGGCCTCGCATACATCAATAATATCGTTCTCCTGACGCGGAAGCACCACCTGCGCCTCCGGATCTCCGAATCTGGCATTGTACTCCAGAACCTTCGGCCCGTCTGCAGTCAAAATCAGTCCGAAGAAAATAACACCCTTGAAGGGGCGGCCTTCTGCGGCCATGGCATCCACCGTCGGCTGGAAAATATATTTCTGACAGTACTCGTCTATTTCCTTTGTGTAGAACGGTGTCGGAGAGAAGTTTCCCATTCCCCCGGTATTCAGCCCTTCATCTCCGTCTTTTGCCCGCTTATGATCCTGCGCGGAAGCCATGGTCTTTACAATTTTTCCGTCAACATAGGAGAGAACGGATACCTCCCGGCCGGTCAGAAATTCCTCCACAACCATCTTATTGCCGGCGGAACCGAATTTCTTATCCTCCATAATTTCCTTCACGCCGTCCAGTGCCTGCTCCTTGTTCTCGCAGATCAGAACGCCCTTACCCAATGCCAGACCATCCGCTTTCAGGACAATGGGGTATCTGGATGTCTCCAGATATTTCGCTGCCTCTTTCGGGTCTGTAAAGGTCTCATAGGCGGCCGTTGGGATATGATATTTTTTCATGAGATCTTTGGAAAAGGCCTTGGATCCCTCCAGAATCGCGGCGTTTTTCCGCGGTCCGAACACACGAAGTCCAGCTGCCTCAAAGGCATCCACGATTCCGCCTACCAGCGGGTCATCCATCCCTACAATCGTCAGATCGACGGCGTTTGTCTTTGCAAAATCCACCAGTCTGTCAAATTCCATGGCCTTGATGTCTACGCACTCCGCCAGTTCTGCAATCCCGGCGTTTCCCGGCGCACAGTATATTTTATCTACCCTGGGGCTCTGTGCCGCTTTCCATACAATGGCATGCTCTCTGCCGCCGCTTCCTACGACAAGTACCTTCATTTGTGCCTCCTTTTTTCAGACCGTTCCGTAGGTATAATCTTTTATTATTACTTTTCCGTTTTCAACCGAAACTCTTCCCTCGGCGATCAGATTGATCGCTTCCGGCATAATTTTCCACTCCGCCTCTTCCATGACGCGCCGCTGAAGAATTTCCGGTGTGTCTCCTTCCTGTACGTATACCGCCTTTTGGAGGATAATCGGTCCGGAATCCGTTCCCGCGTCCACAAAATGTACGGTAGCTCCGGTTACCCGGCAGCCTCTTTTCAGCACCGCCTCGTGGGGCATTAATCCGTAGAACCCGGTTCCGCAGAAGGACGGGATCAGCGCCGGATGAATATTGATGATGCGGTTCGGAAAGGCCTCTACCATTTCCGGCGGTATCACAACCAGGCATCCCGCCAGAACGACAAGATCCGGACTGTAACTCTTTACCCTGTCCAGGAGGGCTTTCTCAAAATCACCGCGGGAGGAAAACTGCCCCGGACTGATACAGACCGCGTCAATCCCATGTTTCCTTGCCCTCTCCAGGGCGTAGGCTCCGGGATTGTTGCTGATTACCGCTGTTACACGGGCATTTCTGATTTTTCCGCTGTCAATGGCATCCAGAACTGCCTGCAGATTTGTGCCGCCTCCTGATACCAGAACGACAAGATTCAACATAAGATTACTCCCTTTTGCCCTTCCTCGATTTTTCCGATTACATAAGGATACTCCCCTGCATCACGGGCGGCCTGCATGGTTTTTTCCACATCCTCCGGGCGGACTGCCAGCACCATGCCGATACCCATGTTGTATGTGTTGTACATGACTTTTTCTTCCACCTCTCCCTTCTTTGCCATCAGCCGGAAGATAGGCGGAACCGGATAGCTGTTTTTATCTATTTTTGCGCAGACGCCTTCCTTCAGCATGCGCGGGACATTTTCATAGAAACCGCCGCCCGTAATATGACTGCAGGCGTGAACCCGGACGCCAGCAAGTCTGATATTTTTCAGCGCCCTGACATAAATTTTAGTCGGAACCAGAAGAACATCTCCCAGCTTCCCGTCCAGCTCCGGATAATAGGTGTCCAGGGATTCCTGTGTCATATCAAAGATTTTCCGGACAAGAGAAAATCCGTTGCTGTGCACCCCGGAGGATGCCAGCCCGACCAGGGTATCTCCCGGTTCCAGCTCCGCTCCCGTAATCATATCCTTCTCGTCTACAATTCCGACAGCAAAGCCTGCCAGATCGTACTCGTCCTGCGGATAAAATCCGGGCATCTCGGCCGTCTCGCCTCCGATCAGGGCAGCCCCCGCCTGACGGCATCCGTCTGCGACGCCCTTGACAATTTCCGCGATCTTCTCCGGATAGTTCTTCCCACAGGCGATATAATCCAGAAAGAAAAGCGGCTCTCCCCCGGCGCAGGCAATGTCATTGACGCACATGGCCACACAGTCGATACCGACCGTATCGTGCTTATTCATCAGGAAAGCCAGCTTCAGCTTTGTTCCCACGCCGTCTGTTCCGGAAACAAGCGTGGGCTTTTCCATGTTCTTAAAGCCTTCCATGGAAAAAGCACCGGAAAATCCGCCGAGACCGCCCAGCATTTCGGGGCGGGCCGTTGTTTTCACATACTGTTTCATCAGTTCCACGGACTTATATCCGGCCTCAATATCTACTCCTGCATTTCTGTAATCCATAATTTCCTCCCGTTTACCGTTCTGACCCGCAGCGCAGACCACATACTGCTGTCCATTTTATGTAAAGTTGAAATGATACAGGTGTCGTAAATGCCTTTTATCACCTGCATGCCGGCATGCGTGACGTCGGACTTTTGACACTGTAATCATGAAATTCAGGCGTTGTAATTTTTATATCCGACTTTCTGTAGTTTCTCATCTTTGGCCATAACTCCCCTGCGGCCCTCTTCTCCGTATGCAACAACCTTCTGAAGCAGTTCCGGGTTAGAAACAGCAAGAATCCTGGCGGCAAGAATAGCCGCGTTCTTTGCCCCGTCAACAGCCACTGTGGCAACCGGAATTCCGGAAGGCATCTGCACAATAGAATACAGAGCGTCGGTTCCTCCAAGCGCCTTTGAACTCATCGGGACACCGATAACCGGAAGCGGAAACAGCGCCGCTACCATCCCCGGCAGAGCCGCTGCCATTCCTGCGCCTGCGATAATTACACGGATACCTCTGTCCGCCGCTCCCTTTGCCCAGAATACCAGCTCCTCCGGCTCCCTGTGGGCGGAAATGATACGCATTTCGTAATCAATTCCGAACTCCTCCAGGGTCGCAGCCGCCTTTGCCATGACAGCCATATCCGAATCGCTTCCCATAACGATACCTACTTCAGCCATTTTCTTTTCCTCTTCCTTCCTCCCGGATGCCGGGACTCATGCGGATTCTCCGCCTCAGAAAATACCTCGTCCATGCCTTCTATCATAATAGATTTACCGAATGCCGTCCATACTCAGATAAGCCCCTTCAGCGGTTCATTCAGCTCCTCTGTTCCGGGCAGGACAAAATATCCTTCCTCAATAATCGGAATGATGCTTCCATCCGGGCGGATCACATGGATATGTCCCAGTTCTTCATACGGAATGGTGATATCCGTGTGGCAGCCGAAATAGGCCTTCCCCGGATCTGTCTTGCGCAGCAGTGATTTTTCATTATCCCTCGCGATCATCTCCCTGCCGTCCGGATTATAGACCGGAACCTCTTCCTGCCAGCTGTAACAGGTGTCCCCGAAGGCAAAATGCGGTCCCATCTTCTCCGCGATCAAAATCGGCAGTTTCTCCGCAATATGGAACCGGGACGCCATGCGGTAGGCCGTTGTATTGGTTCCGACGGCAAACTCTCCCATGGGAAGAGACGGATGATGATACAGGATATTTTCTTCGATGAAGCGGCGGTTGTCTTCTTCTTTCCCGAAGTTCGCGCAGGAATAGTCCACCGTCATTCCGTCCCTCACCGTGATGCACAGATCCCGGAACTGAAACTCCTCCAGATACACCCGGCTGACGTGCAGCACTCCGTTCGTCCCCTTCAGAACCGGCGAGGTAAAGACCTCTCCCACCGGTATATTGACATCTGCCACACAGTTTTCGAATTTTGTCTGTGTTTCGGGATTTTCCAGCGGATGAAGGGCGATGGTAAGATCTGTCCGGTTCCCCTTCCGTCCCTGAACATGCACGCAATCCCCCTGATCCAGCGCGTCAATCAGCTTCTGCTGGATCTTCTGATACTTCCGGTAATCCAGGTTGTTGATTTTTTCCGTCTCACGGAAGATTTCCGGAAATCTGCTTCCGATTTCCGGTACCGGATAAGCGATGATGGTGAAGCTTCTCTCGTCTCCGCGAATATACCTGTTCACAATCTGCCCGGACTCGTTCTGATAGCGGACCTGGAGAGCCTGCTGTTCCTCGCTCAGACGGCAGCAGGACTCCTTTGCCTCCGGCGTAAACGGCACTTCTCCGAACGTATCCATGCAGGCAGGCCCGCCGTGCACAGCCGCCTCTGCCTTTCTGCTTTCATAGGAGCTCTGAAGATTCTGCAGCTTTCTGGTGATAAAACGCTCATCGGTATAAATAGCCGCGTCATTTCTGTGGTCATACTCAAACTGAGGATTCGGAAGAGGCCCCAGGAATCCGATTCTCAGGTGCGAGCGTTTATTAACGGAATGAAACGCGGCCCGGTAAATCACAGATTCCAGACCCATGTCCCGGAAACGAAGCACCGCCGCCCGGACAATTCTCTCAAAGCCGAGGGAATACCGGACATTTACCGTTTTCTTTTTCCGTATTTCTTTTCGCTGTACTTCAAACCCGATGCGGTATCCCTCTGTCCAGGTATTCGCAATCGCGTCTATTTCCTCCTGGGAAAGAGTATTCAGAAACGCGGCGAGCTGCTTTTCGTTTTCCGAGACATACTCTCCAAACCGGTACAGATAACGGATGTCCGTGAGATCGGACTGCATGACCAGATCCCGGATAAAGGACTCGTCCGGATCCAGCGCTTCCCGGTTTCTCTGATCCATCATTTCCCGGCTGTAATCCATCACGTACCAGTACAGGGCGTCTTGTACGCTGCTCTCCTCCGGAATTCTCCGGTCCGCCGCAGCAGAGACAAACAGACCATAAATCTCCAGAAAAAGCTCCGTCATTACCAGCATATCCCACTGCCTGTCCTCGTAGGCGCAGGGAAT
>Ga0256406_1003089_pt1 | contig 21562 bp, 20 predicted proteins | sample RumenRJG_03DNA_FD_185986 | JGI IMG/M metagenome (GOLD analysis project Ga0256406, IMG submission 185986) | Bovine rumen microbial communities from Lethbridge, Alberta, Canada - RJG_03 | ecosystem: Host-associated > Mammals > Digestive system > Stomach > Rumen | place: Canada: Alberta | collected... | reverse complement strand
CACCTTGCATTATAATTACCTGCGGATTATCTTTCTCCATGAGAAGCTGTAAATAAGACTGGCTTCTTTGCTTAAAATAAGGTAAACCGCATGCAAGATTACACTGGCTTATCTTGAAAATATCCTTCTCATTAATCTCATAATCAGGAGTTGCACTCATTTATCAGTATTTTCCTTCTACACCTTTTTTAAGCACTGCCTTCACTGCTTTACCACGCACTATTTTGAATCCGATTTGCTTCACAGGCATCAGCCCCATATCATTGAAATCACCTGAGAATGAAAGCACGAACCCAATGCCATCATGCTTATTAGCTTCCTCAGCAAAACGATTCCAAGCATCAGTACCATACTTAGCACGCTTCATCTCACCAGCACCACTGTTAATGTTATCAATGATAACAAGTTTAGTATCTGGTGTGAATACAGTATCAAGCCACCCATCATTCTGCCATGATGTTAACTTATCAAGCATTATGGCTTCAGTTATTAACACCACCTGATGAATAGGGTCATCAATGACACCAGCTGCATACAATGCTGACACATATGCATACATCGCCCATGTTTTACCTTTAGCTATTAAACGGCGCTGCTCAGAGGGTTTATCAGAACCTGGTTTATAATAAGGATTATTATACGAGTAAGAACCAAGTATAACTGATGATGGTACATGTGATTCCTTAGAAACCTTGACAGCTTTCTCAAGTGCATCACTTACTTCAGGGTCATGCGAGCGTATGCTTTCAATGCTTGCATCCCTGAAGTCCTGTGGGCACCATTGCATCCATTGTTCCCATGAGCGTTTGCTTTCATTACGGCGTTGCTCATTAATGGCTTCATCACTCATTTTTCTTTGTTCACGCATGTAAGCATTGTAAGCATCATAATTGGTTTTATTCTGATGGTAAATGTTAGTGCCATCATATCGTATTGGCATGATTTAATCCTTCTTTTCTCGGTTGGATATAATGTCGGTTGTTATGAATTTATAATCATCACTGTTAATGCCAGCAAGTGCATTCATTGGAGTATAACCCTTATCATACTTCACACTAAGGATTCCAAATGACCTACGGTTCAATGTTGGTAATTGTGTTTTCAGCATGATGATTATTATGGTGAAGAATTTATCCATTTTGCATGCACCAGTGTAAGCGAATTTCTTATATAAGTCAATTATCTCATGATTGACTAGCTCATAATCTGAACCTCTGGCTTCAGCATAGGGTTTAACAAAATCATCATAAACCTGTGTTCTTTGCATGCGTCCTACAAAGGCTCTGGCTAATGTGTCATCATCAGGCTCATTATCAATGCTGTCAGTGTTATCATCCTTATCATACATTGTGAATAAGTCATCACTATCGTAAGTGCCTCTTATTCTGCTTTTAACATCATTATCAAGTTCATTGTCAACATGATTGCGTGCTGCTCTATCAGCCATAACCTGATTATGACTTCTGCGTTTTCTTACAACTGGTTTTGTTTTTCTTACAGTCATTGACATTCACCTTCTGACTTAGTTTTACTTCATCTTACTGCTTGTTTTATTTGTTATCAATCTGTCAGCAATGATAGCATTTCACCCGAATAATGCATCGAAATTCTCATCTTCTTCATCATCATCATTACTTGTATCATCAGATAATGAGTTATCATCAGTGTCATCATCTTCAAATTCATCATCAAAGTCATCATAATCATCATCTGATTGCATTGATGTACTATTGTTTACATTTTCATCTACTGCACTTGTATTATCAGTAAGTGATGATTCATCTTGGTCTGCTGATGATTCAATGGTGTTTTTATCATTGTCATCATCAAAAGTGCCATCACCATTCTGGCTGATTTCTTCAAATTTAGACCTCCATAATAGTGAGTGGCACATGAATGAGCCTTTCTCACCACCACGGTTTTTCTCAATAATGAACTTAGTTGGGATATCACTTGCTTTCTTAGTTTCATCCTTACGCCTATGAAGTAGTATAATTACATTAGAATCATTAGCAATTGCACCTGATTCACGAATATGAGCTAGTGTTGGTTCTTCTTCTGCTTCTTCACCTCTTAACCTGTTATCAAGCTGAACTAGAATGATAACAGGAATATTCATTGTCATTGCAATCTCTTTTAAAGCGCGGGACATGTCAGCAATCTGATTCTGTCTATCAGTCCTATCACCAACATATTTAATCAACCCAAGATAATCAATTATGATTAGGTCAAGTCCTTCTTCAGATTGTGCTTTCTTCATAGCAGTGCTTCTAATGTATTCAATGGTTGCATCCTGTGAAGTATCAATTGTTATTTTCATGTTATTGAATGTATCTGAGGCATCCTCAGTTTTCTTTAACTCGTTTTCATCAAGTTTTCCTGACACCATTTTGTTAATGCTTACACCGCTTAAGCAGGCTACGAATCTGGTCATTATTTCATCTATTGTCATCTCCATTGAGAAGAATAATACGCTTTTACCAGCTAATGCAGCTGCCGTTGCAAAGTTAACAGCGCATACTGATTTTCCAATACCAGTTCTTGCGCCTACGACTATAGTGTTTCCAGGTTGCCAGCCATGTAATTTATCATCAAGCGTTTTGAATCCTGTTGGTATGCCACCTGAAGCGGCTAATGTGTTTTCACCACTTTCCTTATAGATTTTTGCTCTTTCATGCAATTTTTCTATGAAAGAATCATAATATTCAGGAATTGTAGTTGACATGCCATTAGTTTCTATTGAACCACTTATGTCAGCAAGTTTACTTTGTAGTTTATCAATAATATGCTTAGCACTGATACCTGAATCAACTTGCAGTGAGTTAATGAGGTCATTATCCTGTAAGACTTTAATTATTTTAAGTTTAGTAGATGAATCCTTGATAACACGGGCGTATGTATCTACTGTTGCAATGCAGCCAGCAGTGTATCCATTTTCAACTAGTGAGATTATTTTCTGAGGGCCACCTGCTGATATGAGTGTTCCATCTTCTTCAAGCTGTACTTGAATGGTTCCAGCGTTGATATTGCTTTCATCTTTACCATTCTGGATAATATGGCGCATAGCAGCAAAAATCTGCCTGCATGGTACATCATCGAAATCATCATCTTGAAGCATTGATACAGCATCTGTAATCCTATCAGGTTGACGCATAAGTGATGATATAAGATTCTCTTGAACCATTAATCTAAGGTCATGCTTAGTTTTCAACTCATTAGCAGACGGTTTATGAGGTGTATTATCAATCCATTTACCAGAATAATCACCCTTAACTCTCTTAGGCTTCTTACCACTGGTTTTAGAAGTATTACTGCTGCCACTGTTCACATTGCTGGCACTGCTGGCATTACTACTATGTTCATTCTCATTCTTAATAGTTTTAGTAGTAGTAGTAATAGTATTCTCATTAGATGATGAACCTAGTGTATCTGGCTCATCTGGCACTGCAAACGGGTCAATACCATTTAATGATTCATCTGGCTGGCTTTCTGAAAATCCAAATGTATCAATCTCATTATTCTGCATACAATCAATGTTATCATATTACATATGATAAGAACAAGAAGAGCAATGATAAAATATATTACTGATAGAAAATAGAAGACTTATATTACTTATCTCAATAATGCTAACAATGTTATCATATGTTTAACCAAACAGTGTGGTTATAAACCATTAGAAATTATGCTTAATGCCAGCAAAATGTGAATTTGCTAACATTTTGCTGGCATTAATAGTAATAGAAACAGATTTTATTTTTCAATTACTGGTGCTAGTGTGCTTTCATCGGGTTGTGATGCACGCGCATTAACAAACTTATCCCTGTCATCCTTATCAGCGCGTGGGCATATGTTAGCAAGTGGGCACCATGAGCATAACTTTGATGGATTACAACTATAAGTATTAGTGTTAATAGCATCATCAAGCATTCGTGAGGTTAACTCAACATCTTTAATAGTTTTATCACGATACTTCTGATTCTTAACATCAACTGGCAGGATTACACCGGGTTCAGCAGTATCCTTATTATTATCAGCAACAGGATAAATCAACCTACCACCGCAAACATCAAAACCATTATGATAAGTGTTAGTATCCTTTTCAAGTAGCATTGCATACATTGTCTGCTGCCTGATATAACCAAAATCAGCGTACCTGTCATGAGGGTCATATGCTTTAGCACTTTTACCAGTCTTATAATCATCAATGATTACAGACCGTGGGTCATCATTATTTACTTGGATAAGCCTGTCAATCATTCCAAATGAACGGCGTGTAGCATTGCCAATAATGCCTGATACTGGCATTTCTAGCCCCGGTTTAGTCAAACCATCCTTATTAGTGTAATTAGCAATGCGAACATTGACAGCACTCTCATTCATACGAGTGTATCGCTTCAAGGCATTCTTCAACCAATCAATGAAAACATCATCATTCCTGACTTCAACTGGAGCCTCTGTAATAGCTTTACGCATTGCAGCTGATAGTATATGCATGTCAATACCCGATGCTGGTCTTTTTGATTCATCTAAACCATAGTATAATTCAAGTGTGCGATGAAAAGCAGAACCTCTAGTCAAAGGTGAATCTGGTTGTGGTGGTATGACTTCATCCTGAAGATAGCGAGAGAAAACAAACTTAGCAGGACATTCAAGCATACCTTCAATAAGAGTAGCTGAAATAGTAAGATAATTTACCTTGCGTTCAATGCCATCATCATTGAAATGCAAACCGTCCCTATCAATAAAAGCTTTAGGCATAAACTACCACTCAATCCTTCCAATAATGAAATGAAATCAAATCATCAGTTTACTTTTTATTCATTTCATTTATTCTATTAATGCTTATAATCTGTTTACAATGCTAGCATATTATCATAATGATTGCAAGTACAATATTACTCACACACTCTATATATAAATCAGTATGTGAATAAATCTGACTTACACATTATAACATCAATCATTGTTAGCATGATGCTAATCATTGTTTACATGATGCTTACACTAAATATAAACAAAACATTAGATTATGTTAAGTTAGTTTAGTGATTTTTAAGAAATCATTTTTTACTTACTTGTAGATGTAATGCGAATCTGACTGCCACCAGTGATTGCATTAATAGCATTAGCATCACCTACAAGCATGATTCCAGATTGGTCTTTAGCAATTATAACAGCTGCATCATAAGTCTTATTATCAGCTTGAACTTTAGTGCGATACGCTATTGATGAACCTTGAACATCTAAAGCAGTCGTATCATAATTAGTCATTAATAATGATGATTGCGATGCATCCCTGAATGCGAATAAATCAGCAGTCTTATCACCACCAGCTTTAACTGAACCAATATAACATGTGCTTGCAGTGTTAGCAAGAGTGCAATCAGCATCCTTAGTGATTGGTTCAGATAATGATGGGATTTCAATAATGCTTGATGTTGTTTCACTATCTAGTTTAACATTAGTATTATCAACTGTTATTGTTGTTGTAGTTGAATTGCCTACATAGGATACATTGGATGCGCTCGCTGGATTATGACCATTACTGGTATCCTGGTAAGCACCTTCTTGAGTGGTGGCTGATTGAGATTGCTGTTGTGATGTTTGAGTCGTTGGTTCCTGAGCTGTTCTATCATCAAATATTTTAGTGAAATACATGAATGCACCGAGTATGATTGCAATCATGATGACAATCATTAATCCAGTCATGATAATGTGTAGATGACTATTAGCACGATGGCGTTTAAATGCTTTACGAGCTGTTTTAGCATCATCAACATCAGGGTCATTCTGCATTAAAGCATCCCATTTAGCATCATTATCATTAACATCATGAACATCATTTGTATTAATGTGTTGCATCTGACCAATATTTATAGGGTCAATTGACTGAGCATCCTTATTATAATAGACTGATTTAGTATTATTAGGTTTACTTGGTCTTGATGCTGGCAGTGTTGGAGCATTTGATTGCATTTTATTATTGTTATTTAGAAAGGGATTATCATTTACTGGTAGTGCCATTTTATTATACGGTTCCTTAGAATGAAAACAAATTATTATATAATTATATATTATCAACCAATGAATACATTTGCTTGCATGACTTCATATTTTCAAGCATTTCAAGTAATTACTATAACTTTTAACACTATACTAGCGATTAATATGAAGTCAAAAGTGCTTGCAATTGCTAACATAACTAATAAGAATGGGATGGGTTAAAGATTAACCCATCCCATTTGGTTTATTTCAACTGGATAATTTTAATTTAATCAGTTAAATAGTGCGTCGAAATCATCCTCTTCAGTACTGAGGTCATTGTCATCATTTGCAGGCGCTGCTGGCGCTGTAGTAGTGCGAGCAGGTGCAGGTCGTGCTGAACGATGTGCTGATTCACCAGTAGTCCTGCCACCAGTGCCAGCACCATTGTTCTCATTGCGGGTGATTGTAGCTGTAGCCCAACGGAGGGATGGACCAGCGAAATCTGCAATTACATTAGTGTAAGCACGCTCTTCACCAGTGTTAGCATCCTTACGCTTACTGGTCTTATTATGACCGATAACAATAATCTGGTCGCCCTTATGAATTGAATTATGAAGATTCTCAGCAAGCTGACCATACGCTGTCACATTATGCCAAGTAGGTTCACCATCCTCCCACTGGTTAGTCTGAGGATTCTGAACACGAGGGGTGACAGCAATGCTGAATGAAAACATTGCACTCATGTTATCATGAGCCGGATGCCATGAGTTATCCCTGTCAACATTACCAACATTACCTACGATAGTAACCTGATCTAGTATTGATGAAGCCATTGCCTATATCCTTTCCTTAAATATTGGTCTTTCCGTTCTTATAATTGGAATTACCAATGGCTGTAATAATTATTATGTGAACCTCCCACGGCTAAAGCCGGGGGCTTCCCACAAACCCGTAAGCATAAGCCCACAGGGGTGAGAAGATGACTCCCCATCCCTACATCGCATCGCACCCCGATAAGTTGCCTAAAATCGGCTAACGAACGGCTTATAGCCGCTGACAGCAACGATACGCGGCGGATAGGGTCCGCCATACTGACCATCCCGCGCACCACACTGTGAAACCACTGGGTTTTCGCCAAATGGGTGGCGAGGACGGTCTCGGTTCTCTTCGCAGCGCCAGGGACTTTTGCCATAGCGTGCGACCAACCTCTTTCAAGGCTGGATTTCAAGGAACTGTATGAGACATCCAGCTCCTATGTAAACTATTATATCACACTATTGCTGAAACTGCAAAAAAAATGAGAAAATAGGTGAAGCAGCTCACCACAGCACTGGTAAGGCGTGATTTGCGCCGCTAGTTTCTATCAATCACAATTAGCAGTTGCATCCTGTGATGATTACAATGATATCACATGAAATCAGATAATGCAAAATCAAAATAAAAATTTATTCTAATTACCTCCTATTGAACCATTACTATTATTATTAGAAGATGAATTAGAATCATCACCAACTGAACCAGTATTACCTTCTATAGTGCCACCACTGCTACCATTGCTTGCAGTGCTATCATTGGAATTACCACCTACTGAGCCAGTATGATTAGAATTATCATTACCATTAGGCTGTGATGCATTGTTATCATTGCTGGCATTACCTTGCTGATTAGCAGTGTTCCAAGCATTATCAGCCTCAGATTTAGCCTCATTAGCAGTCTGCCATGAATTAGGGATAGTTATATCAGTAGGAATCACAGGGGCTGATGGTTCAGCTGGTAATGGTGTGTTAAGCTCTGATGGCTTTGGATTCTCAGACTCACATTCTGATTGCCATTTTGATTTCTGCTCATCAGTAGGCGCATTTGAACCCGTGCTGGATTTACTATTATCAGCAGCCCATTTTGCTTGCTTATCAGCAACACATTGTTTTATCTTATTATTCCAATCATCCTGTGTTTTATCATAATCAAGTTTCTGAAGCTCCCAATTGTAAACACTGTTAATATATGCAATCCAGGTTGGTTTAAAAGCAGCTCGTTTAGCATCAAATTCATTCCATTTAGCTTCAATGTCCTGTACTTGTTTAACATAAGCATTCCATTGTGCAATGAATTTTGTTTTCCAGAGTGCATCGAATGACCAATTGCTTGCAGCACTATTATATGCTAGCACTGATGCATCCAATGCAGCTATTGCATTATCCTTGGTTTTCTTATAATTATCATTTAACTTAGTATTATCATAATCAGGTGTTTTCTGACCTGACCATGACCATCCGCAACCTGGTCCTTTATCATCACTGACTTGGTAGGTTATTGTTGAAGTGCCATCAGGCGTAGTTGGTTGTGATGTGAATGATGGTCTTGTTGGCATTGTTGGCAATGATGCTGGTATATCTTTTGGTAATGGTGATTCTGGTGCGTTTCTTGATTGTGGGCTTGTGTACATTGCACGCACATTACCTTTATTATCAGTGTATGATTGTGGTATAGCGTTATTTATTATATTCTTGCTTGTTGATACTTGCTCGCTTTGTTTTAATCCTTCATATTCATCTTTATCATAGTAGAATGAGCGGGTTGAATCATCAGATGATTCAGTCATTGAAAGGCATGATGTTTCTGCGAGCAATGAAGTCATACGATTCTTAACCCAGTCTACTATTTCATCTCGCTTTTTAGCATCATTCACTGTTACGCTTACTATAGCATCACCCATGGTTATGATAGCACCATTAGACCATTTAACCATATCTGAACCAGTATTATCATCTATTTGTATTTCACACTTGGAAGTCAGGCTTTTAACATAAGCATCAAAATTAGTATGACCCTGACCAGCACCATATGCTTGCACTACAATACTGTAATCAGCATTGGAAGCACTGCGAGCATACACTACAGCGTCTGGAATGTTAGGTTGTGAACATTGCACTGGTAGCATGTTTGCAGTTGCAATTGGTATTCTTGTTAATGCACCATTTGTATTAGGTGCTGGTTCTGATAGCATTTTCTCAACAAAAGTGCTGGCTGGAAAATCCTGTGCTGCATCATCAGTATAGTTTGATTGGATTACTGGTGTTTTTGTTGCATCAGCGTAAGCATTGTATCCTTTGTAAGCTAGTGTTGACACCATGCCTACACTGGCTATGATTGATACGCTTGCAGTGAGGTTTCTTGCTATGCTTGCATATTTTTTCTTGTTTCTATTAGAGGTCATTATGCGCGTTATTCCTTTATAATGTGAGTTCACTAAGTGAACTTGGTGAAAATTTAGTGTATTCTCATCATTTGCCTGTAATCATTTGCAAGCATTTCTAGTGTTCTTAGTTCATCTCTTAGGAACATGCATTTTCTTTGCAGTTCATTTCTTTTGAATTGGCATTCTATTACATTATTTGTTAGTTTTTCAGTTCTAACATCAGCTATTGCGCTTTTAATTCTATCAGCACCATCAGATGATAGGTAGACTCTATTCCAAGCGCGTTTTGCTTTAGTCTGTGCTATGATTAGTTCTTTTTCAGCTTCGCTTTGAGCTGTTGTAGCATTATATAGTGCAAGTCTAGCTGCTTGTACTTGCCTGTGTATTGAATCAAGGTCATCATAATCACCTATTTGACCATCCTGATCAAGTCTTGCTTCTTCTGATTCCAGTATACCAGCTAGATTATAATCATTGTAATCCATGTCATCAACATGTGGTATGTCAGATTTAATGGTAAGCCATTGTTCACTATTATTATCATTCTCAGCCATACGCATAATGATACCAAATTGTAGTTAGTGTGAGCAATTTGCTGGCATAATATCAAAAATCATTAAAAACTTAATGCTAAATGTAAGCACTCGCACTACTACTAAAACAAATGCAGTAGTAGTGATAAGTCAACAAAGTATTAGGACTGTTGTAGGAATTTGCATTATTCATGATAAATTAATCAATAAAATTAGCTGTCTACATTTGTTGACATTATGACATTCTTACCAGATTATCACATGAAGCAGTGTGCATGAGCAGTAATGTAAAAGGTAAGAAAATAAATAATACTGTATTTCTTATAGTAAATCCTTTATTTCACTTATTGAATCAATGCCAGTGAGTTCAATTCCTGATGGTTTGTCATCAAGTGCTTTCAATGCATGCACTGGTAGTACGCATCTTTCAAATCCTAATCTAGCGGCCTCTCTGACACGCGCTTCCATCATTGAACGACCTCTTATCTTACCAGTAAGAGCAACCTCACCAAACCATGCTGTTCTCTTCAATGGTTCAATATTGCATGCACTGCTTGCAATAGATGCAACCACTGCAAGGTCAGTCAATGGGTCGGTTAACCTCATGCCATTCATGGTGCTGGTGAATACATCGCATTGCGCCATTATATCCATCATGCCAGCATACTTACCAAGTGCTGCTACGAGTATTTTACCACGGGTTGAATCAAGACCACTGAATTGGCGCTGTGGGTTATTATATGCTGACATTGCAACCAGTGCATCAATTTCAACTGGTAATAATCTAATACCATCCTGACAGAATGACATTGCTGCACCTTGCATTGGTTTAGCATCATCACCAATCAGATAACCAGATGGGTCTGAGACTGATTTCAAACCGTCTGATTCATGTACGAATACAGCGACTTCATCAGTGCGACCATACCTGTTCTTACGGCTTCTAAGGAATTTCAATGGTGAATTATCATCACTATCACCAATTAGGATAGTATCAACAATATGAGCTATCATATTACTACCAGCTACTTCATCACCCTTAGTAAACTGGCTTACCAGGATAACCCTTGCACCAGTTCTTTTAGCCCATTCAGTGAAAGCATATGCGGCTTCCTTGGATTGAGCCATGCCACCAGCTGAACCATTAACATCATTACTGCCCATTGTTTGCAATGAATCCACTACTAGTGCGTAAGCATGCATGTTATCAGCAGTTGCTATTACATCTTCAACTGTTTTAGTTGGCATTATGTGCAGGTTATCAGTGTCAATATTCAGTCGTTCAGCTCGTTGTGCTATCTGTCGTTCTGATTCTTCACCTGATGCGTAAAGTACTGGGTGTCCTTGTTCTGCTAGCTTTGCAAGCACTTCAATGCATAATGTTGATTTTCCAAAGCCTGGTTCTGCTCCAATGAGTATCACCTGACCATCAACCATGCCACCCATCATGAGCCTGTCAAACTCAGTAATGCCAGTTGGTTCTCTTTTTAGTTCACCATTTGTTTTATATAATTCTTTTACTGTGAATGTTTTAGATGCATGACCACCTGATTGAGTATTAATTTTAGCACCAGGTGTTAATCCCCTTGATGATTTAGATGATGATGTTTTACTATCCTGCAACTGCATGGTATTAAAACCCTTGCAGCTCGGACATATTGCATACTTCTGAGGTGACCTTGAACCGCATTGTGAACATACATACATTGACATGCTTATAATGTTATCATGTGTTAGCATGTGAACATTAATTAGAGTTATTTACAAAATAGTTTATAAATAAGGATTCTATTGCTAACATCTATTGCTAGCATATTGTGTTCAATTAATTGCTTACAATGCTTACAAAATTAAGCGTATGTAGTTAGATTATTGTTAGCTAAGTACATACTTATTTATCTTTATATTAGATGTTAGGCAGATTAGCTAATTTCGATTCTGAGGGCAATTTTATCACTTTTATGAGTTAGTCATAAACGCGGTTTTTACCAATTTTCAAGAAATTGGTCATCCAGCAGCACTGATAAATCAGCCTTACTGGATGACATCGATTTTAAGCAAAAAAACAATCATGCAAAAATATATGGTTTTCTACAATGTAATCATTATTGCAAGCAAATTTGTTAGCAATAATGAATTTACAGCCGCATGATTGAATCCTGATGTAAACACTGTGCTAGCATAATAGTCATGCCAGCAACCTATGTTTACAATTGCTGGCATGACTATTAAAGGATAGAAAATATAAAGGATAGAAAATACTAAGCTGGCATACTATGAAATCATTCTGATTTCATGCCAGCATTTGCTTTCATTCTCTTGAAGGCTTTCATAGCTGAGTCTATTTCACTCTTACTGAATGGTTTTTCATTCTCACTGTCATCAAATAATGTAGGCATTGTATCATTATCATTTTCAGCAAAGAATGATGCCGAGCGTGGGTTCATGAGAGCACTTGCTTTACTGACATTATCAGAACTTAGTAATGCAATTTTCACTTCATTCGCTGGTGCATTAGGATTACGCAATGCAACCTGGCGTACACGGGCTGGAGTTGAAGGGTCAGTTATTGCCTTATTAAGGATTTCTTGTGGGCAATGCTGCGCACTTACAGTCTCTGATGGAAAATGCCTGTAAAGTTTATTAGCATCACTTGATGCAAGATTACTGTTATTAACAAGGTCTGATACATGAACTTGCTTTGAGAAATTAGGATTCTTAGAATTCTCAGTAGCTATTTCAGTCAGCTCATGTAGATTCTCTTTAGAAGTGCTTGGATTATTAGCTAAAGCACTCCAAGATTCAGTTGCAGCTGGTAGTTTATTATAATCAACTTCATTCAATGCTTCAAGCATATGCTCACGTGACATTTTAAGCATATACTTCTGAGTATCATCATTTATCTTACCATAAGAAAGCAAACCAAGTTCATGCAGTGCTTTCTTATTACCATCAATACCTGTCAGCATACCATTATTACTAATATGCTTTGAAAAGAATGATTTAACATGCTCAAATGTAACGCTGGATGTATTCTTAGCACCAGTGGTTTCAGCTGCTTCATACGAGGCTTTTGCAAATCCTATAGCATTACCATTATGGATTGTCTTAATGGATTCATCTTTAGTCTTACTATCATTAGAAGCATTTAAACCTATTGTCATGTCACCATTGTGTGCATGCTGCCATTTTGCTTCTGCTTCTTCTGGGCTACTAGCTATAACATCATTACCACCATGTAGTGTGCATGGGTTAGATGCACATGGTACCATATTGCCGTGCGGATCCTGATGATAAGGCCATCCTGCTTTATTTTTTCCTGCCATTTTCATATCCTTTAATTATTTAAGTCAAATTTCATTTGCTTTCATAAACTATAATTTAATCTATCATGAATTAATAGCAATAAGTAGGTTATTAATTCTTAGTTTTACGGGCTTTCTTAATGGCTTTTGATTTTTCTTTTGCTTTACGCGCAGCTTCATGCTGCTTATATTCTTCAGCAATGTCAACAATGTCACGCGGGTCTGGCATATCATTCTGAATGAATACTTTCTCATCATCAGTAGGTCTTAGATAAGCACATATTGCAACCACACCAGCTACTACAACACCTCCGAATAAAGTGTATAAGTGTGAGTAAGCTGATGCTATTGCAATTACAAGGATAATTGCAATGAATGGATAAGTCTGCCTACGGCGCTGTCTGAATGAGTATCTTAATCGTATTGGTTGATAAGGGTCAACAACCATATCAATTGGTACATTATCATCATAATGCTTCTCATTGGATAAGCTCTGGAACATTGCCAGTGAGTATGCAATCATGAAGTCAAATGCACCCATAATTAGAGCCATTATTGACCGTATGAAGTTCCAACCAAAACCTTTCATTGGTAGGATTATGTCAATTGTAATACAGATGGCTGTTGAAATTATGAATCCGATACCAGCTATTATCCAGTATTTTTTAGTAGCATGGTATTTCTGCATTGTCATTAGCAGGTTCTCAAAGGTCATTTTATCCGCAAATTTAACAGCACGCTCATGTTTTTCTTTTTTAAGTCGTTCTTTATCATTCATTTGCTCTTTACTTCTGCGGATTTTCATACCTTATCGCCTCCTGTTACGGGTTCTTTTAGCTTGCTGTGAGTGTTTCTGTCGCATTCTTTGCTCATTAGTATCAGAGATTTTAGCTGAGAACATTATCAAGCAAGGCTGTGATTTAGCCCATATAATGAACCGCTTCATATCACTACCGGCTAGCGGATGGCAGCGGAATCTTACAAAAGCTTCAAATACTTTCGGTTGCATTGTCCTACCAGGGAAAACAAATGAAAGCAACTGCCTTGCTGGATAAGCTTCTTGCATCTTCCTTAATGCTATCGGAAGAACTACATCAATAGGCCAGCGTGGGTCAACTAGAATCATATCAAACATGAAGAACCCCATGTCATCATCAATCAGTTGTTCAATTACAGGCCATGATTTCTTAGCTGGTGTTGTCAAATGTGATGTTTTCAAATTGTAAGCATCTCTCTTAGTTCCTCTTCTTCCTAGGAACATTACAACAGGACAATCCTTAGCAAGCCTATGATTAGGCACTGGTAATTCATCATTTCTTAGAACAAGACCAGCAGTGTAATAATCAGTATAACCACGCATTCTTGAGAATGCAGGGTCAAGTTGAGATGGTGTAATCAGTGGTTCAGTGCCACTGGCAGTCATTGCAACAGTGCAAGCCCATATTATATCATTTCTAGTTAAGCGACCAATTGCATCAAGTGCGGGCGCTCTTAAATCAATATTCCTGTACTCATTCAGCATTTATAGCACACCCACCTTTTGTAAACATTCCTGATAACATTATTGACATACAGTCCTAATATCCTACAATCACAGGAATCAAGCAAAAATCTATACTGTATTAGTAAATAACAAGCAATAAAAATCCTCATGCTACTTCATTGATTAACTACTTAATTCAATCTACATGAATACATAATGAGAACATATGTTTACATAGTGAGAACACATACTATCATAATGCTTAATAAATAGAATTAGTATGATTGCGTGCTGCTAACATGCTAGCATTATTTTGTAAAAACAGTGATAGTGTTATGTGCGTAGCTAATGCAATATCATCTGTATTCATGTGTTCACATTCATGTGTTCACTTCACTGGATACCAGCTTGTTGGAATATGCTTTTGATTGCATTGTAATCAGATTGTTCGATTGTCATTGAACCACCATTAGCATTATATTTCTTTATTATGCTAACCCAATCCTGAGCATAAGCAGCTTTATAAGATAATGGTGCATTAGCATCAAGCATATACTCACCAGGTCCTTTATCACCTTTCAAATCACGATTCTGATGGGTTGAAGTTGCAATAAGATGACCCATATCCATATCAGAATAATAAGCATTCTTAACATCCTGACTCCAAGATGAACCACCATTAGAATCAGCATATGCAACAGGAACAACATGGTCTATCTGAATTTTAGTAGATACATCATTAGCATTGTTAGCAGTCAGCTTCTTACCAGTATAAGGGTCAGTCATGGTAACTGATGCAACTGCACAACCATCAGAAGTCAGTTTAAGAGTACCTGGGTCAGCCTGACGCTTGATGACTTCATCTCTCACAGACCAGCATGATTGAGATGCACCTGGAGCTGTAGGCCACTGACCATCACCATAATCCTTCCTATTATAATCAGCTCGATTACCATGGTCTGGAACAACTGTTAATGAATCCAATGCTGACATGCCAACATCAGTGTGAGCAGCTAACGCGGCTGGAACATCACCAGAGGCAGTTGCATCATCCTCTGATAAGTAATCATCTAAATCACTCAGTGCAGCTGATATGCCTTCCTTAGCTTTACCACCATATTCCTTAGCCTTACCTCGAAGATACTGACCATCTTCACTATTATAAGCCTCTTTAGCTTTACCATATAATTCACTTGCACTCTTATGCAAATCTTCATAATCATACTGCGTAGAAGATGAAGATGATGAATCAGGTGATTGTACACTATTAGAATTGTAATCATTGTAAGCACCACTGCAAGCACTTAATGAAGCTGTTACTAGTGTTATTGTAAAGAATGACATTGCGGCTTTACGCAATCTGGTGAATTTCTTGCGTGGCATTCTATCATGTCTGAATTTTACTGGTGTTGACATGGCTGTTGACATGCCTACATTATTGGCATAATGGCGGGCGTAAGCTTCTTCTGGGCTAGTGGCGATAGTATGCTCTGATTGAGAATGCCTACTGCATGGGTTGGATTTGCATGGAACCATATTACCATTCGGATCCTCATGATAAGGCCAGTTCTCACCATTATGCTTTGCTGCTGACATGTTTTACCTCCAAATTATAATAGAGTGATGACATTTTGTTATCATATGTCATCACTCATACTATATATCTTGATTATTTACTGTGAACGCGGCACTGATTGCATAATTTAATTTATCAAATTGCTAGCATTTCATGTTTAGTCATTTGAATCAAGTGTTCCAACTATTCTGATTACACTGTGATTATCATCAATGTCAATTGATGTGATTGGTATGTCTGAACCATCTATTGATATGACTACTACTGGTAGTCTACCATAATCTGATACAACCTGATTAAGAGAATCTACTAAATCACCTGCTTTAACTAGGTCATCTTCTTGAACGCCTGTTCCAATGGAGTCAGTGCTTCCAATGTCAACATTCTTATCATTCTTTGATGCTTGGTTAAATGATGGTGTGGCGCTTCCTACTAGTGGTGCGTTAGTGTCATTGAAAATGTCATCATTTGCATCGAATCCTAGTAGGTCTTCATCATATTCAGTGCCAGCATCCTGTGCGATTGATGTTGTGTTATCAAATTTGCGTACATTGTTATCATATTTATCATCGAATCGTTTTACTGGTGCGTTATTTATTGGGCTGTCATCATCAAAAATGTCAGCTGCGGGCATGTTGTTGTCATCTTCTGCTATTGGGTTTTCATTTGCTACTTCATCGGATTCAACCATATCATCAAAGACTTTATAACCTGCGTCCTGTCCGAATTTAGCTATGGTGTTAAAACCAATGTTTCTTTTTTCTTTGTTTTCAAGACCCCTGCGTATTTTGTTAATGTACTCTCTGTCTTTATCAGACAATGCCATGGTGCGCGTCCTTCCTAAGATTACATGGAGTAATTATGTGCATGTGTATACATTTTGTTTACAAATTACGAATATCCTTATAAATTATAAATAAAGCGTCTGCAAATAATTTGCAGACGCTTTATTATGTTGTTTTTATTTTTATATTAGTTAACTTCCTTGGCTACGCCTCCGACACTTGAAACTAGTCCAGACTTTCCACCAAATATATCACTTGCAAAATAAACAATAACAGCCACTATAGTACCAAGTGCTAGGAATGAAATAAACTTTGACCATTCACGGCTAAACAGGAATTTAAGTGAGAATGCTCCCATAATAATAAATATAGCTGGGCCAACCCATTTATCTTTTACATCAGTCCAAACCTTGTTTAGGTCAGCTATATCAGTTGATAGGACTAAATTTGATAAGGCTATTACTAAATTACCAATCATAATCCATGATCTCCTTATTTTCAAATACTAGTATTTGCTTTATATTTTGATTATAATCTATCAAAGTAGTTATTTATAATCAATTACATTATGTGTAATATCATTAGTCTGCTTTAGGAACATAATAATACGGGTTAATATCCTGAACAAGATACTTACCATCACTGGTTTTCTCAAGCTTCAGTATATATTTACTAGTATATGTGACAGAACTATCACCAATATTCGTATTACTTGTATCCTGATTAGCATTATGCATTGATGATGACATTTGGTCAACTGGTATTTTATCAACCCATTGAACAGTAACTAATCCACGATAATAAGGGTCTCCAGCTGGTTTACCATATGCCTCGAATTGCAATCCTGATGAATCATCGCTCAGAGTGTATACACCATTAAGACCATTCATTGTATTAGCTGTCTTATCCTTGCTTACAAGTGTAGACAATGATGACTGATCTGATTGACCCCATGCTTTCATGAAATTAATAACCGTGTCCTTCGCTGCCTTCGTAACATCATCATCTGTCTGACCATCACCAGGTTCTTTGGGTTCTTTCAAATCATTGCTCGCAGTCATGCTTGGTTCTGCAACAACCGTTGGTGAGTTCTTATCAATTGCAAAAGTGTTTTTATCTTTATCATATACAACTCCAACATTTAAATAGAGCCACTTATAATCAATATTAGAAGTGCCACTTACAACAATTGGTATACCATTTGTTGTTTGATAAATAAGCATTCCTATTACAAAATTAGCTGTTTTATCATCAATAGCTTGTTGTGAAAATACAAACGGACCTGCTTTAATCTGTTGTGCCATATTAGAGCCAGTTGATGATGGCGTGCTAACACTAACATTACTACTGCCACTAGGGTCAAATTTCTGTCCTGCATAGAAATTAGCAAGCACTGCACTGCTTGCAGAATCACCACTAAGAGGGATATATGCCTGTGCAAAAGCCTGAGCAATAGCTGCACCCTGTGATAATGGAAAACCAGTGTTACCAGATGCTTGCATTGCTATCTGCTGAACCTCAGTGCTTGACATGCTCTTAGGTGGTATTAAAGCGTTTTTAGCACCTAGTATAACAAAAACAACAAGTAGTCCTGTTATAACCATCCGCCATATTCTAGCCGAGTTCTCACTAACAGCACCACCTGCTTTCAATGCAGATTTATTATTCCTATTATACTTATTTCTTTTCTTAGGTGTATCATCTACATCATCTGGTTCTTGCACTTGTACTGCTGGCGTTGCAGACACTGCTTGCTGTTGTATTGCATTAGATTGTTGTTGCATCATTGCAGCTGCTTGCGCCGCAAATGATGACATTGGTGGTTGTTGATTATACTCAGATGCCTCATTACTATCAATGTATGCATTGTCATCATATGCACCAACATCAGTGCCATCATCGAACTCAAGCTGGGCTTGCATTTCATCCTGGTCGTTTGTATCAGGTTCTTCTTGCTCTGGTTCAGGTTCTGGTACTGGGGCTGATACATGTTTTGGTGCATGAGTAGTAGGACGCATTGGCATACGAGGTGGTTGTGGTCTCGCAGCTCTTGGTAATCCAGTTGATGCAGTATTATGTTCTTTTGGTTGTGCGGCTGCATGTGGATGCAATGTCGGTCTAGCCGCTGAAGATGATGGATTGTTTCTATTAGGTAACGCCATACGAGCATAATATCTATGAAATAATGCAAACAATTGCAAGCAAGTAATAATAAGTTATGCTAACAAATGATTTGATTACATTTGTTAGCATAACTAAAGCTACTTATACTTACTAAAAAACTACAGTGCTAGTGTAAAATCACTAATTACAAGCGCATGTTAGCAATTTGTTAGCATTTGCTTACAAGTAGGCATTTCAACCATTTACTCTTTTATCAAGAGCATCCTTAAACTTATTAAGCCAGTTAAGTGTCTTAGTGGTTTCTTTTAATGCTTTCTTAGGGTCATCCATTATATTAGCTGTTTCAACAGGGTCTGATAAACCATCAGCATAAGCAAAAATGTATCCAATTGCAAGTGTACTTGATGATGCATCATCGAAATTATCAAAATCATCCATGCTGCCATCATCATTGTCATCAAGCATGTCATCATCACCTGATGATTTTAGCATCTGGTCATCTTTAATAGGTGCTACACCACCTTTTTGTTTTGAATCATTATCAGGATTCAGTTCTCTTTTCTTAGCTTCTTTATCAAGTTCATCACCATCAAGCAAGCTTACACCATCATTACCTGTGTTATTCTTTTCTTTCTTCTGTTGTTTTCTTTCATCTTCAACAACATCCTGTACTGTTTTAGCAGCTTCATCAGGTGATTGACCTGCTGTTTTATTTTTTATCTTATCAGTTATCTTAGGAAGTGCTTTCTCAACATCCCTAGCTTGCGCTTCTGTTAACATGATTTCAGTGCCATCAGGGACTACTTCCTGGATTGCTTCAACAACCTTAGCCTGGTTAATAAGCTGGTATGACCTTGATTTACTCATGTCAAATTCTGATGTTACATAAGACTCCCATGAATCATAACCAAGTGCCATCCAGCATTTTAGCTCATGTGCTCTATGAACTAGGACATATGTTGCTGTAGCCGTTGCTTTAATCTGATTAGTCAGTTCTCTGGCAGCGTCTTTAGTCATAGAACCTGCATCAAGTAATGCTCTATCATCATCGCTTAATGCTGGTTTACGATTTTTCTCCAACACCTGAGCTTCCATTAGTGTTTCTGCATCAACTAGTCTATCGATTTCATCAGGCATTGACCTTATCCTTTCTATTTTTCTGCCTACTGCTCTTATTATTACTCTTGTGTTCACTGCCAGCAGCACGTAGCCTTGCTATTGTTTTCTCACTGGCTGTAGGATATATGAAACGGTTCATTGTTTCAATAATATCATTTCTCACAGTGCGATTATTATTTGATAAATCAACTAAAGCCACATGATACTGGTCATTTGAATCAGCCATTTCAATTCCGATTATATCATGTATTTTAAGTGTACCAGTGCAATCTGCAAACATGATAACAGCATTTGAATCAGTTTTAGAACGGTCATATGACGCTATCTTATACAAGTATTCACCTATCCTACGATGCCTATAAGTTAAACCTCGTTTAGCTGAATCAACAATGTGTGTTTTGAAATCAAGCGGTTGTATTACAGCTATTTTATCTTTCTCATTCTCTTTTGGTAAGAGTATCCAGAATGGGTACTTACCTTTCTCATATGTAATAACATCATAATCATCCTTCAATGCTTCTTTCAAATGGTTTGTTTTACTACTGTCAAGAACACGAGGTGGTAATGGCATATTAGATGACCTACGCTGCCACATATTGCGTGCATACATCCATACAATCCCACCTAATATAGTCCCAAAAGCAGCACCTAGGCAACTTGGTATAACACCACCTGATAGGAAGCCATATGATGCAATGAATCCAGATATTGCACCCATGCCAGCAGCACCCCATCTTGATACATTAGTATCAATCATGTATGATATGCTGATGAAAATGAAGTAAGAACTTAATTCAACCGCTGGTATAAGAACAGCTACTGTTGGTGTCATCGTGTATGCAGTTGCAAACAACATTTGAAATGCAATTACAAAAGCCAGCACTATAATTGAGAAAAACGCTTTAAGCATTACTTTTGAGGATTTCCAAGCTACCATTATAGTAAGTATTATGATAGCGCCTATTATAGGAACACACCACCATTTAGTAAGTTTAGTGATTGCAATGCCTTCAGTGAAAATGAATAATGCTAATAGGATATATAGCATTTCAGCATTTTTCTTAAGAAAGATTTTAATAGCAGTAATAATGCTAGCAGTAATGCTATTCTCAGATGTTTTAGAATAATCTTTCTTAACATCTAAATCATCATCATGATTCTTACTAGTAGTGTCAGCATGATTACTATTGTCATCACTGCTAACATTATGTTCATCAGCATATGCTCTTTTAAGTTCATCAATGCCAGATGATTCAACAATAGCTTTTATATCATCATCATTAAGTTTCTTACTCATATACAAAATCCAATTCTAAAAAATCAAAAAAAAGAAATTTAGCATGTGGAATTATTGTACTCAATTGTAGTCAAAATCCACATGCTAAATTTTCTACTTACTTACTTTTACTATTGCTATTACTATTACTACTTGATGATGAACTATTGCTAG
>Ga0256406_1003088_pt1 | contig 21566 bp, 16 predicted proteins | sample RumenRJG_03DNA_FD_185986 | JGI IMG/M metagenome (GOLD analysis project Ga0256406, IMG submission 185986) | Bovine rumen microbial communities from Lethbridge, Alberta, Canada - RJG_03 | ecosystem: Host-associated > Mammals > Digestive system > Stomach > Rumen | place: Canada: Alberta | collected... | reverse complement strand
CATATGATTTATTATCATGCAACTTTTATGAATTAAATTTATAAAAAATGTTTATAAGATATGACTGCGAGCATAATTGTATGCAATCTAGTCATACTGCAAGCACAATTGTATGCAGTCATACTGTGAGCATATGTATGCATTCATAATACTAGATTGCTAAGTTAAGAACTCTGGTCTTACGATTGCATGGTTAAAACATTATCCCTAGTTAGTGCCAGTATGGTTAAGCTCATATGCAGTGTGAATCATTGTTAACAATCTGCTAGCACTGCTAACAAAACTTTAATGCTTTTTAGTGATATGTTCACTGGTATGAAATATAATATTTTTAAGTTAGTATGATTTATTTTTTTGTAGTATGAAAATGCTAATTTCGATTTTGAGAGCAATTTTACCTGTTTTATGAGTAGTCAGTCATAAACGCGGTTTTTACCAATTTTCAAGAAATCAGTCATCCAGCAGCACTGATAAATCAGCCTTACTGGATGGCATCGATTTTAAGCAAAATATAGAACTGGTAAAAATCCGTTTCTAAACCATGTACACAGCAAATGCCAGTATATGTTCATAATAAAATGTCCACAATTTGTTAACAGCAATGTAATCAATAATAATCATGCTAGCATGAATTGCTTATATTGTATGCAAGAATCATTAACTGGTTAGCATATTGCATGCATTGTTTTCATTTATGCTACCAGCCTAGCAATTAGGTTAATGACAGTTAGAGTCATTAACCTAACCTGGTGCTGTAGTTTTATGTTAACAATTGTGGACAATTTTATGTTTTCAATTCTATAATGGTTTAATCATCCAATCAATTACTGATTCACTGATTGCAATCTATTGTGTGCAATTGTGTGCAATTAACATGCTAACATATTATAGTTTGCTAGCATAATTGCAATGGTTTAGTAAGACATGTCGTTCTTGCTCCAACCTTTATCAACCAGTATCTTATGTAGCGTGTTCAATGCATTGGTTTTTGCTTCAGAGTATTCTTTCTTACTCATGCCAAGTTCTTCACGGCACTTTGTATCTGAGACAGGACGATACTTACCATTACTCATACGGTCAGGACCATATAGTTTAGATATGAGCGCACGCTGCTTATCAGGTAATGCAGCTATTGATAATGATAAATCACGCATCAACGCTTCATCTTCCATCATTTCTTCAACAGTCATACTGTCATCATCACTTGGATCAAGAGTCCCATGCTTACACATATCCATAAGTGTAGCATCACCACCATCACCATCACCAACTTTCTGGTCTAATGAAGCATAAGTCTTGTCAGCATTTGCAAGCATATTGTACTCAGTTTTATCCATGTTGAAATCAATTAGGATATCATCTAGTTTCTCACCATTATCAAGGCGCTTATCTATCTGAGCATATTTCTTAACATCACTGGCTGGAATATTCACAATCCTTGATTTGCTCATAAGATGTGAATCCCTGTGAACATCTCTGAATACATACCAGGTTAAATATGAACTGAACTTATTACCTTTTCTGTAATCATACTTATTCAATGCGATAGCCATGCCTTTATAACCGTTCATTTCTATCTCATCCTGTGGTATGAAATGCTTCATTAGTTCATAATAATTACTAGCATACTTAAGGATTAGTCTTTTGTATGCAATTGTAAGCACTGATTTAGCTAACTGTGCATTGCTTAGTTGTTTCTTGGTGCGTTCTGGGTATTCTGTTTTATCCTTGTATTTATTACCATTGACTTCAATTGGATAATCCCATGGGTGTGAGTCGAAGATTATTTTTCCTAGGAATAATTCATCTTCTTTAGTTGTGAAATCACCTGCGTTTACTTTACGCATCAGCTCGTAAAGTCGCATTGTTATTTCAGCTGGTTCTAGTTCATTTACTTGCTTTAAATATTGGCTCATACGCCCTCCGTCATTTTCATCGGGGAATTCACGCCCCTCAGCACCTCTGGCATACGGCATCATTGTGTTCCTATTGTTATCAGCAGTCTTTCTCATTGAACTCATGTGAACAATGATAGCATTAGGATTACAATTAACCGTAAATTATAATCACTATTTTATTCTAATATTAATTTTACTAGTAAATTTAACTATTTTTAGTCTAATAAATTCTAGTAAAAGAAGTATTAGTAATTAGTAATTCAATTTTCATAGGTAATTTTCCGATTAATGTATGTCATTATTGGAATCGACTACCTCCGAGTATGCAATTCATTAACTATAATCATTTTCAATTTTGTTGGATTGTATTAATATCATTGCTAACAAACCTGCAAATCAAAAAATGAGAACAAAATTATAATAAGTTCATAATCTACCTGTACACAATTGAACTCATGCCTTCATAATATACAATCAGAGCAGTTAACCTAGTTAGCATGCGCATCCTACATACTATTAAGAGATATAGTGTAAGCACAATGTAAGCATGTAATTAATGAATCTAATGTGATAGTGCAAGTAAAATTTCAATGCTTAGATGTAAAAGTCTCAGACTGTAAATTTTATTATGGTCTAACAACGCAGTATCGCAGTTAACTGATTACACTGTTAAATCGGTTGGATTGTTAATGATTGTTAACAATTGTAAACACTATTTAGCAAGCAAAATTTCACTATAAAAAAGTAGGATTGAGTAAATACTCAATCCTACTAAAATTTATTATCTTATTATTCTCACTCAGTAGTGGTGGCGGTGATTGCTGTGGTTGCATCTGCATCTGAGTTAGAGTCAGAATCTGAATCAGTGCTCATTAATGCTAACACTCTGTTATCAATGTCAGCAGGTGCTAGGTTCATTGGGTCTTTTTTAAGAACAAAAGAATCTTGAATATGCTCAACATCATTAACATCCACTCTTGAATCACCTGATGATAATGCTGTTACCATGCTGGCATTTATCTTTGGTTTATCAGCGACTGAACCATCAGCATCAATACCATTTGATTGCATCCAGAAGTTAGTATCACGGGCTATAGTATTATCATCATTCACATTCACACCAGGATTTGAAATCACCCTGAATGATAAACCGTTATCAACAAAAGCTTTAGCAGTTTCCTTGACTTCAACACTTGCACGCATACCAGCCATTAAACTAGTCTCCATGGCTTCACTTAGTATTTCATGATACTTATCCTTATCACCATCAAACCAAGTATCAATAATAGACCCCGTGGCACCTGGGTCAGTTAGTTTATCAGCTTCAAATCCTTTCTCAAGTATAAGCCAGTTGCGAAATGCTGACATGTAATCACCAGCTGTACCATCAGTCTTATCAACAGGTCCGTTTATGCGTTCAGTCAGGTAGTAAGTGAGTTTACGCTGTATTTCCTTGGCATCATCAGCGAATGAGAAATGATTGCATTCACCACGACCTGCGTTCTCTGGTTTAGCATGGCATATTGATGATGCTAGTGTGCCATCAGGACGAACATATATTCCAAACCTACTGAATTGTTCATTATTATCATTTGAAGCCATTTTATGAACCACGCTCTTTTCCTTTTAATTAATCTAATTCCTAATGCTGTGAATATCTATCCAAACAGCTATTTTACTTGATTAACCAGTATTTTTTTATTTAACCCAGTATTTTATAATGCAAACAAAATGATTACTTAATTGCTTACATTGCTAACAAAGCTAACAATTGATATCAGATGTTAGCAGTAGTAGTAATACTAAGTCTATGAACTGTCTTACTTACTGTTTATCAGTTATCACTAGGTTCTGCTGGAGCAGGGCCAGCACTATCAGTTGGAACTTTACCAGTATCCTGAATACCACAGCCTGATAACATGCTAAGCATAAGAACAAGAATACTAGTAAGAATAATAGTTATTATCCTTTTATTAATCATTTTCATACTACTAATAATACCATTACTACAATTCTATAACCATAATAGAACATTATACTTATAGAATAGTGGCTTTCATTGTGATAATATATGCATACATGAAATTTATCACTGATAAGATAACACAACTAATATTCACCATCACCAATTATTAGTTAGAGATTATTATTTTTTTTGTATGCAAATTGTATACAAAAATGAACAGTGAACTTATACAATCAATCGCTATCAATAGTAAGTAGACTATAAGAGTATTAGGCACTGTGCTTATATAACAGTAATAAGTGTGTTTTAACATATATCTCTTGTAAAAGATTTAGAGACTACCACAGACGATTTTGTAATCCAACATTTATAAATTGTTAGCATTGTTAACATTGATAACAAGCACTATTAATGAGATAGTGTGCTATAGATAATTAACCTAGAGCCTACTTAGCCTTACAATAAGTATACTCAACATACTTATCAGCAAAACCAATAATTGAACCAGTGTTAGCATCAGCAATATTACCATTCTCAGGGTTCACAATACCACCAGTGGCTGGATCAATAAGCCTGCCATTAGAATCCATCTTAAGACCTGTGTTTGCATCAATGTCATCATTACTGCCAGCAGTGTTAGCAGTGTTAGCACTTGAACTGCTGCTATCATTACTAGCAGTGCTATCAATGCTAGCAGCAGTGTTAGCATTGATATTAGAATTACCTAGTGAATCATTAGCATCTGATGAAGAACTATTAGTAGATGTAGATGTTGAATTATCATCAGTGCTAATAGCTTGACTTACGGGTTTATCTGTTTGCAATGCATCCCAAATCTTAGACGCACTATCAGACCACTGAACTCTATTCGGGTCAGCAATATAAGGCTCTGTTGGCACTGTGATTGCATTAACACTAGTACTCATATCCATACCTCGTAATGAATAAGCTAAACCAGTTATAACACCAACATCAGCTAAACCAGAACTCATCTTAACATGACTTAAAGCTGCATTAGCCAGGTTATACAATTTAGTAGGATTAGATAGTATATAATCATCCTTCAACTTATGCATCAGTGCTTTAACCAGATGCTGCTGACGTACTGTTCGCATGATATCACTGCCATCAGTATTCAAACCATGCCTAATGCGAGCATACTGAGTAGCCTGAACACCATCAAGATGCTGTAAGCCACGCTTCAAATCCAACCCAGTATTATCATCCTGTAAATCCTGTGGTATGCATACATCAACACCATCAATACTGTTAATCATATCAGATAAACCACTGAAATCAACAAGTATGAACTGCTGCATATCCAAACCAGTCAAAGTGTTAACAGTGTTAACAAGACAGCTTGCTGCTATGCCATCATCATGCGTGGCATTATAAGCGGTTGGAAACACTGAGTTAAGCATTACATTATTACGGGCTGGGATTATGTCAGAACCAGTATTACAAGCTGGAGCATTAATAATACTATCCCTTGGTAAGCTGATTATGTCAACATGATTCCTATCAGCACTGATATGAACTATCATATTAGTATCAGACTGATGATTGTTAGCAGCATTGGGGTCATTACCACCGATAGCTGCATTCTCAGCACCTGACCTTGTATCCTGACCTATTACCATGATGTTGATAGCAGTGCCAGCATTGATATCAATTGGTTGCATTGATGCTGTATCACCATTCATTGATACTGATTGCTGTGGTATGTAAGTAAGTTTATTAGTTTGGATTGTTTTCTGCATATTGTGTGCAATGATGACAGCACCGCTACTGAGTATAGTGAGTATTGTTAGTAATGCCATCAGTATGCTTACAATGGTTGAGCGCAGTCTGTGGTCATTACTCCAGTCTGTTGCGTGTAATGGTGTTTCTTGACTGCTAAGCAATGGTGTTCTCATGTTAACAATTATATCAGTGTTATATTGTGTTTATAATATTGATGCTTTAGAATGCGTTGTGATGTGAAGTTAATAGAAGTTATCATTGGTTGTTAGAATGAAATGATGATTTGCTACAATTCTTTCATTTGATAATGCTTAATGCTTAATGCCAGCAATGCTAACAATGCTGGTTGTTAGAAAATGTAATCAATTGTTGTTAACATTGTTGGCATTTTATTGTGGTTGTTTAGTTTTTTACGCGCGTTGATTTATTTTTGATTTATTATTTAATAAAATAGAAAACTTAATAATTAGGATTATCATAAGTGAAAGGCATCCGAATCATGTGTATAAATTTTGACTAGGATGCCTTTTTACTTTATTCACTTATAATAAGATAAGGAGATACTGGGATTTTATTTTTTTACAAGGAATTATATGATATGAAATTTAATATGATTTTTACTATTCCTTTCACTATTATACTAATACTGGTTGTGATTCATGCTTATCAACAGGTATACTACCATGCTTAACAGCATAATCCAACCATTCAGAATCAGAACATCCTAGTATTACATGAAAACCAACAGCAGCGCCGATTTTACGAATACACATGATGCCCTTGAAAGCATTCTCATTATCAGCAATTGACTTAAAATCATCAACAACAAGAGTCACATCCTGAATAGTAGGTTCAACCAGGTGAATGTCATCCTTACGAGCATTCTCAAGTGCATTATACCTAGCCATCATTGTACCCATAAGCCTGATAACAAGACTCTCAGCTGCTTGCAATGTCGGCGCTGTCTCATGAATACCATTCATAATACTGCGAATAGCACCACCACGCAGGTCAATACCAAACAGCATGCCATTATTATCATGCTCTAATTGCATGAGTAATTGCTTGAAATCATCATCCCTAGTGTTATCATCACCAGTTATAATGAAATCATTGTTATCATAATCATGTGTTATCATATTTTTATCACTCATTACCATTACCAAAGAACTGGTTTAATTCATCAAGGTCATCACCATTATCATCATTATGATCCATTAGACCATTACCTGAATTATCATTGCTGTCATTGTCATCATTGTTATCATTTAACCCTGGTAAACCGTTATTATTCTGAGATTGAGTTGACTGGGTTTTCTCAGTGGCTTTACCAAGTGTCACTGTAATGTTAATTACATTAGTGCCATTACGGACAATAGTGAGTTTAGCCTTATCACCAACGGATGCAGCCCTAACATAACCTAGGACAGATTCAACACTCTCAATAGCATTACCATTATAAGCTACGATAACATCACCCATTTTAATACCAGCTTTATCAGCAGCGCCACCTGAAACAACGGATGAAACATACGCTCCGATTCTTGTGACATTATCAACCTTCACAGTGCCAGTCTTAATAGCAACACCAAGTTGAGCATGAGTAAATGAACCATTCTTAATAATAGATTCACCTACTTTCTTAACAAGATTAGAAGGGATTGCAAAACCAATACCAATTGAACCAGCAGATGAAGTATTATTAGAAACACTAGCAATAGATGATGTAATACCAATCACCTCACCACTGGCATTAAATAACGGGCCACCACTATTACCTTGATTCACAGCAGCATCAACCTGAATGGCATTTGTGACCACTGCATCCTGTGCATTGCCATCACTGCTTACACTGACAGGACGATTCAATGCTGAGATAATACCAGTGCTAGCAGAATTAGCATAACCCAATGGATTACCAATAGCCATTGTAGGCTGACCGACTTGCAGTGCATCACTATCAGCGAAACTCACAGCCTGTAAACCCTTTGGAACAGTATTCAACTTAACAATAGCAATGTCAGTAGTAGCATCAGAACCCTTTAAAGTGCCTTCATAAATCTGACCATTGGATAATGTCACATAAATAGTCTTAGCATCCTTAACAACATGATTATTAGTGATAATGTACCCATTGTTAGCATCAATAATGGCACCTGAACCAGCTGCAACACCATTGGAGAGTTGTGTTTGGATTGAAACCACACTAGGTGATACTTTCTTAATTACTGACTCCCAATCAGCTGTATCAGAGGTAACAGATGGATTAGACCCATTACCATCAGTTGTTGATTGTGATGTTGAACCAATGCTGTTAATGTCAGCACTTGTAGGCACTGTAATGGCACCTGAACCAATGAGTGCGCCTGATAATAACAGTGTTATGACACCAGTGATTACACTGCTGGTAATTACAGTTCGAGTGGTCGCTGGTTTAGATTGTTTAACTGGTTTAGTAGTAGGAGCTTGTGGTTCAGTAGGTGGTAAAACCTGCCAATCATTATTAGTGTTAGCATTGTTAGCATTTAATGGCTGTTGAGCATTATTAGCAAATGGCTGGAATTGCTGTGTATTCTGAGACTGCATAGCAGTATTAAACTGCTGGGTTGTAGCATAAGCACCATACATAGGTTGAGGCATAGGAGATTGTGATACCTCAGTTGGTGCTGGTGCTGTCTGAGCAGGTGCTTGTATTGGTTCCTGCTGTTGTGTATTCATGCCAGCATTGTTAGCATTAGCAGGCTGGGCTGGGATTGTATTATTTGCTACAGGTAGTACTTGGGTATTAGAGTCAGTTGTAGGATTGCTAGCAGTGCTGGCATTAGTATTATTGTCAGTCTGGCTAGTGGTAGTTGTTGTATTAACTGTAGGCTGCTGTTCTGGCTGGTTTGTATTATTGTCATTTGGAGATTCTAATGTCATATAATTATATCCTTACCTGATATTTCTCATAACTATTATATACATATCACAATATTATCATACTTAATCTGAAAATAAACTGAAAATCTCATATGTATTTCATACGAATTTTTTAATTTCTTCTCATGATTAATGTAATTACAAGATAGTTTTACATATTTTATTTTAGCTTACTTATTCTATCATAATCATATTCACTTGTTTGCAATCACTGCACATGAGTGCAATTGTAGTTAGCATTAGATTTAGACGGTGATAATGATAAGTTTAGTGAGAGTAAAGAAAGAAACCAGAATTATTCAGTTATATTAAACTTCTGTTAGCAAGTTGCAAGCAAAAATAATCCTACTAGGTTCACTAAGTTAGTAAAGTTGCACTGGTAATCTACTAAATAACATGTGAGTTAATAAAAAATATAGTAAATTGCAATCGCCATTGTTCACAATTTACTATATTTTCATCAGTGAATATCATAAATACATTAGTTTAATGTTAATTCTTAATTTATTTATCTTAAACTGCTATTGCTATTATTGATATGATTATAATTAGTATGAATAATGGTACGAATACGAAATTCTCAACAAAACCACCAGCTTTTATCTTAAGAAACCTGATATCATACCAGAATTTACCTCTAATTTTAAAAGGAAAAAGAACAGGGACACCACTAGTTGTAAAACAATCACCAAGTATATGAATAAAATAACCAACACCCAATGAAACACCCACGATAGTATAAGAAATACCTGAAGGCATTGAATACAACAAGAACCAAGCCACTACAAATGACATACCAAGTGAAACAATAGTATCAACAGCCTTCTTAGACTTCCAAATTGAACCTATTATCGTTGATAATGATAAGTCAGTTGAAATAAAAGCAAGCACCAATGCCATCATCCTACCATTAAAAGGCACAGGTCCTAACTTAAAACTGATAGCAGGTGAACACAAGAATGCAAACAATGCACCAATTATTATAGCTGATAAAGCAGTATGATAAAATGACCTATGCGGATTATCCAAATCCTTATCATACTTAGTATGCACTGCTGTTTTAATAAGCGGCGCAGTCCCACGCATAAAAGCTGACACCATTGAACCAAAAATACCAAGTTGACTCTCAGCTGATGAATTAGTATTATCCAAATCAGGCAGTAAGGCACCACCAGATGCTGTCAATGCAATCAATGCAAGCACTATAAGCGACCCATTAGAATTAGGCGCAAGTTTATCATACAATGATGGTATGAAAGCAAAAATAGCAAGTATCACAGCAACCGCTGATAAAGCATGCGTGCGACCCATGAACGCATCATCAGAATCAATCTCATTAACCAGGAATGACTTGTAATCATTTGAAAACATACACTCTTAATATCCCATAAAGTGAAGCCACAGTCTGAGAATCTTTATCACCAAGACTGTGGCTTCACTTGCACTTATCACTGTTAACAATGTTAACATGAACTTTATGATTAACTTATTATCATGCAAGCAATTTTCTCACTGATAACTTACCTATCAACTGCCATTATCAGTTTAGCATTAGATGCTAAAGGTGCATTCATCCTAGATGCTCTCCTGGTAGTATCCAACCTGATTGGTTTAGTTGAACGACCAGCTATGATATCAGCATTAACCATAGCATCAGTGATTACATCCTTAGCTTGCATTGTATGCATGATAACACCAGTACCAGCACGCTTCTGCCTTGGTATATCAGACACAGCAGTTCGCTTCATAGTAGCCTTGGATAATGAGGTTATAACATCAGTCTTAGGGTTAATTGACAATGAAGCGGTTACAACTTCATCACCCTTACCTAGTTTAATACCAGTAACACCACCAGCACCAAAACCAGTTGGTCTTAGCTCATCGACTGAGAATCTGATTGCTTTACCTAGTTTAGTTGATAGGATAATGTCAGGTGAACCATTCTTCTTAGGTAGATTCGCTGGCAGTGTGAACGCTGCTACAATGCGTGCATTACCTTTCAACCCATGATAAACATGGGATGACCATTTATCATTAAACTTAGCTTCAGTTTCTTTAACAAAACCATCAGATGAAATTGTTATCATTGTACTATCTTCTGGTGCAATGCTGACAATGCTTACATTATCTGGTGTGCTGAATGCTGATTCTGCTGGTGTATCCTTATCTTCAGTGAAGTAAGAAGCTGGTATAGCATAACCATTACCGTCTGAACCGATTGCAAGTATCCGGCTTTTAGTTGATACGCTCATTGTATTACGCATTGGTTTATTATATGGTTCCTTGGTTCTGATAATCATGCCATTCCTACCATTTACAGTTATGATACATGGCACATCCTTATCAGCATCACGGATTGCACGACGGGCTGCTTTATCCATCTCAGCAAGCTCTTCATCAGTCTTATCAAGGATTTCCATATGCCTTGGTGATGCTATTATCTTAGCTGTTTCAACAAGCAACCTATCAACTTCATCATCAAGAGCCTTCTTATCAGTAAGAATGTCTGTAAGATGAGCATTCGTTGCTTCAAGTGATTTTTGTTCTGCTTGCAACTCATTCTTATTCTGTCTAGTTAGCCTACGAAGCTGCATAGACAGAATATACTCAGCTTGTTCATCGCTTATCTTAAAACTCTTACGCAGCTTATCATGCGCTGTCTTATCATCATTAGATGACCTGATTATCTTAATAGCTTTATCAATGTCAAGTATGACAATCAGCAAACCTTTGATTTGCTCGATTCTTTTAGCGTTCTTCTCACGTTGGAACTTGCTGACATTGAATACACATTGTCTGCGTAATTCAAGGAACTGGTTGAATAATGCTTTAATACCAACCTTCTGAGGTCTGCCATTATAAATCACAGTGTTATTGACTGCGAACTTTGATTCAAGGTCAGTATACTTATAAAGTGCTACTGCGATAGCACGGGGGTTAGCACCTTGTTTGACTTCAATTTCAAATTTCAAACCTGATGTTGCGAAGTCAGACTGGTCAAGAACTCTTTCAATACCAGCTAATGCTTTACGAGCTGGAGCGTAAGTAGCATACTTTTTCTTCTTCTTAGCTGCATCCTTACCTTTAGCATCCTTCCAGTTCTCTGATTCAAAGATTTCAATTATCTTATCCTGAACCTGAGCAATTGTAACCATTGGTGGGAATTCTGTGAATACAATTGTTGACCTGCCACCAGAACCTGGGACTATATCATAACGAGCACGCATGGTCATTGAACCAGCGCCTGTTTCATAGTAATCTCTTATACCTGTTGTTCCTAGTACAACACCGCCTGTCACCCAATCAGGTCCTGGCATTAGTTCCATTATCTTATCAATTGTCGGGTTAGGATGCCTTAGCATATAGCGAGCTACTTTCATAGCTTCAGTTGGGTTATGCTGTGGCATTAGTGTTGCAAAACCAGTTGCAATACCTTGAGCACCGTTAATTACACTAACTGGGAACCTTACTGGTATCAATGGTGGTTCATCTAAATCACCATCATAATTTTTACCCATTTCAACCGCGTTCCATTTTAATTCTTCCATTGAATCCATGGCGGCTTTAGTCAAGCGACCACTAATATAACGAGGTGCTGATGCGCGGTCACCAGGGAATTTAGCGAATGAACCATGTGGTTCAACAAAAGTTGTTCTCAATGAGTATGGTTGAGCCATGCGCACAACTGATTGCACGATGCTGGCATCACCATGAGGGTGATACTTCATTACATCACCTTGTATTGATGATACTTTAACAAATGGTGATGATGGGGTGTATTTTTTAGTGTACATTGCCCATAGTATTCTGCGCTGTACTGGGATTAACCCATCCTCACCTGGGATAGCTCTATCAAGTATGGTTGATGCTGCGTATGGTAGGTAAGTGTTTGGGACGAAATCCTTGATTTCAGTGCTTACAATGTCTTTGGCGATACCATTATCAAAATCCAATGAGCCTTTGCTTGCATCGCCTGATGTTAGTTTTGACCGTCTTGCCATGTCAGAAAGCCGTAATCCTTCCGTTCAATTTACTCGCTAATAAGCGCATAAACTAAAAATTGCTTATATTAATTTACTACTATGATATCATTTGAGCCAGTCATCAAGCTTGATGACTGGCTCAAAAATTACTCATTCATGAGATAGAAGCAGGATATGATGAACTGAATACAATGCTAACAATTAGTTAACAAGTGGATGGTAAGTCATGATTTTAATACCCGGAGACCTATTTGATTCTGATGATGCCTTATTCAGATAATCACCTAAAGCACCCTTCACAGTATTATAACCATTGCTAATAGTATCTTTAAGCTTTGAAGTATCAATGCCACTATCACTACCATTATTATTATCAGTGTTATCATTGTTTGCATTGCTGTCATCATTCTTATTTAATGATGGTAGTGATGAAGCATTCTTATCCTTGGTTACATGAAACAGAATATGCTTATTACCATCATAATCAACTGAATCAACGGTCCAGTTTGATTGGATAATTGCATGCTCACCAGTGTCAGTTACAATGCTGATATCCATTTTAAGAGGGTCAATTTGATTATATTTCATAATCTGATACGCATTGCTTAGCTTCTGACCTTTCAATGAATCCCAGTCAAATGCCTTCGCTCTCTTGGTTAGTTCATCAACTGGTGCTGGTTTAGTTGTAGTAGTAGTGCTGGTTGTGGTGTTTGATGTAGATGCGGGTGCATTCTTAGTATGCGTTGTTGTGAATGGATGCATTGTTGCTAGCATTGCAAACATGATAATAAGGAATACAATCCAGAATATTGGGCGCTTAAGCATTGGTTTACGAGCCTTATTATTAGTGTTATCATTATTGTTCACAGTGTAGTTATCAGCGAGTGGTATATTATTACCAGATCCGTAAGCTGCGCGTGGCTGATCATACAATGGGTTATCATCATCCTCAAAAGAAATAGGAATCTGCTGTGTGTCATCAATGTCAGCACGCTGCATTACCATTGTTGCTCGCATGCTATCATCATCATTATTATTCATCATCTGAGTTCCTCCTGCGTTCTTTATTTCAATAGCAGTATAAGTATATCACATTATTTATAGATTGTCAATATTGTTAGCAATGCGAGCAATATTGTTAGCAAATGCGAGCAATTAATGGTTTAACCACCAGCATGGGTGAAACCGCTGGTGATGTATTCCAGCGGTAATTCTTACTCATGATTTTTTTATAATAGTGACAGGTATATGAGTGTCATCATGCAGTATTGTTTCTGAATCATCATGCGGTGTTGCATCAACAATTGTTTGCATTTTCAGTGTGGCATCAGTTACCTTAGATAGGTTGGTTTTACGAACGGTTTCATTGAATTGCTCAATTAGAGCATCAACTGCGGTTTGTGTTGTCACCATGAGCTTATCAGCATCAGGGTATGAATTAGGGTCAACCTTGATTTTCTCATACATTGTGATGCCATCAGTTATTGAATCCATCCTGCTAGCATACTCATTCTTAATGTCATCAGGATTAGCTCCTGCTTCATTTACCTTATTGAGCATGTCATCGTATGCGATTGCTACATTGCGTGCAAGTGTACTACCATTGCTTGCAAGTGCTAATAGTCCATCAGGTGCGTTTGAGCGCTTTGCTTTCCAGTGCTTGTTATTATTAGTTTTCTTGCAAGCATTGGTGGCGTTGGATTGCTGATTACTATTAGTATCATTACTGATATCTGATAGTATTTCATCAATGATGTTTACTGCTATTACAGTCATTGCAAATCCAAGTAGGATGAATAATGCCACTATTGCTATTTTAAGTGTGAGCATTAGTGCTCTTGCTATCAGCCCTGGTAGGACTGTGATAGCAAGCAGTATAAGGAATACTGTAAGCCATGGGTGTTTTGAGAACCATTCTGTATTTGAGTGATTCTTATTATTAATGTTTTCATTCATGTTAGCATTATTGTAATCAGTCATTTCAACATCCTATTCAACAATATATTTTCTATCGTATCATAATTATATCAGTAATCTATCTGTCTGTCAATATTAGCATTGGTTTTATAAGTGTTCATGTTAGCATATGCTAGTTTGTAGTTTAGTGCTTAGTTAGATAGTTAGCTTATTTTTAGAGTATTCATTCAGTAGTAATTATTGATTTACATTCATATAGCGTTTATTAGCTTATCATAAGTAAGAAACGGTGCCTATTACGCGCTCGGAGAAAAGGAAAAACAAAAATCCGAAACGGTAATGACACCGCATGATGCTAATATCAACTATCACACGCACCATTGCATGCAAATGCTAACAGATTGTATCCATATAGTGATAGAAAGGTTTAGTTTGATAAAGCAATACTGATAACACTGAATCAAGAATAATACTACTTATTGCTTACAATTGTACGCATTAATGATTTACAGCAATCAAATCAGCAATGACTGTATGAGAACAAGTGTAATCAGCACATACCCGTTGACCAGGTTAAGTGGTGACCATTTTAAGTTTTTTTAGTAGGATTCCATTATTATTATAAGTAATGTTAAATATAAGCAATCATGTTAACTATTAGTGTCAGAATGCTTGCATGTTTACAATTTGCATTCACTAGCTCATTATCAGAGATGAATACTTTTAGTATTTGATTAGCAAGTGAACTAATGAGAAGTAAGTGCTAATGGTTTATCTGAGTGTTTACAAAATTGTATACATTTTATGCTAGCAGATTTGTATGGTTTACCATTATGAACTAATGTGTAAGCTCTTATTTATTATATTCACCACCATTCATCATTACTGGTATCACCTATGCCAGCAATAACATCATTCACAGCCCATTCAATAGGCATGTTAATGAATTCATCAGAGTTAAGAGCGTTAATGCAATCATTGATAACATCATCTGATAATAAGTGAGCGAAGTATACTTTAGCTGGGTTCTGACCACGCATTTCACCAGTTGCGAAAGCTTCTCTTATCATGTCATCAAGTGCATTCAATAATGGTATACCAGTTGAAATAGTATCATACAAGTATAAACCAGCTAATTCTTCTGCTGATACATACCTCCATAATAATTGGTCATCATTACTCCATAATTGTTTATCCATGAACCTGATAGCCCATTCAGCCTGGTCATTTGATAATTCAGGATGATCCATTATAAGGTCATTAACCATTTTCTGTAGGCTTTTCTCAACATCAAAAACAAGAGCACCAACATCTAATTCAGTAACATCTATACCAAATATTTTTGCTTTCATGAGAACAGTGTTAGACTGCTGTTGAGTTGCTCGTTTATTTGCTATTTCAAGTTTCTTAGCATACTTATTATATAAACCAGGATTACTGGCATATGCACGCAGTTTGTGTTCAATAATGTCATCAACAAGACCAGTGAATACAGCGTGTGTTTTAGCCCTGTACTCAGCTTGTAAGTAGCTTTTATCAAATGCAATACTATTATACCTAGCTGAGAATAGGAATATAAGGTCATCCTCAGTAGGCCACATTTCTTGACCTGATGCGAATGATGCACGCATTAGTGATGATTCGTTTAAGCCTTCATTCGCATTAGCATTATATTCATCATCATTCTCATCTTCTTCAGATGAGATATTGAAATCATCATCTTCAAATCTATGAGACACTACTTAGACTCCATTCTGCATGCTTTACTCACTTATACTTGTTAACCAAAAGTTAACTGATGATTTACTATTATCAGCTAAAATATATATGTCATATATTATTCGTAGCTCATTAATAAGTGAACAGTGAACATCATAATGCTAACATATGTTTTCATTGCTAATTAATCTAATAATCATAATAGTATTAAATTATTAATGTTATTCATATAGGCAGTTCACTTGATTTACACTTATAATACGGCTGCAATTAATTAGAATAATATATTCAATATAATACCAATAATAGCAATTATAAAACCACCTGTCAGGAACCCACGGACATAAGCGTTAGACTTTTCTTGTTCCTTAGCATCCCATTTCTCTCTATCATTAAGATTCTTGAAAACATTATATGCATTAGTATCATTACTACCAATCATATTCGCAATAATACTGTGGTCATATGAATGCTGCGAACTATTATTAATACCAGTAATAATGCCAGAATTAGTAATAATATTATCAGGATTCACAACATGCGATTTAACCAACCTACTAGTGCTAGTGTTAGTGTTAACAGTGTTAGCATTGCTAGCATTATCAGAATTACCATCACTCTCAGTATTTACTGTAGTAGTATTAGCAGTAGTCACTGGAGTAATGCTGGCATTGTCAGCATCAGACTGTGAACTATCTGAGGGTGATTCATTACCATATTCTGGTGCAGTGTCAGTAGGCAGACCCATTTCTTTTCTTGCTTCAACAGCAATATTATGTAGCTTACCTTGAAAATCATGAATGGCTTTATCCATCATGTCATTAACATCATTAACTATATCATCACCTGAAATACTACTATTGCTATCAATGTCAACATTGCTAACAGTGCTACTATTACTATTATTGTCAGCATTGCTAACAGTATTCTCACTACTAGTAGTACCAGTTTCTTTTATCTTAGCAGTGCCAGTCTTAGTGTCATCATTCTTAGTAGTATCAGTATTTACTGCTGGCAGTGTTTTATCATTGTCAGCAGTATTGTTTACAGTATCATTATGAGCTGTTTTAACTGTTTTATCAGTTGTTTTCACTGTATTGTTTGCAGTGTTGTCATTCGCAGTATTGTTTGCAGTGCTGTCAGTAGTAGTCTTATTCTCATTAGTGGTAGTCTGTTTATTAGCTGGTTTAGATGATTTATTAGTAGTCTTAGTAGTTTTCTTTACTGTTTTCTTATAAGCATTAGGATTATTATGATATGCTTTCTTATCGCTTGATACTGTTGATGTTGAGATACCAAGCTCATTAGCTATTTCCTTGTTAGTCAGTCCTTTATCAGCTAATTCAATAACCTTAAGCCTGCGTTGTATGAGTTCATTTGATGGCATTGTAATTACCTTTCACTTGTTTTCACTTATTTTATTAGTTAACTTAACCGCTCATTTACTTGCTTTAAAATATCTTCATGTATCTCATTAACTGAGCGATTATCACAATCAATTACAATAAACCGCCATGGTTCAGCACTAGCTAATGATATGAAACCATCCTGAACCTCTCTCATACTACTAACACTCATAGCATCAAACCTGTCTAACTCTGAACCTTCATCCTTAGCCCTGCTAATAATGCGTTCATGTAAGCATTCAAGGTCATTGAATCTTAATATGATTGTTAAATCAGGCTTAATATTATGAGAAGCTATGAATGTCAGGTCGCGTAATCTGCTTAAGTTCAGCCCGCCTAGGATTCCCTGGTAAACAAAAGTGCTATCCATGAACCTATCACAGATTACATTACGCCCTGTTAGCAATGCTGGCATGATAACATCCTCAGTAAGTTTAGCCCTAGCTGATAGGAATGCGAATGCCTGCGCCCAGCCATCAGCTTTAGCAATAGCGATATCAGTTATTTGCTTACCATAAACCGTACCCTTGGGGTCGCTTGTAAGCAGTGCATGCATGTCATCAGCCAGCAGTTTTGATTGTGTGGTTTTACCAGTGCCATCACAGCCTTCAAATGTTATGAATACATTATTGTTTTCAGTCATGCTTGCAATGCTAGCATATCATGTTTACATTATGCTAAGTTGTTTTTTACTGGGTTAGGTTGACTGGCTACAATACCAGCACTGCGTGTTAACAGGTGTTAACAAGTGCTAACAAATCAGGTTTTACAAAACTAATTAATGCTAATGATAAAGCTTATGGTTGTAGTCATGTATGAAATTTGCTTCATCCGTTGCAGGTTAAAATAGTAGGATTCCAGCGCACTAATTTGTAAACATTGCTGACATGCTATTGCTAACATATGTTAACAAAACTAATCATATAACTTATAATGGTAAATTTAGCTTGTTGATAAAATTTAATGCCAGCAATTATGTTAACAATTGCTGGCATTACTAATTAATTTTTATATTAGAGTTAGTATCAGATACTAGTTAGGACTGCCTCAGCATCATTCAGACGCTGTACATAATCATTCTTAGTACGAGTATATAACTGGTTCAATACAGTTGATTCCTTAGCAGCATCCTTCCAGGACTGAGAAAATGCACCTGACTCATTACCTGAAATCTCAGCAGCTACATCCTTCTCACAAGCAAGCACTCTATTCCAATGTTCCTTACGCTCATCCCTAGTGAGTGAAGCAAAAGTAATAGCAATAGAGAACGGGTCATCAAGCTTGCTGATAATATCTCGTTCATCATTCAATGCACGCACTGCTGCATTTCTAATATTAGGATCAATTAGTGCAACGATAGTGTTAGCCTTTGAAGCTGCATAATGTAAGCCAGCAAGTGCTTTCACTAATCCGAAAGTGCGTTCATCAGCGGCTTCAAGAACATCATTGAGTGCAAGAATGCGTTCAACATTCTCCCTGGTTATACCATTTGAACCGCTTTTACCTGCGGTGTTATTACGCTTCCTATGACGGCGTGGTTTAGCCTCTGTATCAGTATTATCCTTATGCTCATCATCAGAAGATGCAGTATTATCATCAATGGGTTCTTCAACATCATCATTAACAGGCTCATCTACTGGTTCAGGTTCAGGCTCTTCAGGCTCTGAAGCAGATGATGTATTCCAAGTAGAAGCTGGAGTAGGAATTGGAGACGGTGAACCAAATGGGTTAGAACCTCCGAAATTATAATCATCAGCCATTTTTATAATGTTTTCCTTTCAATTAATAATTTTATCTAAAGGCAATTAACATATCAATATCATTAATACTAACAATAATGATAATACCAAAAAGAAAGTTATACTTGACAAAACCAATTTTAGTATCATAAGCATTAAGTGAATGCAATAATGCAAACATACTGAGAACAAGTACACTATTGCATATTGTATAAATACTCATAATACACTTATCATTAGCATTTATTTGTATTATGCTGTATGCTGGTTGCATTCATAGTGTTTACAATTTTGTTTACAAGATTAATGCGTTGGAATGCTCACAGTTTTAACAGTATGGTTGAACAGCGCAATTCTTTTATAAGAATAATGCATGAATGGTGTTAATTCTATTTTCAATAGTAGTTTTTTAATTCATATTGTTTACTGTTAGCACTTAGCACTATTATTGGATGGTTTATTAGACCTTCTAATTGTTTTTTACTATTAAAAAGCATTGTTTACATGTTTACAATATAATTACATGTTAGTTTTTTAACTTCATACTTACACTATCAAAGTTGAATCAGTGCCTTATCGCAGTGATAGATTTTGGTAATTTATCACTGTATGATTATAAGTTGGTGAAATTGCTAATATCAAAATCTAGCGCAATTTTACCTGTTTTATGAGTAGTTAGTCATAAACGCGATTTTTAACAATTTTCAAGAAATCAGTCATCCAGCAGCCTTGATAAATCAGACTTACTGGATGGCATCGATTTTAAGCAAAATAATTACACTCAAAAAATAGTAAAAATACTAATATATTGCAAACACTTTCACTACAAACCTAGTCTAAGCTTTTATTCACTTGCTATCAACTGCTCACATATGATGCATACATTGCAAACAATTGTTATCAATATTATGCACTAAAAAATAAAGAAACCAATAATAAAAACAAACCATAATTAATAAAACAATCTAATAATGAAATCACATGCTAACAACATGCTAACAACTATTGCTGTTAACAACATGCTAACATTAACTCACATACACATACTAATGGCTTACCAACGCTAATTAATTGTAGTTTTGCTGGTAAGCCATTGTGTGCAACTAGTCTGGATACACAGAATTACAGAATGGTTAAGTGAATCATTAGAAGCATCATATCATCATTCTAATTGAATCTTAATGATAAAGGATCAGACCAACTATTAAGTCAAGCATCAACGAATGAAATTACCAGCTTATCAGCATTAACAATACCAGCCTGCTTAAAAGCACTATTAAGCAGCTTACTAACCATTACCTGAGTACGAGAATTATTATTCCTAAGAACAAGAGAAATCTCATTCTCAGACACCTTACTAGGCATACCATCAAACAACTGACTAACCTGCTCAACAGTCTTACCAGTCTTACTAGCCATAGCCTCCCTGATATCACTCCATCTCAACAGAACATCATCAGCCGCACCCATGCCAGCAGCAGCACTATCAACCTCAACATCATTCAACGGTGGCAGACTACTAGTATTGTATTCACTGCCAGCATTGCCAGCAGCAGTAGACTTCAAAGCAGCTGCCTTCTTCTTAGCCTTCTCTTTTGTACGCTCGAATACAGTAGCCGCGCTTAAACCAAGTAAACCACATGCACGCATGAAATCATAATATGAGATAACAGGTTCATCCAACCAGTTAGATGTATCCAATGATAGTTTATCTTGTAATCCATCAACACCTAATTCTGATTCAGAAGCTGCATCCAGTAATACTTCCTGTGTTGCAATCGTAGCAATAGCATACTTATCAGTCATTATCCTTAATTCCATTCTATAATACTAAAACCTACTTCTATTAATGCTATCACATGATAAAAATAAATGCAAACAATAAATTACCAAAACTTATCAATAATCTAGCATACTAACCTAGGCTAGGATTGATACCTATGTTATGATGGATGCAATGTATACAAGCTAACAATCAAATCTTAATAGAATAGAACTATACTCTTATATTTGCTGGCACACTAGCAAATATGCTTACACACTAACAATTTTGCTGGCACGCTAGCAATAAAGAGATGTTAGCAAATTGTTAACAATGATGAATAAAAACTTATGACTTATGATAGTATTAATTGATATCATTATAAGTGAACTAGAAAGATTAACCTGATAAAAAAGTTGGAAGGAGGTGAGAGAATTGTATTTAACCCAATCGAATTATATTAGGCACTTAACAAAACAAGAGTATGAGGCTATCCTTGAAATGTGCGCTT
>Ga0256406_1003087_pt1 | contig 21570 bp, 13 predicted proteins | sample RumenRJG_03DNA_FD_185986 | JGI IMG/M metagenome (GOLD analysis project Ga0256406, IMG submission 185986) | Bovine rumen microbial communities from Lethbridge, Alberta, Canada - RJG_03 | ecosystem: Host-associated > Mammals > Digestive system > Stomach > Rumen | place: Canada: Alberta | collected... | reverse complement strand
CATTGTATTTTACATGCAAGAATTGCGGTCTTGCTCCAGCTGCGCTTTCAGTTCGCCGATTGAACTGAAGCGGTGTTCGTCGCGGATCTTGTGGAGGAACGTCACCTTTATCGGCAGGCCGTAGATGTCCTCATCGAAATCGAAAATGTTCGTTTCTATCGTGAGCCTTGTGTCGTGACTCACAGTGGGACGCAGACCGATGTTGCACATTCCGGCTAGGATGCGCCCGACTGCCTCGACCCTTACTTTGTAGACCCCGTTGCCCGGGACAAGTTTCAACGGCTCGTAAAGCTGCATGTTCGCTGTTGGAAAGCCGATTGTGCGGCCAAGCTGGTTGCCTGCCACTACGACGCCTAATAAGGAATATTCATAACCTAGCATCTGATTGGCCTCCTCGATGCAACCAGAGGAGATAGCCTTTCGGATTTTAGTCGAGCTGATCACCAGCCCTCCTGGAATTTCGATTTTACTGCAAAGGATTACGTCCACGCCTTCGGCCTCTGCTATCTTTCCGATTTCATCCGGCCCAGCCAAGTCGCTGCCGAGGCGGTTGTCGTACCCAAGAAGGATAGCCTTGCAACCGAAACGGCCTACGAGATATTCATGAATATATTGCCTTGAAGTCAGACGGCTGAATTCCTTCGTGAAAGGCAGCACTTCGACATGATCCACGCCCAGCCCTTTCAGAAGCTCCGTCTTTTCATCCAAGGAAGTAAGAAGGCGAAGATTACGGGCATCATCTTGAAGGACATTACGCGGATGAGGCCAGAAGGTGACGACCATGCTTTCATCGCCACGCCTTCTAGCTTCATCGATCAGCGTAGATATGACATGACGGTGCCCGATGTGGACACCGTCGAAAAATCCAGTAGCTATAACCATTTCACCAACTCGAAGTCCTGCCTGTGAGGCAGCAGCTCATTCATAGCATACATCCTCACGGCAAACTGGTACATTCCAGCCCTCTGCGGCTCGACAGACGCATGGTATGTAGCAATGCCATCTTTATATTCGACTACATTGGACTGGAAAACCTCTTGAATATGCAGCTGGCGTTTTCTATCGGTCGTTGCGACAAGCACCTCAACGCCTATTTCTTCAGGCTTGATATTGCCTAGATTCAGTACTACCTCCACATTGAGGTCGCTGCCATGATCTAAGCTATAAGATGCTTCTGGCAGCTTCTGAGAGATCACCTCGATGTCATTCCAGTACCTGCGCATCCTAGATTTCCAAGCCGAGATCTTCCGGGCGATGGCATAGTCATCGCCCACGAGCATTTGCGTCCTCTTCGCCTGAGGATAATAGAATTTTTCGCAATAGTCAGTCAGCATCCTATTAGTAGTGAAGTTGCATGCTACCTGAGCTATAGTGTTCATTATATAGCCAATCCATGTCTCTGGCAGATTCGTCTTAGGATCTACGTCATAGTAGGCAGGAGCGATATCATTCTCTATCGTCGTGTAGATAGTCGCAGCATCCAGCTCATTCTGGTAGTTATTATCTTCGTAAACCTGTTCTTGAGGCAATGCCCAGCCGGCACCTTCCTTGTAGCCCTCAACCCACCAGCCGTCAAGCACAGAGAAATGCATCACGCCATTCATTGCAGCCTTCTCCCCTGATGTTCCGGAAGCCTCAAGAGGCCTCGTAGGATTATTCATCCAAACATCCACGCCTTGTACGAGCCTCTTAGCCAGAGAGATGTCATACCCTGGCACGAAGACTATCTTCCCAATGAATCTTGGCTGCTTGGAAATGTCGATTATCTGTTTTATCAAATCCTGGCCAGCCTTGTCGGCAGGATGCGCCTTGCCAGCGAAAATGAACTGCACCGGATGCTGAGGATTATTCACGATGTCACTCAGCCTGTCAAGGTCAGAGAAAAGAAGCGTGGCCCTCTTATACGTAGCGAATCGTCTTGCGAATCCGATGGTCAGGACATCATCACGGAGATTCTCTTTTATCGCCACGATTTCCTTTGGCGAATAGTGATTGCACAGGGCAGAATCCGAGATTCTCTCTTTAACGACCCTTATCAATCTCTTTTTCAGCACCTTGCGAGTATCCCAAATTTCAGCGTCAGGAACTCTGTATATGCCTTCGAAGCACTTCTTGTCGTAGTGATGGGTCTTGAACTCCGGCCCGAACACTTTGTCATGAATCTTCTGCCATTCAGCAGCACACCATGTGTAATAGTGAACTCCATTCGTGACGTAGCTTATGAAAAGTTCTTCAGGAAGATATCCAGGATACATCTTGCTGAATATCTCTTTCGACACGTCGCCATGCAGCTTAGAAACTCCATTTACGTTCTGGCTGAGGTTAGCGGCCAGGAAACTCATTGAGAATTTTTCGTTAGGGTCAGATACGCTGGCTTTGCCCAAGCCCATGAGAGTATCCCAGTCAATCTTCAGGCGAGGCGGGTAGTGGCCTATGTATTTTCTTAGCAGATCCTCATCAAATGTGTCATGTCCCGCTGGCACAGGCGTATGAGTCGTGAAGAGCGACGAAGCCCTGACTACCTCCAATGCCTCACCAAAGTCAAGATTGTCATTCTGAATATATTCCCTCAGCCTTTCAATACCGGTGAATGCAGCATGTCCCTCATTGCAATGGTATATCTGAGGATTCAGGCCAAGGCTGCGCAGAGCCCTGATTCCGCCCACGCCGAGGAGCAGTTCCTGTTTGAGCCTGTTCTCCCAGTCTCCGCCGTACAGATGATACGTTACCTGACGGTCTTCCGGAATATTCGCCTCGTAATCTGTGTCGAGAAGGTAAAGATCGGTCCTGCCGACAGCCACTTTCCATATTCTTGCCGTAATTATCCTCCCTGGGAAGGCTACGCTAGCAGTAACCCATTCACCATTGTCATTGATGACAGGCTCTGCCGGAATTTTAGTGAAATCTTGGGCATCATAACGCGCCACCTGCTCGCCCTGGCTTGTAATAACCTGCGTAAAATATCCATAACGATAAAGAAGGCCGATGGCTACCATATTCACGTTCATGTCTGAAGTCTCTTTCAAGTAGTCACCAGCAAGGATTCCAAGACCCCCTGAATATATTTTCAAAGAGCTGTCGAGACCATACTCCATGCAGAAATATGCTATCTCGGGATCTTTGCGCTCCGACTTTTTAACCATGTAGGCATTGAACTCATCCATGATGGCTCCGAGTCTTCCAAGAAAAACCTCATTATTCGCCAGTTCGTTGAATCTTTTTAGGCTCACTGCATCAAGCAGGGCCATTGGATTATGATTTGTCTTATACCATATGTCTGTGTCGATTGATTTGAATAGTTCTTTCGCATCGTTATTCCAGCACCACCAGAGATTTTTTGACAGGGTCTCCAGCCCTGATAGAGCATCTGGGAGATGACGTCTTACGACAACACTCTTCCAAGATGGATTGTTGATTTCTATCTTCTTATATTCCATTGTCTTATCTGCTTCCATCTCCTCATGGGAGTCTCCTATTGTTTCTTTTACCTTCGATATTGCCTTTGAATATGCTTCTTTATAATACTGTATCTGATTTTCCCAGAGAGCGATTTTTGAGACATCCCTCGCAGATTCCATATATTCCTTTCTCTTCGCATCGTCCAGAGCAGCAATCTCTTTTACTCTGTCCACCACGCCATCGACTACATCGAAATAATTCGAGTCTGTCCTGTCGACGACTGAGATGCCAGGGTGATCTTTCTCATAATGCGTCCTAACCCACAAGCCGAAACCTGAAAGGCTGGTAGTCAATGTAGGAACCCTGAAAGCCAGGCTTTCTAGAGGAGTGTAACCCCAAGGCTCATAATATGACGGGAATAGAGTGAGGTCCAAGCCGACCAAGAGGTCGTAATATTTCATATTGAATATTCCATCGCTTCCATTGAGATAGGAAGGAATGAAATATACTTTCACGCGGTTTCCCTTCGCATTGTCGAATTTGAGTTCCCTCAGGCGCCTTGTGATTATGTCGTTTTCCTTGTCCATGAGAACATGGCTGACCTGCGTAGTATAATCCGCCTGAGTTCCAGATAACTTTGAGAGCAAGTTCTTATCCGGTCCGTTATTTCCTGATGGGATCATTATGAAAGCCTGAATCGAACGGCCTTCTGGTTCCTCTTTGCGAAGCGTGTCCAGGGCATCGATGAAAACATCAATGCCTTTATTCCTATATTCATAACGTCCCCCGATGCCAACTAGGATAGCATCTTTAGGAATCTCCTCTCCGCTCATGGCAGTCGCTACCTCAATCAATTTCTCCCTTGCGGCAGAGCGCTTGGAGTCATATTCCTCATCAGTAGCAGGAGTGAAACTATTTTCGAAGCCATTCGGAGTCACTTCGTCGACAGTCCTGCCTAAGAACTGGGCACATTCCCTGGCCGTAATTTCACTAACTGTCGTGAATATGTCTGCATTCTGGGCAGAAATTTTCTCTATGGAGTGCCTGGCAACATTCCCGAACTGGCGAGCCTTCTCGTCACCATCGTAAGACTCTAGTGAATCGTACAGTGGCTGATTATTCCCTGCGATGCAGCGTCCCATCACCGTCGCATGAGTCGTGAATACAGTTGCGATTGGCAGGTTGGTCTTCTTCAAGTAAAGAAGCCCGGCACCTGTCTGCCACTCATGAAACTGAGCCACGACCTTATCAGACTGGCTAAGATTGAAACGGTAGAAACTTTCAATCACGCGCCCTGCAGCATATCCGAACAGGACATTCTCCTTATAATCCCAGTTCCCAGTGATGGAGTCAACCTTGAAATCCACCCAATACTGGGAAAGGATGTCATTCTGCTTCGTGATGAATTGCTTGAAATCCACCAGAATTGCAGTAGGACTCCCTGGAACATTCCATTTCCCGATTCGGACCCTCAGGCCCTCACCTGCCGCATGGTTTTTCCACGGAGCATAAAGATGCTGATCTTCAATGAAATCAGGGTTACTTTTCGTATCCATCCAGACATCCGGCCCGATGAGAATGTGATGTGTGTGCAATTGTGTCTTAAGGTACAAGGATTTAGTGGCTATGACCGTGTATATGCCGCCAACCTTGTTGCAAACTTCCCAACTAACCTCAAATAGATAATCAGGAACTTCAACTTTATTCGTCATTTACGTTTAGTTTTCTTTTCAACTGGTTCCTTTTTCATAGCTTTAGGCTTAGGCTCTTTCACTCTAACCTTCTTTTCTTCTTTAGCAGGCTTTGCCGGCTTCTCGACGGCAGCCTTCACAGGCTTCGCAGCCTTAACTTTAACAACCTCAGGCTCCTCTTCAGCCTTGATTTCCTCTACCTTCGGAGCCGCTTTCACTGGTTTTGCTTTCGCTGGCTTTGAAGCTTTTGGCGCTTTAGGCGTTTTCGGGACCTTTGGTGCCTTTGGCGGTTTCTGAGGCTTCGTTTCCGCCTTTCTTGCCTTTGCAGGAGCTGGAGTAACTCCCGGCATGCCAGTAGCCATGGCATCATCTATCCTCACTATGAAATCGCTAAGGACGTTCATGTAATTGATGAACGCCTCGTATGGCGTCTCGTATGGGCTGAAATACTTATGTACGTCCCCATCTGAGAAGAATTTCGTGCACATATAATAGAAATGATCGCTCTCCTGGAGATGGCCGAAGTCATTCCATAGGGTAGCGTCATTAACCAGAGCCAATTTTTCTGCCTGACCATACAGTTTATTGAAAGCCTCTTGCTGAAGCTCATTCCCTAGCCAAGCAGACATGTCTCTCTCTTCGTCCACCCACGAAATAGGATCTTCGACCTCTAAAGCCCCCACCGGCTTGTATTTCCTCGCCGCCTGAGAAGGAGTCACGAATTCGAAGCTGCCATCATTGAGAAGAATCTCGCAAAGGTAACGCATGAAATCGAATATCCCGGTAGAAGCATTCTGATGCTCTCCGAATGTCTCGTAATCCATGAACAGGTTGACGATGTTTCCATCAGCAGCCTTTAACCATGAGAGATATTTTTCTCCAGTGAGCGGATAATCTACCCAGCCCTTATCAGAGAAACGGAAAGCAATGTCATCGGACAACGAATAGTTGCGTAGAAGGAGCTTCAGCTTAGGCTGAAGCGAATCGTAGTAGATGTAATCCGGGCTCTTCCAGCCAAGCACATGCTTAGCGCCTTCAGTGAGCATAGCCTTGAATCCCATCTCGTGAACTGTCTTGCCTATGGAATCTGAATATATCAGTTCTGTGTTCCTGAACACTTGCGGTTTCACGCCGAAATAGCTCTGAATTGCCTTAGCGTGCTGCTCAACCTGATGCTTGAATTCTCCTTGATTGGCAAGGGATGCCAGAGAATGATAATAAGTCTCTCCCAAGAACTCAACCGAACCGGTTTTCGCAAGTTTTCTGAAGCTGTCGATTACTTCCGGAGCATACCTGTCGAACTGCTCTAGAGCTGAGCCCGTGATCGAGAACGCCACCTTGAAAGCTCCCTTTGTTTTCGTGATGAGATCCAGAATCAGGCTGTTCATAGGCAGATAGCAGTTAGACGCTATCCTATGAAGTATGGTCCTATTGGCGAAATCATCATAATAATGTGAGTCCTTTCCGATATTGAAGAATCGGTACTGTCTGAGCCTGGTCGGCTGATGGACTTGGAAATACAAACAAATGCTCTTTTTCATCTCAGCTTATTTTTTATTAACGGCAGATTCATAAACTTTCTTTATCTGTTCAGCAGAGTTGTTCCACTTCAGCAGATTTACTTCTTCATATCCATGCTGCGTGGCGAATTTCGCAAGAGCAGGATAGTTCAACAGCGCATAAATGTCATCAGCAAGAGCGTCTACATCCCAGAAATCTACCTTGAAAGCATATTTCAAGACTTCGGCAGCGCCAGACTGGTAAGATATGATCGTAGGGACATTAGACCTCATGGCCTCTAGCGGGGATATTCCGAAAGGCTCTGAGACAGATGGCATGACGTACACGTCTGAAAGAGCGAACATCTTCTGCACTTCCGCGCCACGAAGGAATCCAGTGAAATGGAAGCGATCCGCTATTCCAAGCTTGGCCACATGACGAATGCAGCGATTCATCATATCGCCGCTACCGGCCATGACGAAACGCACGTTCTTGGTTCTCTTGAGAACCTTGGCAGCTGCCTCGATGAAATATTCAGGCCCTTTCTGGAAAGTAATTCTCCCCAGGAAAGTCACCACCTTGTCATTCACTCCCCTCTCCACTTGCATGTCCTTCCTGCCAGAGAAGTCTACTGCATTATGGACAGTAACCACTTTGTCAGGATTGATGCCATATTTATTTATGACTATGTTCCTAGTGAAATCGCTGACTGCAATAACTTTATCGGCTTCTTCCATCCCACGTTTCTCAATATTGTAGACCCTGCTGTCGACTTGCTCGGCAGTGCCCCTGTCGAATGAAGTCGCATGAACATGAACTACTAGAGGCTTGCCAGTAAGCTCCTTGGCGGCGATGCCTGCCAAGTAAGTCAGCCAGTCATGAGCATGAATGACATCGAAGTCATCATTATGTTCCATCGCAATCGTTCCTCCGACCATGGCGTAGTGAGCGACCTCCTCCATCAGATTCGATCCGTATTTGCCGGAGAACTTGAATTTCTCACCGATATGTATCTGCGAGGACTCCCTCGGAATAAGCTTATCTTCCTCTACTATTTTCTTGAACTCTTCCGGGTCAACGTATGGAACCATGTTAGACCCTACTTTCATGAAACGGACTTTGTCCAAGAACTCGTCCACCGATTGGGTGATGTTTTCCACGGGCACATCGCTAGCGTTGATGATTTTCGCCACGCTGCCATCCTCGTTTCCGGAAGCAGAAGGCATCACGAACAGCGTTTCAACCCCATTGTGGGCCAATCCCTTAACGATTCCATAGCAGGCAGTTCCTAAACCTCCTGAAATGTGTGGCGGAAATTCCCAGCCGAACATCAATACTCTCATTTTCTGTCCTCCTTATATTTCTCGATGAGGTAATCAACGTACAATAGTGCAGCAGTGCTGAGCGCAGAGGCGATAGCTCCATGAGGTTCATGAGGCGGATCTCCATCGTAGAGCTCGGCGAATGCGCCAACGCCATGCTTGTTAAGATCCTGATAGAAACCTTTCACTAGCCATTCTGCCCTGCTAAGGAAAGATTCCCCTGCAAACTTGAAACAAACCTCTGCATATGGAGCAAGAAGCGACGGCCTAGTGCTGCCATTGTGGTAGGACAAATCCCTCTCTCTCTGAGAGCCCTCATAGACAGACTGGTACTCGCTATGTCTAGGAGAAAGCGTTCTTATGCCTCGGGAAGTAACTAATTCCTTCGATATTATGTTCAGACACATCTCGGCTATCTCATCCTCTACCAGAGGATGCTGGCACGCAAGCGTGAAGAGCATATTAGGACGGACTTCAAGGTGCTGCCCGTCATTATCGACATAATCTGCGAGATATCCTGCATCTTTATTCCAGAAAGTGTTCTGATAGTTCTGCTTCACGAGTTCAGCGATTTTAGAGAACTCTTTAACGAAAACCCCTTTCTTATTCCCGAATTTTTCTTCCATGCCCAAGGCGAAGCAGATAGTCTCGTACCAAAAAGCATTGGTCTCAACCTGATACCCTGCCCTTTCCGTAACAGGATACCCATCAATGTAGGCATTCATCCATGTGAGCGCCTTCCTGTCAGCCTGAGCCCAAAGCAATCCATTAGGCTGCATGGCCACTTCCGCTCTCTGCCCTGGCAGATAGCTTTCCAGAATTCCTTTCACCGTGGAGCCGTATTTGTCCCACACAGCCTTAGGGTCAGCGCCAAAATCGATGTATCGCTCAAGCAGCGGGCCTAAGAACAGAGGAGACTCTACCTGAGTCGTCCTGTGAAAGAGACGTTCTTGGTTATCTGCGATGAGATTATCCAGAATCTCTTCAAACTCATTTTTATTGCCATCAGCATAAAGAGTGAGCCCTGGAAGCGCGAAGAGAGTTTCCCTCAGCAAACCCGTACCTAACCATGAAAAACCTGCGGTGATCATCTTGTGACCCTTACGGTTTCTCTTCATGATATCTGCCCAATGCAGAAGCAGGTCTCTATTATTCGTAATCTCTCCCTCGCCAGAGACAATGCTGTCGAATTTCCTTTTAAGGCCAGTCACGACATCTACCCCGGCGGAGAATATGATTGAGTCCCCCACCTTCATGCTAGTCTCGAAATAGCCAGGGACGAAGAGGTCTTCCTGACAAGGGAAACCTCTTCTAGCCTCATCTGAATATGTTATATTCTTATACCAAGAAGGCTCCGAGATGAATTTCACGTCTTTCCGATTGAATTGCATGTTCAGATCAGGGAAACCGTCATAGAAATTGAAGGCCATGCCATTAGGAATTTCCCAGCCTTCCGTATTCGCATCGGGATTTTCACAAGTTAAGGCATGTATGTCCCTGAAGGCCAGGAAAGGCCTCAGAGTAAGATTAACTGAATCTGGGGACTCCAGAAGGTCGAAGCGTATCATGACCCTGTCGCTGTTAGGCACAAGAAGAATCGTCTTCGAGAAATAAATCTCCCCAACTTTGTAAACCACTTTCGTGACGGGATCAGCTTCAAAATCCACAATGTACTTATGTCCACGCGGCTCATAGATGTTTCCGTAGCGGTGTATGCCAAGATTGAATTTCTTGCCTCGCAGCTCGAGGCTTTCGTCCAAAGAAGACAGCAGCAGGTGGACTTTTCCCCCGAAAGCATCCACCGGCACAGCCAGAAGGCCATGGTAACGCCTTGTGTTGCAAGTCACTATGGAAGTGTTGCAATAAGCGCCGGTCTTGTTGGCCAAGATAATCTCCCTCTTCAATGAATATGAGAGGTTGACCAGCTCGGACTTGTTGAATTTTATATAAGCCATATTCCGGAATATTTTAACAACGTTACTTTCTCACCAAAACTAGCGCGCATCGAGTCGGAAGGTAAAGTTTCAAAAATCCACCAACAGTAAAGTGTCGCCCATCCCCAGACTGCCTGGAAAAACCATCGAACTCGGCGGCATCCGAATCTAAGACCACATCCCATTCACCATCAGGAGCTTGGAACCCATAATCTGCGAAGGAAGCCGTAGGATGGAAGTTGAATGCAAATATAACATTTTTACGCTGGAGAATCAACACTTTCTTCTCCTCATCCGACTTTAGCAGAATAGGGTTTCCCGAGAATATATTCAATCGTTTGGACATGTGAATCATGGCCTCATCGAAGTTCTGCAAATACTTGTAGCGAAGATAGCCTGGCTCGGCAAGAGACCACTGCCGCCTGGCATGCTCGTAACTCCACCCGTTTCCTTCGCGAGGGAAGTCTATCCATTCCGGATGGCCAAACTCATTGCCCATGAAATTCAAGTAACCGCCGCCGGCTGTGCAAAGGGTAACGAGCCTGATGAGTTTGTGAAGGGCTATTCCCCTGTCCACGACCATGTCCTTGGAGCCTTTATCCATGTGGAAATACATCTCTTTGTCCATCAAACGGAAGATTATGGTTTTATCCCCCACCAGCGCCTGATCGTGACACTCTGCGTAACTAATCGTCTTCTCCTCCGGACGCTTTATCGTAAGCTCATGCCACATCTCTCCGGTGCTCCAATCTTCGTCTCGTTTTTCTTTAATCCATTTTATCCAGTGATCAGCAATTCCCATAGCCATCCTGAAACCGAAGCCTATGCCATATTCATTGACCGGCGCAGCCAGGCCGGGCATGCCGCTGACATCTTCAGCAATCGTAATGGCAGAAGGCTTGATCTCTTTTATGAGCATGTTAGCAAGAGCCAGGTACGTAACTGCGTTCTCGTCCACGCCCTGGTCGAAATAAAGCCTGTAGTCCCCGAAAGCCTTCTCCAGGCCGTGATCCCAGTACAACATGCTCGTGACGCCGTCGAACCGGAACCCGTCCAGATGATATTCCTCAATCCAGAACTTGCAGTTGCTGAGCAGGAAGCGCACGGTCTCGGGTTTCCCGTAATCGAAGCATCTGGACCCCCATGCCGGATGATGACCTTGCGGCCCATGGTAGAAATACAGGTCGTCCCTGCCGTCGAATAGGCTCAGGCCTTCTTGCTCATTGTCAACGCTGTGCGAATGAACAAGGTCCATCACCACGGCTATGCCCATTCCATGGGCTTCATCCACGAGCCTCTTAAACTCTTCTGGCGTGCCGAAGCGTGAGCTAAGCGCATAGAAATTCGACACCTGGTAGCCGAAAGAGCCGTAGTACGGATGCTCCTGGAGCGCCATTATCTGAAGAGTGTCATAACCTAATTTCTTAACCCTCGGCAATATATTCTTTCTGAACTCTTCGAAAGTGGCGACTTTCCTCTCCTCAGAACTCATGCCTATATGGCACTCGTAGATTAGCGGATGCGGACGGCGCAGCACTTTATCATTCTTCCATGAATATGTAGCAGGCGGGCACCAGACTTGGGCAGAGAAGATCTTGGTCTGAGGGTCTTGAACTGCCCTCGTGCAATAGGCTGGAAGCCTCTCGCCGCCACCGCCAGTCCATTCTATGAATAGTTTGTAGAGAGAACCGTGGCTTAGGAAAGACTCAGGGACGCGGAGTTCCCAGTTTCCCTGTCCGACAGGCTTCAGCTCGTATGCAGGCGTGCGCTTCCAGTTATTGAAATCTCCGATGAGATAGAGCCGGCTAGCATTAGGAGCCCACTCGCGGAACACCCACGAACCATCCTTCTCTTTGTGCAGGCCATAATAGAGATAGTTATTTATTGCATCAGAGAGTCTTCCCCTCTCGGAACCAGTTATAGCTTTCTTGGCATCCAGAATTCTGCGATGCCTTGCATCTATTGCCCCCTTGAATGGCTGGAGCAATGAGTCGATTTCGTAAATCTTTTTCATATAGTCGAGGTTTGATTGTCATTCCGGCAAGTCCTGAAGACGCAGGAAGTCGGCCCTCAAATGCCTCGTGTCCCCGTCCTTGAACCTTACTTCGAATGTAGTGTTCTCTTTGTTAACCCCTACCACGGTTCCCTCTCCGAATATATTGTGCACGACGACATCGCCCACTTCGAATGGGCTGTCATATTCAGTTCTCTCGCTAGCAAAATCGTCCCCTTCGCCTGGATTGTAAGTCTCTTCGTCAAGCACATGCATCATATTTCTAGTACCCTTCCAAAGGTCCTCTGGCATGAATCCCTCCGTGACGAACATTTCCCGCTTTATCTCGGTAAGGAACCTAGAAGGATATTTGTTCATTTTGGTCGATACATTGAAGCCCTCGCTCTCAGTGAGGAAAAGTGCCTTCTGCGCCCTGGTGATGGCCACATACATCAGCCGCCTCTCCTCTTCCTCTCCGTTTTTCTTATATTCCCTGATGGTTCTCATATTCGGGAATATTCCTTCGCTCAGCCCGATTATGAAGACGAAAGGGAATTCCAGTCCTTTCGCCTGATGAATCGTCATCATCTTCACCGTCGGAGTGTCCTTGCGGTAGTCCTGATTCGTGTAAAGGGCTATGTCTTGGAGGTATTCGGAAAGGCGGTTTTCTTCGGCTTCGTGAGTGCTCTCGTAGAATTTCACGCTCTGGAGCAGCTGGTCGATGTTCTCCAAACGATCCTCGTCCTGATCCTCCCTGTACATCTTTTTCAGCCCGCTCTTATCTAGGACCCTATCCAGAAGATCCGAGACAAGGGAATTACTAGCAAACTGGGTGCAGTCATTCATCAGGCCCAGAAATTCCAAAGCCCCTGGCTTGCGTAGAGCCGCCGAGTCCGTATTCTTTTCTAGCGCCCTGAAAAGGCTCGCATCACCATCTTTAGCCCTCTGTTTCAGCTCGGTCATGAATTTATCGCCCAGCTTTCTGGAAGGCACGTTCGCAATCCTCTCGAAAGACAAGTCGTCGTTCTTGTCATTAATAAGTTTCAGGTAAGCCAGGCAGTCCTTAATCTCTTTCCGCTCGAAAAACCTGGTCCCTCCCCAAATTGCGTATTGGATGCGAGCCTTCATCAGCGCCTCCTCAATGGTCCTCGACTGCCAAGAAGATCGGTATAGAATCGCAAAATCGCTAAGCCGGGCTCCTGCATCCAAAAGAATCTTTATCTGGGTGGCGACCCATTCCATCTCTTCGGACTCTGTCTTTGCGTGGAAATGAATCACCGCACGGCCCTCCGGCTGCCTTGTGAACAGGTCTTTTGGAATCCTGTTTTTATTGTAAGAAATGACAGAATTGGCCACGTTCAGGATTTTAGGCGTAGAGCGATAGTTCTCGTCCAGAACCACGTCCTTGTCGGAAGCGAACTGCACAAAACGCTGAGGCTTTGCTCCCCTCCACTCATAAATCGCCTGATCTGGGTCACCGACCACGAACAGATTCCTATGCCCAGCCGCCAGCTTCTCGATGATTTGCCAATTATCCAGGTTGCAGTCCTGGGCCTCGTCCACCATTATGTAGTTCAACTGGTTCTGCCAATATTCCCTGGCATCCTTGAACCTGTCCAAAATATAGTTCGTAAAATTCTCAAGGTCATCAAAGTCCAAGGCATATTCCTTAACCTGCCTATGAATGTAGTTCCCCAGACTTGACTTCAGCATGTTATCCGTCCACTTGGTCTGGGGCAGCATGAACGTGGTTATGTAGTCATTCAGAGCCTTATCTACGGCAATCTGCCCCAGAAATTCCTTGACTGTCTTCTCGGTACGCTTCAATCCCAGCTCATCCATGGCTTGCTTCGCAAGCGACTTGCAGTCCTCCTCGTCTAGAATGGAGAACGTTTTCGGGAAGCCAAGACGATGGATTTCCTTGCGGAGGAACTTCACGCAGAAACCGTCTATGGTGCACACGAAATCATTGTAATCGCCGCTATGCACCATAGTGGCGATTCTCTGCCGCATCTCAGCAGCAGCCTTGTTCGTGAATGTAAGGCAGAGTATGTTGGCCGGGTCGATTCCCAGCACGTTCACGAGATAAGCGTAACGGTAAGTGAGGGCTTTCGTCTTCCCTGTCCCAGCGCCGGCAATAACCCTTATGCGACCTTCCGTAGAGGTCACCGCCTCTGCCTGCCGGCTGTTCAAATCATTCAAAGGAGCCCAATTCATAGTCATTATTTCTGACTATGAATATAATGATTTTTTCACGAATATATAAAAGGCTGGCTCAGAAATCTTCCCTCCTTGGGAAAATACTCTGAGCCAGCGCCGATTAGAGAGATTTCTGCTAGAAGTCGTAATTAAGGCTTATGCCTACGCAGGTGCTGAGCCTCGTCATCTTGTCGCTTCCCGGCACAGGCTGTACCCCAAGTGCGCCAAGGCTGCGGGTGATCGTGGCAGCGTAATCCGAGATATTTTTCGTGACATGGCTGTAGAATGTCTTATAGACAGCGAGGTCTGCGCTAAGTTTCTCTGTCAGATGCATCCTCGTTCCAAGGCCGAAAGACCATGAATTGGTAGAGAAGCCCATGTCTGAAAGGAAAGCGTAGTCATCGCCCCACCCGAAAGTCGTCTTGTGTCCGCCGGCGCTGATAGTGAAAGTCTTACTCAAATCGTACTCGGCCCCAAACAGAATCTCGAAAGTGTGGTGCTTGATGAGGTCCTGTTTGTCGTCCGAGTCCGTCGTGCTGTTGTATGTCTTGGCCTGCTTCTCAAAGAAGTGGTTATAACCGACCTGGGCACGCAGCCTGTCAGAAAAATTATACTGGATGCCTAGCGCAAGAAGCGCCGGGACATCTCCAGCCAATTTCTTCCCATCCTTGAACATGCTCATCCCTGCATCGCCATTCTCAGCTGTATGGTTCTTGAGCCTTATGGAAGTGTTGAATTCATACCTTGCGGCCAGATCCCATTTCCCAGGCTTGTAATGCACGCTGATAATCGGAGCTATGCCGAATCCTCTCTGGTAGACATCCACCTTGCGATCCCCCACGATGTCATTCACGTCAAGCTTGCCGCTAGAGATAAGCGCGGCTATCGTTGGATTGGTTTTCGCAGCCTCGGTCAGCATTGCCGTGAGGGCAGTTGCCGCAGGGAGCATATTCCCACCCATCTCCAGCTGGATATTAGATATCGATCCATCGTAAGCTGCCGTAGCGTAGACCAGCCTAGCGCCTATGGAAACAGAGAGTTTCGGAGCAACCCTGTAGCCGAAATTAAACTGTCCGCCCCAGTATGTCTGGCCTCCTGTGAACTCTATGTCCGATGAATATGCTGTCACGACGTTTGATCCGGCGAGTCTATTCACAAGCACCGGCAGCATGGCGTAGTTAGCTTCGAAGCTTCCAAGACCGTCACTGAATTTGGCAGAGCCGCCTCCGGCAATCGGGCCGAAATGGAACGAGCCGAACCACCTGTCTTTCTTAAAGGCCAGATCCATGTGAGGCAGGACCGGAACATTGGTGACGCCAATATATTTTCGCTGGTTGCTTCCATCATTTCCCTTCCTGTAAGCAAACGGAGCGAATGTGGAATTAACATGCCTCCTCTGCCAGACGCTCTGGATGTCAAGCGAAACGTGCCATCCATCTTTCATGAAAGCAATTCCGGCAGGGTCATAGTAGGCACCTTCGGTTCCGATGGTAGCGTTATGCGCCGGCATCCTGTAAAATGCAGTGTTCTGATTCGTTGTCGTAAGATATCCTCCAGCAAAAGAGGGAATAGCAAACAGGCTCAGAGCCACTGGAATAATCAACCTTTTCATAATAATAACACTCTAAAAGTTAATGAGCCGCAAATTTATGAAGCCGGATTCCTACTCGCAAGAAATTCGACCAAAAGGAAGAAGAAAATTATAAAAAGGTAGAATACTAAAATAGACTTATGTGCCATTGGAACATAGCATTAGGCCAGAATGCCATAGCCCGAGGCATAATCGACTATTATCCAATTTTCGCTATCTTTGCAATCTGCAAATCGAATCAAATCAAGATGGGAAGATTATTGGCGCCTCCGGCATTCAAGCCGGAAATCACTGAAAATGTTGACGAAAGGTACAAGAAGCTGCGTCTGGAAGTATTCTTAGGCATATTCATAGGCTACGCAGGATTCTACATAGTCAGGAAGAATTTCTCGATGGCAATCCCGGGCCTCGAAGCCTTGGGATTCCACACGGAGGAGCTGGCGATAGTGCTGTCCATGAATGCCATTGCCTACGGGTTCTCAAAGTTCCTCATGGCCAGCATCTCGGACAGAAGCGACGCACGCAAATTCCTGCCTCTGGGGCTTGTCATGGCCGCAATTTCGATGGCATTCATGATTGTCCCAGTCCAGTGGATCGGCATCGCGCACGAGAAGACAGCCGTCGCAGTGATGGCGGCCCTGAACTTCCTCGTAGGCTGGTTCAACGGGATGGGCTGGCCTCCTTGCGGCAGGGTCATGACCCACTGGTTCTCCATAAAGGAAAGAGGCACATGGATGAGCGTATGGAATTGTGCGCATAACGTGGGCGGAGCCCTGGTCGGGCCTATGGCCACCTACGGTGCCATGTGGTTCGGGTCATGGTTTTATGGAACGCATACGGAATATTACTTTCTGGCTGGCTCTTTCCTGTTCCCTGCCGCCACGGCGATCCTAGTTGCCATTATCGCCTACTGCCTAATCCGCGACACGCCTCAGTCATGCGGCCTCCCTTCCATAGAGAAATGGTCCGGCCACGCCGCTAAGACATATTCAGAAGACAGCGAGAAGGTCATCTCGGTGAAGCAGATTTTCAAGACTGTGTTAAGCAACAAGCTGCTTTGGTACATCGCTTTTGCCAACGCATTCGTCTACATGGTGCGCTATGGCTGCCTGGACTGGGCTCCGAAAATACTGACCGACAAAGGCATAGACCTTCAAAGCACCGGCTGGGCCTATTTTGCCTACGAGTTCGCAGCCATCCCAGGAACGCTCTTCTGTGGCTGGCTTAGCGACAAAGCCTTCCATGGCAAGCGTGCCCTTCCGATGATGCTGTTCATGGCACTCGTCGGAGTAGCCATATTCATATATTGGCAGAACTTGGATAACCTTTCAGTGGTAATCGGCTGTCTCATCGCCATCGGGTTCTTCATCTACGGGCCGGTCATGCTTATCGGCGTGCAGGCTCTCGACCTTGCGCCGAAGAATGCAGCAGGCACGGCAGCAGGCCTCACTGGCTTCATGGGCTACGTGCTAGGCACTGCAATCCTCGCCAACATATTAATAGGCTTCGTCATGAATAGGGCCGGCCTGGACTGGGTGTTCATCCTGTTCCTAGGGGCATGCGCCATTGCCATCCTGCTGATGGCGCTTACATTGCGTGCCGAAAAATACTTGTCCGAGAAGCCATCGGTAAAAGAAAGCGACTGACAAAATGGCACAAAACATTGGTAGCATGCAATTTGATTCTCCCGAGGCGGAGGTTAATAATTAAAGAATATGTCAAAACACGATAAAAATATAAATAATGCTCCTCAATCTATTGAGAGCGAGGAGAAAAAGAACGTTGAACAGACGCAGGAGCCTAAAAAGGCCGAAGAGCAGAAGAAAGAAGAAGCGCCACAAGAGAAAAAGGTTGATGACAAGCGCCTTGAGGAGATGGAAGCGGAGCTTGCCAAAGTTAAGGACGAGGCAGCGAAGGGAAAAGAGGCCGTAGCGAAAGAGAAGAACGACTACATGAGGCTGCTCGCCGAGTTCGACACGTTCCGCAGGAGAAGTGCTGAGGAAAAGCTTCATCTGAAAGAGTCTGCGATCGCGGATTTCATCAAAGGGATGCTGCCTGTGCTGGACTCTTGCGAGCAAGCTCTGAAGATGCTGGACAAGCCTGATAATGCATCAGACAAGGAAGGTATCAATCTGATTTATGCAAACATAATGTCATACCTCAAGTCTAATGGCCTGGAGATAATCAAAGCCAAAGGCGAGAAGTTCGACACGGATTTTCACGAGGCCGTGGCGCAGATGCCTGTCGATGATGCGGCCAAGAAGGGCCTGATATACGATGTCGTCCAGACTGGCTACACCCTTTCGGGAAAGGTGATCCGCTATGCCAAAGTGGTCGTAGGAATATAGGAGGGTAAGGAATATGGCAGAGAACAAAAGAGACTATTACGAAGTCCTGGGCATCGACAAGAATGCCTCGGCAGATGACATAAAGATGGCATACCGCAAGGCTGCCATGAAGTGGCATCCGGACCGCTGGGTGAATGGAACCGACGCTGAGAAAAAGACAGCGGAGGAGAAGTTCAAGGAGGCATCGGAGGCATATTCAGTGCTCAGCGATCCTGACAAAAAGGCAAAATACGATCAGTTCGGCTTCGCTGGAGTTGAAGGCCAGGCGGCTCCTGATTTTAGCGGTGGCTTCGGCAACCTCGATGATATATTAAATGATCTTTTCGGGGGTGCATTCGGTGGAAGTTTCGGCGGATTCAATTTTGGTGGCAGCTCTTCTAGCCGTTCTCAGCAGAAAGTCTACAAAGGTCGTGACATCAGGACTCGTGTCCGCCTGACTCTCAGCGAGATAGCCACTGGCTGCGACAAGAATGTCACTATAGAGCGCAACAGGTCTTGTCCAGATTGCGGCGGACGTGGAACCAGAAATGCTTCCGACGTGAAGACTTGCCCTACCTGCAAGGGTTCCGGACAGGTTCAAAGAGTGGTCAATTCCCTGTTTGGGAGGACGGTCACTTATTCGACCTGCCCTCAGTGTGGCGGAGAAGGCAAAATCGTCACTAACCCTTGCGGCACTTGCGGTGGCACTGGTCTTGTGCGCAGGCGCGAAACCGTGAAAGTTCATGTTCCTGCAGGCGTGGAAGAAGGCATGCAGCTTACTATTCGTGGTGAAGGCCACGCTGCCCCTCACAATGGGATGAATGGCGACTTGCTCGTTGTAATTGAAGAAGTTCCAGACTCGAATATTCAGAGAGATGGGAACAATCTGTTCTATTCCACGGTAATATCCGTGACTGACGCCATTTTGGGATGCGACATCAACGTTCCTTGCCTGGATGGCACTTACAGGGTGAAGGTGTCCCCTGGAACGCAGTCTGGCACGGTGATGAAGCTTCGTGGCAAAGGTCTGCCGTCGGTGAACAGCTATGGAACAGGCGACATGTACGTGAAGATTCTCGTCTGGATACCTCGCAAGCTCTCCCGTGATGAGAAAAACGCCATAGAAAGCATGAGAGAAAGCAGTTCTTTTACTCCCGACCTCAATAGGGAGGACAAGCAGCTGTTCGACAAAGAAAAGAAAATATTCTAAGAAGCTGTTTTGAAATGAATGGCTTGAAGTTGCAGACTCCGGTGGATGCGGGACATAGCGAGTCCGGCATCTCGTTGAATGACAAGATATTCGTCATCGGGAGCTGCTTTGCCGATAACATCGGGGCTGAGATGAAAGATCTTGGTCTCGATGTTTGCGTAAATCCGTTCGGAACCCTCTACAATCCTGTCTCGATTTGCAATTCCATCGCTCGCTTGTCTTCGGGAGTGCATTTCACTGAGGATGAGTGTGTCGAGATGGGGGCTGGAGCCTCACTTGTCTGCTCTTTCAGCCACCATACCACTTTTGCGAGAAAGACAGCGGAGGAGTTTCTGGAATATGCCAACGCTCGATTAGACGAGGCTTCTGCTTTCTGGAAGGCAGCGAAAAAAGTAATAGTGACACTGGGCACCGCCTGGTGCTATGAATATATGAAGACGGGCGAGATCGTCTCGAACTGTCTGAAGCGGGACGCCAAGGAATTCTCTAGAAGGAGGCTCTTGGTTCCAGAGGTTTCAGCGCTACTCATGAATATGCTGAAGCGCAATCCTGGCAAAGATTTCATTTTCACGGTCTCTCCTATCAGGCATCTGAAAGATGGCGCGCATGGCAGCCAGCTTAGCAAAAGCACTCTGCTGCTCGCTGTCGATGAGGTCGTTTCCAGGGTTAAGGGCGAGAATGCCCTGCAAGGCTTGACAGCGAGAGCCGAGTATTTCCCTGCGTATGAGATAATGCTGGATGAGCTCCGAGACTACCGCTTCTACGCAGAAGACATGGTGCATCCATCCCAGCAGGCCTCTGAATATATCTGGAGCCGTTTCATAGAATTCGCTTTTTCGCAAGAGGACATACGTGAGATGGAAAAGCGTGAAGATGCACTTCGCCGCTCCCGCCACAGACCGATTTTGCGCCAAGCCTAGGAATCGCTATCTTTGCAGTCCGAAATGACGCCGTCACCCTCAACGACACACCACGTCACCTGAACTTGATTCAGGATCTAGCGCTTACGAAAATGGAATATAAAATATTCATAGAATATGTTTGAGAATTTACAGGAAAGGCTGGAAAGGTCTTTCAAGATACTGAAAGGTGAAGGCAAGATCACCGAAATAAATGTTTCTGAAACAGTTAAGGACATCCGCAGGGCCCTTCTGGATGCCGATGTGAGCTTCAACGTCGCAAAGGAATTCTGCAATACTGTCAAGGACAAAGCCATCGGGCAGAACGTGCTGACGGCCGTGAAACCACAGCAGATGATGGTAAAAATCGTCCATGACGAACTGACCAGCTTCATGGGAAGCAATGCCACAGACATCAATGTCAAAGGCAATCCAGGAATAGTTCTCCTCGCCGGACTGAACGGCTCGGGTAAGACCACTTTTGCGGCTAAGCTGGCAAATTACGTGCGTAGCAAGAAGGGCATGAAAGTACTCCTGGCTGCCTGCGACACGTTCCGCCCTGCCGCCATCGAGCAATTGAAGGTCCTCGGCGAAGGGATTCAGGTTCCTGTATATTCCGAAGACGGGGTTCAAGACCCAATCAAAATAGCGAAGAACGCTATCGCCAAGGCAAAATCCGAAGGCTATTCTGTCGTAATCATCGATACCGCCGGACGACTCGCCGTAGATCAGGAACTCATGGATGAGATATCCGCCCTGCACGATGCCGTGAAGCCTACCGAGTCACTGTTCGTCGTCGATGCCATGACAGGTCAGGATGCCGTGGCTACAGCGAAAGTCTTCAACGACAGACTGAATTTCGACGGCGTCGTGCTTACCAAAATGGATGGCGACACCCGTGGCGGCGCTGCTCTATCCATTAAATATGTCACCGGCAAGCCAATCAAGTTCATCTCTTCCGGGGAGAAGATGGAGGCCATTGACGTTTTCCATCCGGACCGCATCGCGGACAGAATCCTGGGGATGGGCGACGTGGTTTCCCTCGTCGAAAAAGCTCAAGAGCAATACGATGAAAAAGAGGCTCGCGAGACACGCAAAAAACTGGCAAAGAACAAGTTCGGATTAATGGATTTCTACAATCAGATCCAGCAGATCCGTAAGATGGGCAACATCAAAGACCTGGCTGCAATGATTCCCGGGGTGGGCAAAGCCATAAAAGACATCGACATCGATAACGACAAGGCTTTCAAAGGAATAGAAGCCATGATCATGTCCATGACGCCAGAAGAGAGAGACAATCCGGAAATCATCAATGGAAGCCGCCGCAAACGCATCGCGGACGGTTCAGGGACTTCGGTCCAGGAACTCAACCGGTTGCTGAAGCAGTTCGACAGCACCCGCAGCATAATGCGAAGCGCAGTCACCGGCAACCTCGCCCAGCGCATGCGCTCATTCAAGCGCTAGCTTACAGTTCTTGGGCATGGTGATGCGTAGGGAGTCGTGTT
>Ga0256406_1003086_pt1 | contig 21576 bp, 13 predicted proteins | sample RumenRJG_03DNA_FD_185986 | JGI IMG/M metagenome (GOLD analysis project Ga0256406, IMG submission 185986) | Bovine rumen microbial communities from Lethbridge, Alberta, Canada - RJG_03 | ecosystem: Host-associated > Mammals > Digestive system > Stomach > Rumen | place: Canada: Alberta | collected... | reverse complement strand
CCCGTGAAAAAGCACATGATCAAGCGCTTCTCCACGCATTTTAGCTGCCTTTATGTAAATATTCAGATTAGAGACTATTTCTTTCTGTCCCGTGAAATCATCTAGTTCTTGCGGGCGGATAATTCCGTCCAAATCTTTATCTTTGTCGACGTTTGTATTACGAGGATTGAATTCTTCCATTTGGTTCATTTAAGTAATTACAAATATAGATTTTTATTTATTAATGTTTGTTATTTAACAGATGTTGAAAAGTTGATAACTAAGTTATATACCTTTGTATCAAACTTTTATCAAGGCATTTTTCTGTTCATATCATGTGTGACAGGCTATTGAAAGATTGTTGAAAAATAAGGCATGAAATTTATGAACTTTTTTACTGCCGGAATCCACAATGTTATGAACAGGTTATTAACCGAATTTGAGTGAAAATGTTGATATCTTCCAATTCTGCTGCAAAACTATCAGAAAAAATTAAAAATAACGGCACTGCCTTGTGCAAGGGGCTGTTTCTTTCAGCGAGATGGTTCGTAGTTTCGCAGTCAGCTGCAGCTGGAACGAATGTAATAGTGCTCCCGGATAGAGAAAGCGCAGAATATTGCGCTTCTGACCTTTACAGTTTAGTTGATGGTGACATTGTTTTCTTCTTGCCAGATTCTGGAAAAGGAGTAGAGCGTAGCAATTATAAATCTTCCCTCAGCGTTCAGAGGACATCAGCCGTGGGAAAACTCATTTCTAATAAAGAAAATAAAGAAAAGCTATTCGTAGTAACTTATCCTGAGGCTTTGGAAGAGAAGCTTCCGAAGGAAGCTAAGATGAGCGGAGCTCTAGTAAAAATAAAAAAAGGGGAGAGCATTTCTTTTGATGATATCAGGAATATATTGACGAGCGAGGGTTTCGAAAAAGCTGATTTTGTGTCGGCTCCAGGGCAGTATGCCATCAGAGGCTCGATAATCGATATATTCTCATATTCTTATAATGATCCTTTCAGGCTGTCTTTCTTTGGTGATGAGGTAGAGGATATTCATATATTCGACTGCAATTCGCAGCTCTCTAAAGAGGAAAGAGAAGAGATGGATATTTTTCCAGATTTCGTTGCGAAGCCGGAAGAAAATGACGGAGGATTTCTGTCTGAAATATTCCCGAAGGATGCTTTGCTCTGGCTGGATTCTTCAGACATGTATCATGAAAGAGAATTTTTTAAGGAATTAAATGGCTTCAATAAGGTTTTTCTAGATATTCCTCTCTCCGCTGATGCAGAAGCCATCAATTTCAATATTTCTCCCCAGCCGACGTTCAACAAGAATTTCGAGCTTCTTTCCGCTGATGTCACGAAAAAAATAGAGAGCGGTTATAAAGTATTTATTTACAGCGATAAGAGTTCCCAGATAGAAAGGCTCAAATCCATATTCGCACAGAATGGAGGCATAGTGCCTCAGTTTGTCTCTGGCAAAAATATACATTCTGGCTTCATAGATAATGACGACAAAATCTGCTGCTATTCAGATCATGAGATATTTGACAGATTTCACAGAGTGTCGCTGCGTCGTACGGTAGATAAGGCAGAACAGCTTACTATTAATGATTTAGCGGCATTTAACATTGGCGATTATGTCGTTCACATAGATCACGGAGTGGGAATATTCGGCGGCCTGGTGAGAATGAAGGATGATAAGGGAAGAATGCACGAGGTCGTGAAGCTGATGTATAAGGATGGGGATGTCGTGTTCGTGTCAGTTCATTCCCTGAATAAGATTTCCAAGTTCCGTTCAAAAGATGGCGAGCCTCCTAAAATTAATAAGTTAGGATCAAAGACTTGGCAAGCGCTGAAGACTTCTGCGAAGTCTAAGATTAAGGATATCGCTAAAGATCTTATTCAGTTATATGCTAAAAGAAAGGCTTCACGAGGATTTGCTTTTTCCCCAGACGGATACTTGCAGGAAGAACTGGAGTCTTCATTCATGTACGAGGACACGCCTGATCAGGAAGCGGCTACGAAGGCTGTAAAAAGGGATATGGAAGACCCTAGCCCGATGGACAGGCTCATTTGCGGTGACGTAGGTTTCGGAAAGACAGAAATTGCGATAAGGGCGGCGTTCAAAGCAGTGACTGATGGCAAGCAAGTGGCTGTGCTTGTGCCGACTACCATCCTTGCGCTTCAGCACTATGCAACATTTTCTGCGAGACTGAAGAATTTCGCTTGCAACATAGATTTCGTGAGCCGTCTGAGGACTGCGAAAGAGATAAGCGAGATAAAAGAAAAAATGAAGGATGGGAAGGTTGATATCATTATAGGTACCCATAAGCTTCTAAGCAATCAGTTTGTATTCAAAGATTTAGGTTTATTGATAATAGATGAGGAACAGAAATTCGGCGTTTCTGCTAAAGAGAAACTACGTCAGTTAAAGAACTCGGTTGACACGCTCACCCTTACGGCGACGCCTATCCCTAGAACCCTGCAATTCTCCCTGCTTGGCGCAAGAGACCTTTCAATAATAAATACCCCTCCGCCAAATAGGATTCCGACCCAGACAGAAATAATTCTTTTCGATGAAAAAGAAATAAAGAGCATCATTAATTATGAGCTGAACCGTGGAGGACAGGTATTCTTCCTTCATAATAAAGTTGAGGAGCTGCCTGCCATATATGACATCCTGCACAGGCTGGTGCCTGACATGAGAATATGCGTGGCACATGGTCAAATGGAATCTAAAGAACTGGAAGATAGGATGTTAGGCTTTATTAAAGGGGATTATGACATGCTCCTCTGCACGACGATCATAGAGAACGGCTTGGATATTCCTAATGCAAACACTATAATAATTAATCAGGCTCAGAACATAGGTTTAAGTGATTTGCATCAGCTCCGAGGACGAGTAGGCAGATCTAATATCAAAGCATTCTGCTATTTGATAGTTCCGCCTCTGGTAACCATAACAGACGATGCTAGAAAGAGGCTGAAAGCAATAGAGGAATTCTCAGATTTAGGCAGCGGTTTCAACATTGCGATGCAAGACTTGGATATAAGAGGAGCTGGAAACCTCTTAGGAGCTGAGCAAAGCGGCTTCATAACGAATATGGGTTATGAAACCTATCAAAAAATCATAGAAGAGGCAATGTCCGAACTTGGAGTGGAGACTGGCATCACTTCCGGAAGAGCAGAGGAATCCTATGTGGAAGACTGTACGATAGAGACGGACCAGCCTGCCATGATTCCAGATTCTTACATAGACGTAACTGCCGAAAAGATAAGAATATACCAGCAGCTGGATGCGCTTAGGAACGATAAGGATATAGACAGGATAAAGTTCCAGCTGAAGGACAGATTCGGAGAACTTCCTGAAGAGGTAGACAATCTGTTCGACGTAGTGAAAATCAGGAATCTTGGCGGAAAACTTGGTTTCGAGAAAATCATCATCAAGAATGGAATGATGATCATGTTCTTCATTTCAAATCAGATGTCACCGTACTACAAGACTAAGACTTTCAGCAATATGCTACAAAGAATTAATGAGTATGCTGATTCTCTGAATCTCAAACAGAGCGAAAGCAAGCTGAAAATCGTGACTAGAGGCATAGATTCTCTGGATAAGGCCTTGATTACTTTGTCGAAATTGCAATAATTGCTAACTTTAGAAGTTCTGCGATTTTAAGAATATGCCTAATCTATTAATAGAAATAGGAAATACTGCCCTGAAGGCTGCCTGGGCAGACGGGATGACGCTTGGCAAGATGTTTCGTTACCAGGGAGAGAATGTAATTGAATATATTGTCTCCCTGACGGAAAAAGAGAAGCCTGAGATTATGGTAATAGCCTCTGCCATAGCTATTAATGAAAATGAAAAAGACATATTGAGAAGATCCTGCGGAAATTTGATTTTATTCGATCCGCAAACGGCAGGCGACATATTCATGAAACATCGCATTCCCGAATATTTGTCTCCAGACCGGGCGGCTTCTGTCATTGCGGCAAGATATCTTTTTAAAGGGAGTGGCTGCCTCGTAGTTGACTTTGGAGCCACTCTCACCATCGATATGATAGAACCAGAAGGGGAGTATTCAGGGGGCAATATTTCCTTAGGCTTCCGCACTAGATTTCAGGCCTTGAATAGATACTCAAGGAATCTTCCTCTTGCAGATGCTCCTGTAACGATAAGGCAGATAGGCGATTCCGTCGAAACTGCTATTCAATCTGGGGTTGTATCAGGCATAATGTTTGAACTGAACGGCTACTTGTCGCTTTTTCCTGAAAAAATAGTTGTTTTCACTGGGGGTGACGCTAATTATTTTGCAAAAAGAATGAAAAACGCCATCTTTGTAGCCTGCAATCTAGTATTAATGGGGTTGGCGTTAATAGCGGATGAATATGTGCAAGACGCTTAAAATTATTTTGGCAGCCTTCGTGTCTGTCCTTCCTGTGCTTTCTGCTAAGGCGCAGGATAACGCTTATAACACCTTCTCCCCGTACTCAATGTTCGGAATAGGAGACATCTCGAAGCAAGGCACTGTGTACAACAGATCTATGGGAGGAATAGGAATAGCCACTCGTGATGCGAGAGCCCTCAACATCATGAATCCTGCTGCAGTGACTAAGAGAGAAACGAAGGCGGTGATGATTGATTTCGGATTGTTCTCGGAGAACAAATACTATAAGCAGCATGGCATTAAGTCGTCGAACAACACGTTCAACATGTACGACATCATAATGTCTTTTCCTGTTTATAAGTCGTTTTCCGTGTACGCTGGATTCACGCCTTTTAGCAATATAGGTTATGATATCACTTCGTATGACAGAGATCCGGCCATTATAGCTAGCACAGGAGGCACCACGTATCAGGCTATTGGTTCCGGTGGGCTGAACAATGCATTCATAGGTGGCGGCATCGACATATTCAAAGGATTTTCTGCCGGTGCGGAAATTGATTATGTCTTCGGGAAAATTAACAAGGATAACTTGGTAGATGCTCAGAAGACAGATATCAGGGACGTTTACAGCGGTTACGAAATGAGGCTTCACTCTTTCACTGGAAAGATCGGAGCCCAATATGAGATGCAGCTGAAGAATAGCATGAGAGCCACTTTTGGAGCGACATATAGGTTAAAGACCAGAATGAGAGGCTCTATAAATGATGTCAGGTATGCTTCAATAGGCTCTATCGTAGATACTCTCGCAAGCAATTACAATCATCTTTCCAAAGACGACGGAGTAAAGCTAGCAGGAGAGATTGGCGTCGGGTTCTCTTTGAAGCGAGGTGACAAGTGGACGGCGGAAATCAATTACATCAGATCAGATTGGTCTCACTGCGGCATGAGCGTGAGCGGCTTCGCTAACGTAGGTGATGCGAAGTTCAGCGCTGCCGCTTCTCAGTCGATTCGCGCCGGGTTCTCTCTGGTACCTAACAGGAATGACATTCGTTACTATATGAAAAGGGTAACGTATCGTGCTGGAACTTATTGGGATAGAGAATATTACAAACTTGACGGCAACACGATTGATGCGTTTGGCCTGACATTTGGTGCGACATTTCCAGTGTTTAGATGGAGCAATGGATTATCGGTCGGGATGGACATCGGTCAAAGAGGTTCCCTGTCCGGTAATAAAGTTAGAGAAAGATATATTAACTTTACCGTCGGACTTAATATTTTCGACATTTGGTTCTTGAAACCACAGTATGAGTAATTTTGTAAAATGATAACTATTGAAAGATAAACGGCCATGAAAAGGAAAATTGCATTAGTATTCATCACGCTCGCCGCGAGCGTATTTGCGTTAAGTGTTTCTGCGCAGGGTAAGTATGGAGCAGATAGCGCTGAATGCATCAAGTATCTGTCTTATTACAGAGAATATTACAAACAGAAAAATTATAAAGATGCTCTGCCAAACTGGAGGCAGGCCTATAAGCTTTGCCCTCCTTCGTCGAGCCAGAATCTTCTGATTCACGGTAGCTCTCTTATGCAGAATGCAATAGCAGGAGAAAAGGATGCCACCGTAAGAGAGGCCATGATTGACACTCTGCTCATGCTTCAGGATCAGAGAGCTCAGTATTATCCGAAATATGCCGAGACGGCTATCAACAATAAGGGTCTTTACATTGCCAAATACATCAAAGATCCGCAGAAACTGTTCAATGAATACAACAAAATCATTGAATTCAATGGCGAAAAAACAGTTCCTAACGTGCTTCTGCTTGACCTTCAAGCAGCCATCGATCTTTATAAAGACAAGAAGATAGAGCCGGATGTCGTGATTAGCACATATCAGAATTCTTTGGCTCTGCTGGAGAAGGCCGCTCCTGGAGAAGAGACAGAGAAAGCGAAATCTGACCTTCAGGGTCTGTTCGTTACAAGCCAGGTGGCGAGCTGCGACAATCTCATAGCGCTGTTCACACCTCGTTTCGAGGCAAATCCTGATGATTTGCAGACAATCAAAACAGTGGTTTCCATGATGGCCTCTACCGAGGGCTGCCAGGACAACGATTTGTTCCTCAAAGCCGTGACTAAGCTTTACGAAAAAGAACCATCAGCCAATTCAGCATATTACCTTTACAGGCTTTATGCTTCTCATGACGATGTTGATAACGCCGTCAAATACATGGAGCAGGCTATCAATTCCGCAGATGTTGAATCTAGCAAGAAAGGTGAATACTGCGTAGAACTTGCTGCATTCGGCCTTAAGAACAAACGTAATGCTCTTGCTTTCGATTATGCGAAGAAGGCTGCTGAGCTGAATCCTAGCACTCAGGGCAAGGCATATTACCTGATTGGAACAATTTGGGGTTCCGTAACTTGCAGCGGTGATGATGTCGCTAAAAGGTCTAAATACTGGGTTGCTGTTGATTACCTGCAGAAAGCAAAGGCTGCAGACCCTTCCCTCACAGAGGATTGCAACAAACTCATAGGCCAGTACAGCGTTTACTATCCAGAGAAAGCTGATGCATTCATGTACGACGTGATTGACGGTCAGAGCTATACAGTAAACTGCGGAGGCATGCACGCCACTACTACAGTCAGGACAAGGTAACATTCAGTCTTGAAAACAAGATTACATACTATTACGATGATAGCAGCTGCTTGTGCAGTTGCTTTCATCGTATTTTCATGTAAAGGAAAACTGTCTGAGGCAGAGAAGCTGGACTTGAAAGAAACCCCTGTCCAGACTGTCGACAGCATGTATCTTGTGCAGACAGATGATGGAGGCATTCAGATGAGGGTTAAGGCTGGCCTGATGGAACGGTACGATAACGACTCTGTCTCTTATGAGCTTTTCCCCAAGGGGCTTGAGGTCTTTGCCTATGCCGAGGATGGCGTTCTGGAAACATATCTTCAATCCGATAACGCTAAACATTACTCTAAGAAGAGAACCAACGAAGAGAAGTGGTCTGCTTTCGGTCACGTCGTGGTGCAGAACATCATCAAGCAAGAAACCATGGAAACGGACACTCTGTACTGGGACAGGGGGAAAAAAGAAATATTCACTGACTGCTACGTGAGATTGTTTTCCAACGATGGTTTCATGCAGGGTTACGGCATGCGATCCGACGAGATGGCTAGAGATGTGGTGCTTTATAAGCCGTTCAATAGTTTTGCCGTCGTCGTGCAGGATACCACGAAGGTAATTATTGATTCTGTGAATTTTGTAGGGCCGTTACTAAAAAAATAATGGTTAATTAAATTAAAATCACTATCTTCGCACCCCATAACGTTTTGAATAAAAAATAAAATAGCATAACTCATGGCGATTCTTCAAAAAACTCGCGAAAAGGCCGGGCTTGCGGTGTCCATCATCATCGCTCTGGCGCTTTTGTCATTTATCATCGATCCTGGTACGCTGGAATCGGCATTCCAAGCAATGTCTAGCAGGAATGATGTTGGAAACATCAATGGAAAGGCTATTCCTTACGCTGATTTCCAGCAAGACGTAGAAAAATTCACGACGATTAACGAAATGGTCACTGGCCAGTCTGCCCAGACAGAACAGCAGCAACAGCAGATTCGTAACGCCGCTTGGCAGTCTCTCATTGATAAATACCTCTTCACGAAGAAGGCAAAGGCTGCTGGAATCAGAGTAGGCAATGAAGAAATGCAAGCCCTGCTCACTGGAGACATGGTTTCGCCTATCATCAGCAACAATCCTGCTTTCCAGGATGAGAATGGCAATTTCAGCAAAGATGCCGTGATGAATCTCATCAATGGCATCAGCCAGGACAATACGGGAAGGCTCAAAGAGTATTGGGACTATATTCAGAACACTGTTTACACTCAGCAGTTCTATGCAAAATATGGCTCTCTTTTCACTAGCAGCAATTTCCAGAACCCTCTCATGCTAAAAAGGGCTATCGCAGAGAATAATAACACCACCAAGGTCGACTTCGTGATGGTTCCTATGTCTTTCCAGCAGGATTCCACCGTTAAGGTGAGCGATGCCGAGATAAAGAAATATTACGATGATCATAAGAAACTGTTCAAACAACAGGATTCCAGAGACATTGAATATGTCGTATATGAGGTTCAGCCTTCCGATGCTGACGTCGAGGCGGCTAATAAAGCAATGGCTGATGTGTATGAGGAGTTCAAGACAACTTCTAAAGAAGATATGAAGTCTTTCCTTGCTAAGAATTCAGAGCGTGCTCTTTCTGATCATTGGTATAAATCTGGCGAGCTTACCACGATTAATAAGGACATCAACGATTTCGTATTCAGCGACCAGGAAGGTGCTTCACCTATAGTGAAGGCTGACAATGTATTCTACACGGCTAGGGTAATGGCTTCAGAACAGATTCCGGATTCTGCTTATGTAAAGCACATTCTTCTGCAAGGAAGCGATGTCTCTAAGGCAGACAGCTTGCTGGCAGCGCTGAAGGGCGGAGAGAATTTCTCTAACCTTGCTTCACAATATTCTGCCGACACTAGAAGTGCAGAAGGCGGAGTTCAAGGCAACGTTGGCTGGCTGACTCAGAATATGATGATACCTGGTTTCGAGTCCGTTCTTACTGCAAAAACAGGCGAGCCTTTCATCCTGAAGACTCAGTATGGCACTCACATCGTTGAGGTGGAGAAAAAGACTGCTCCTATCGCTAAAAAGCAGGTTGCAATTCTTGAGAAGACGGCTGTTGCTAGCAGTGAGACTTTCAATCAATATTTCTCGAAGGCTAGCAAGTTCGCAGGCCTCGCTAAGGGCGGATATAAGAATTATAGGGCTGCGGTTGACACCCTAGGCGTATATTCACATCCTATGTCTAATGTGCTGGAGTCTACTTCTACGTACGGAACAATTTCCAATGCCAAGGAAGTAACCAGATGGGCATTTGATAACAAAGCAGGCAAGGTTTCAGACATCATTACCGTAGACAACAAGTATTTCTTCGTTGTCGCTGTAACAGGCATTCACAAGGAAGGCATTGCAGATTTGAAAGAAGTTAGCAGCGCCATCCGCCAGCAGCTCTATGCAGAGAAGGCTAGCGAGAAGGATGCTGAAAAAGTAGCTGGCAAAATTAAAGGCATTTCTGACCTGCAGACCATTGCAGATACGCTTCATGCTTCATTAAGCACGGACGTAGATGTCAGGTTCGCTTCTATGGCTGGCCAAGGCCTTGATCCAAAATTCATCGGAGCAGCTTCAGTTGCACCAGAGGGTAAACTGTGCGGTCCTCTTGCCGGAACGATAGGGACTTATATTTACGCTGTGAAGTCTCGCGATACGGGTTCGTTCTATACCGAGGAAGACGCTAAGAATAACTTGGCTCAGATGAATTCTTACGCATCTCAGATGATACTTCCTGTCATGATCAACGATGCTGACGTGAAAGATCACAGGGCTAGATTCTATTAATAGGAATCCCGACTATTACGAATAAAGGCTGAGTCATTGACCCAGCCTTTTTATTTAGACGTTGAAAAGGAAGTGCATGATGTCTCCGTCTTGAACGACGTATTCTTTGCCTTCTGTAGCAAGCTTGCCGGCGGAGCGGACCGCTGCTTCGCTGCCATAATTCACGAAATCTTCATATTTGATGACCTCTGCGCGGATAAAGCCTTTCTCAAAGTCTGTGTGTATCACCCCAGCTGCCTTAGGGGCTTTATCGCCTTTGTGAATAGTCCATGCGCGGCATTCATCAGCTCCTGCCGTGAAGAATGTCTGCAACCCGAGCAGGTGGTAGGCAGATTTAATGAGCCTAGACACTCCTGATTCTTTCAAGCCGAGTTCATCCAGGAACATCTGCCTGTCCTCATAGCTGTCCATCTCTGCGATTTCAGACTCAGTCTTGGCAGAGATGATCATGATTTCCGCATTCTCGTCTTTTACGGCCTCTCTAACAGCATCTACGTAGTGATTGCCATTCACGGCAGAAGCATCATCTACGTTGCAAACATACATGACTGGCTTGTTAGTGAGCAGAAACAGGTCGTGAGCCAATGGAACTTCTTCGTCTGTCAGTTCCACCGTCCGGCAAGATTTTCCTTGTTCCAGTGCGGCTTTATAACGGAGCAACAGTTCCAGGAGTTTCCTGGCTTCTTTATCTCCGCCGGTAGTGGCCTGCTTCTGGGTCTTGGATATTCTCGATTCGATTGTTTCGAGGTCTTTTATCTGAAGTTCTGTATCTACTACTTCTTTGTCTCTTACAGGGTCTACGCTTCCGTCTACGTGAACGACGTTTCCATCGTCGAAACACCGCAGGACGTGCAGTATGGCATCAGTCTCGCGGATATTTGCCAGGAACTGATTGCCAAGCCCTTCTCCTTTGCTTGCTCCTTTCACTAGACCGGCGATGTCAACAATGTCAACAGTTGCTGGAATGACTCTCTGCGGCTTGCAGATTTCAGCTAGTTTCTCCAGTCTTTTATCAGGAACATTAGTTGAGCCAAGATTGGGCTCTATGGTGCAGAAAGGAAAATTGGCGCTCTGTGCCTTTCCCGAACTTATACAGTTGAATAATGTTGACTTACCCACGTTTGGAAGTCCTACAATGCCGCATTTTAATGACATCGCAAAAAATTTTTAGTCTTACAAAGAAATTTCTTTGCAAAGATAGTCAAGGTTTTTCTGTTTCTTGAAGAAATTTTCGTTTTTCATTGCCATATTGCAAAGGGATAGATCCTAAATCAATATATTATTGAACATGCGACACAGAATATTCATATCTCTTCTTATTGCCTTTTTGCCGATGGTGGCGAAAGGGATGGAGAAGGACTCGCTGCTGGTGATGTTCTGGAACCTGGAGAATCTGTTCGATTCCAGGGTGGACAGCGCATCGGATGCTGAATTCTCGGCGGAGGGGAAGAGACATTGGTCGGGCGGGAAGTTTCAGGCAAAGTGCAATGCCATTTCTAAGGCAATATTCTGGATCGCTGACGAAAAGGGCAGGATGCCTGATGTGATAGGGGTAGCCGAAGTGGAGAACAGATACGTGCTCTGGAGACTTGTGAATTCAACTTTGCTGAGAAAATATGAATATAAAATAGTCCATTTCGATTCGCCAGACCCAAGGGGCATAGACGTAGGGCTGCTGTATCTGCCGTCTAGGCTTGAACTGCTTCGCTCGTTGCCTCTGCGCGTTGGTGGTGAAGAGTTTAGGACAAGGGACATTCTTCAGGCGGAATTCGAGATATTCAAAGACACCATAGCCATATTAGTCAATCATCATCCGTCGAAGTATGGCGGGGCTGCATCCTCACCAAGGAGGATTGCGGCAATGAGGGTGCTCGCTGAGGCTGCGGATTCATTGGAGAGGGCGGGGATAATGAACATAATAGCGATGGGGGATTTCAATGACACTCCAGAAAATCCCGCTTTCAGGCTGCTGGACGGTATATTAATTAACCTTGCCGTGCCGCTGGCGGAGAAAGGTGAAGGAACGATTCGTTTCAATGGAAAATGGGACATGATAGATATGTTCATGGTGTCTGAGAATTTTGGCGATGCCCGGATGGAAATATTGCATATTCCTTTTCTTTCAGCAAGGGATAATGCTCATTCCGGAGAAAAGCCGCTAAGGACTTTTTCGGGCCCAAGGTATCTTGGAGGAGTCAGCGACCACTGTCCGATATTATTGAATATTCATTTATCTCGTGATTGAAATTTGGAAAGGTATATTCATTATTATTTCATAAATTTGTCTACAGCTTAATGTGAAATTCTTAAATCACATAATATGGAAATGAAAGATAAGATAAGAGAGAAATTCAAGACTCTTTATGGCACGGAGGGCGAGGTTTTCGCATCCGCAGGTCGCGTGAACCTCATTGGAGAGCACACGGACTATAATGGTGGCTATGTATTCCCTGGGGCAATAGACAAAGGGATAATGGCTGAAATCAAGTTGAATGGGACCCAGAAAGTGAAAGCTTTCTCCTTAGACTATGATGAATATGTCGAATTCGGCATGAATGAGGAAGACAAGCCTCAGCAGCAATGGGCTCGCTACATATTTGGCGTCTGCAGGGAGACGATTAAGCGTGGCGGGAAAGTTGAGGGCTTCAATGCCGTTTTCGCAGGTGATGTTCCGCTCGGAGCCGGCCTTTCTTCTTCCGCAGCTTTGGAAAGCACGTTCGCATTTGCCATAAACGAACTGAATGGCAATAAGATAGATAAATTCGAGCTTGCTAAGATCGGTCAGTCCACTGAACATAATTACTGTGGAGTCAACTGCGGCATCATGGATCAATTCGCTTCCATTTTCGGACAAAAGGGCAAGCTGATTCTTTTGAACTGCAAAACGCTTGAATACAAGTACTATCCATTCGATCCGAAGGGATATAAGCTGGTGCTTATTGATTCTTGCGTGAAACATGAGCTGGCATCTTCGGCGTATAATAAGAGAAGGCAGTCTTGCGAGAATGCTGCTAAGGCGATAAAGGCTAATCATCCTGAAGTCGAGTACCTGAGTGATGCGAAGAGAGTATGGCTTGAGGAGGTGAGAGATAAGATTTCTTCCGAGGATTTCTTGAGGGCTGAATATGTGATAGGGGAAGTTCAGAGGGTCCTGGATGTTTGCGATGCTCTTGAAAGAGGCGATTATGAAATCGTGGGCGAGATGATGTATCAGACGCATTTCGGGCTTAGCAAGCTGTATGAGGTCAGCTGCGGGGAACTTGATTTCTTGAACTATTTAGCTCGCAAATGTGGCGTGACTGGCTCAAGGGTAATGGGTGGAGGCTTCGGTGGCTGCACCATCAATCTGGTTAAGGAAGAGCTTTACGATGGCTTCCTTGAGGCTGTAAAGGAGCAGTTCCCTGCTAAGTTTGGTCACGAGTATAAAGTTTACGATGTGGTGATCAGCGATGGCTCCAGAAGAGTGGAATGATTAATAATACTTAATACGACAAAGGGTCGCACGGGATTGTTCCTCTGCGGCCCTTTTTTAGGGGGCTCTGCCCCCTGAGAACCCCCGCGGCTCCCGTCCTTGTGGCATTCGCTTGGCAAGGCGACTTGCCAAGCGAATGCCCGTCCTCCGCCGGTCGCCCGACGGCGACATGGGCTCTGCCCCCTGAGAACCCCTGCGGCTCCCGGCCTTGTGGTGTTCGCTTGGCTAGTCGCCTCGCGAATACCCGGCCTCCGCCGGTCGCCCGATGGCGACATGGGCTCAGGATTTATCTGAAGAATTTGTGTACCCAGGTGGGATCGATTTTGGCGAATCCGGAGTCTGGTTTTATCTGAGGATTGCGACGTATGATGGCAGCGCAGTCCTCATAGACGTTGAAACCAACATTCAAAATATTCATTTTCCCATCCTTAGGAAAACTGAAAATGATGTCATGATCAGCCCCATCAATCTTGAAAAACTTCAACGAAGCACCGCTAAAATCGGCCTTTTCTTCGTTATTCAGGTTCAGCTTGCTCTCTACGCTCAAAGGATTCGGCATGCCCTTGTCCTGAAGCTCGTTCTTTGTGACATATTTGCAAAGCTCAATCGTAAGATCGTCCAGGCCGGAATCGAATATATTCACTTTCTCAATCAATGAACCCACATCCTCAACCCTACGCAGCACATAGTCACTGAGAGCTTCCTGACCAGTTAATTGATCCTCTAAGGCCGCAATCTGGCTTTCCTGCAATAAACCTTCAGGCAAGCACCAAATCATGATTTTCGCATCAGGATCATGGTACAACGTCATATAATGCGCCAGGTTGGATGTGCCGCAATGAGGACACTCCCAGACGAAAAGAGAGCCGTCTTTCACTTTTGGCTTCAGCTCAGGATTATCACTGACATTGATTCTATCCCATATTTCTATATCATGCCTTTCTCCGCAACTGCGGCATGCAGCAGACACTTTTGCTGGCATATTCATAGCTATTGATGGCTAAAACCAATCATTTCTTGTCAATATATTTCCATAACCAGTACATCAATGCTCCCCAAGCGAGGAACAGCGCCATGTAGACCCAGAAGGGGAGCTTGGCAGCGAAATGGGTCTTTTCGGTATATTCCTGGAATTCAGGGATGTCGGCGTAGTAGTAGGCTCCAGCGCCGAAGTCCAAGCTATCCTGCAGCCCCAGTCCCTTAAGCATGATATAAAGTGCCGTGACGATGCTTACCACCCCAACGAAAATCGTCAGAATCTTACATGCCCTCCTGAAATTTATCGTACCTGCGTTCATTTTTTCTGCTGGCTAGTCGAGGACCGGAACAGGGAAAACGACGCCGGAAAGCAGGAACCACACGGCGAACAAGGTCAGGCCGATGTTGAAAGTCTGGCCGATTATGTAGAGCCATAGAACTTTCCCTCCCTGCATCTGCCTGGCTATTTCCTTGAAATTGGTGTCTAGGCCTATGCTGGTGAATGCTAGCACGAAAGCCCAATTCTTGTATTGATCCAGCACCTTGTTTATTGCATTCACGCTGTCCCCGCCGAAAATTGGCTGAATCAAGAAAGACGCAATCAGCGAAGCGGCGAAGAAACCGAGGATGAATTTAGGGAACCTGGTCCAGATTTCACCGGCGCCAACTTTCTGAACGCCTGAATTTTCAACCCTGGTGGCAAAGAATATTGCCACGAAGAAGGCGATGAAGCCTATAAGAATATTCTGAATCGACTTCACCAGAACCGCTGCCTGCTGAGCCTCAGGTCCTAAAGCAGTACCCGCAACCACCACGGCTCCTGTTGAGTCGATTGTGCCTCCTATGAGAGAGCCGCCCATGAGCTGATTCATTCCGGCTGCCTTGATGATCATCGGTTCAAAGACCATCATTATGACAGTGAATATTATGGATATCGAAACGGCAATCGAGAGGTCGTTTTTCTTTGCGTTGGAGGCAGCGGCGGTTGCAATCGCAGCGGAGGTGCCGCAGACGCTGGTCGCAGTCGAAAGAGTGATAACCAGTGGCTTGTTGTCGATTTTCAAGATTTTGGTTCCGAACCACCACATGAATATGATTACGATCGGGGTTACTATCCAGGCTATTCCAAGGCCGTAAAGCCCGAATTTGGCTATATTTGAGAACAATACCGAGAAACCCATCACCACAAGACCTGTCTTTATGTAGAATTCTGTTTTGATGGCTGGCTTAAGCCAGTTCGGCACACCGACCGTGTTGGAGATGAGAAGACCTATCAGCAGAGCCCAGAATGCCCATTCCAAGTAACGGTTGAGGGTGAACTCGGCACTTACCAGGCGGACGAAAAGAGCTATGCAGAACAGCCCTATGAATGCAGGAATATATTTTTTCAGGCTTTCGCCTTGCAGTTTCACGCCGATGGAGAATAATATTCCGAGCGTCAGGAAAGTCAGTATGAACTTCCGCCAGAACACCCCGGAGGCGAGTTGCGTTCCCAGAGGGATGGAGCTGGTGGCAGCGGCCTCCCCGACCGACCATGTAGAGAATTTGACTGCTGAAAAATCGAATGCTTTTGTCAGGACTGCGATGCAGGCTATCACTATGATTATGAACCCGATCCAGATTGCTTGCCAGTCCTCTTTGCCCCAGAAATCAGGGGTCTTCTTCACTGTTTCCATCTAAATTTGAAAGATTTTAGTAAAACAACTTACTAACTGCAAATTTAGCAAAAGAATATTATTTGGCAATATTTTGTCGAGTTTGGCTGATTGATGTTCCATTCGCAAAAGGGGTGACCAAGAAGGCCACCCCAAATATTCATTATATTATTGACTATCAATAGCCGCTGTTCTGCTTGAGATTTGGATTCAGCGCCATGTCGGACACTGATATAGGATGGAAGTACATTCTGTCATTCCACTGGATTTTGTCGACCATCATATCAAACAGAAGGGTGTGTCCATCTTCATCTACTGTCCAATGCGAGGTGTAGCCGCTGCCTTTATCAAGCTGGACGTATTGGTATACCACATGGCCTTCTGTCTCGGCAGGCTTCAATGAAGGGTCTGTGTAAAAGAATACGTCAGGAGTGCCATCTTTGTCAAGATCTATGTTCTGGTTGAATTCCTTGACGTAAATGCCCTGCCATTTCATTCCAAGAAGGTTACCAGTTGCCCAGCGCTGCAGGTCGCTTAATTCGGAAGGTGCATCTTCCCAGACAAGTTCGATAAGGCGCTCACGGCGAACTTCAAGTATGGTAGGATCTGTAACTTTAGGAAAGAAGTTTGACTGGAGGTAAGTGTCGACCGTCGTAGGTTTTGCGCTGAGTCCGCCTGTAATGCCGCCGCGTGCGCGTAGAGCGCCGATGGTTCTAGCCCAGTCTTCGTCCGTAAGGGTTCCGAGTTCGGCCTTCGCCTCAGCGTAGTTAAGTAGAATCTCGGCATAACGCATCCAGATGTAGTTGTTCTCGTTCATGTACTTGCCATCAAGATCAGCATCATCCGTGCAGAATTTCTGTCCCATGTAACCAGTATATGTGACTTGCCAGTCAGGATAGGCAGGGCCGTTGGAGCGTACAGTGCCGGGTATGCGGATTGTCTGTCCTATGCGGGTATCTCGACCATCAAACTCCTCAGAGAATTCCTGAGTTTTGTAATCCGGATTGTCGGTGTAGCGAGAGCCATCAAGATTGAGGTAAAGGTTCATGAACTGACGGATTGGAGAGAAAGTATTTCCGAGGGTAGAGGCCGTGCAACGACGATTCTCTCCGTTGACGAGACCTTCGGATGCGTCATAAACGGTGGCTAGCATGGTCTCAGTGGAAATAGGGGTCTGAGTGATGAAGAGTTCCCTGTAAGACTTGCTTGTTCCCTTTCCTGTGTAGATGGCATATTTCCCACTATCAATGACGATTTTAGCAGCATCGGCTGCTCTCTGGAGCCATTTCTCTGAATCCGCTTCACCATGGTACTTGCGAAAAGTCCCCTCCCATAGGCAGAAACGAGATTGCTCACCGGCTGCCACAAGGCTTGTCACTACAGAAGCGGTGGAGTTGTAAGCCTCTGAAATGTTATTGATGGCAAATTGCAAATCCTCATAGATATGTTCTGAGATAACTTCGCGCGAATCCTGAGTCGCAGTGAGCAGCGCATCATCTACGTCGAGAGCATGGTCAATCCAAGGAACATTATTGTACGTGCGGATCTTGTCGAAATAGAATACGGCTCTCCAGAATCTCGCCAGTCCATTGTAGTTGTTCCTGACGGATTCGCTGACGTTATTGTTCGTATTGTTATCAAGGAAATAGTTGATGTTGCGGAGGGTTCCCCAGCTCCAGGAACTTTCCTGGCTTGGCGTGTAGTTGTCGGTATAGAATGTACGGACGCCCATGTAGGCGGTGACGGCAGAATTGGCGGTGTTTCCCCATGTGGTCATTCCACTACCGAGTCCCGGCATTACATCGTAGAAGGAGTTCGTGTACATCATGAGGCCGTTCTCGCTTGCAAACAACGCATTTTTGCCGATTTGTGCCTTCGGGTTTTCATTCATGTCGCATGCTGTTAGAGCCAACAACATCGCAGAGGCTATACAGATATATTTTTTCATTGTATTCAAATGTTTAGAAAGTTATGGAAATACCGAATGTCATTGTCTTCAGGATAGGATAGCTGTAGGTAGAGCCACCATCGCTCATGATAGGGGAAGAGTAGAGACCGCTGCTTATGAGAGACTTAGTCTCGGTATCCTCGCCGTTTATGCTGTTCACGTCGAATTGCTTGCTGTGCTTGTAGAGAGGAGACCAGCACCAGAGGTTTTCGCCTGAGAGATAGACTCTCGCTGCCTGCATGCGTAGTTTGCTTATTACAGACTTTGGAAGATTGTATCCTATTTGAATATTCTTAAGACGGATGTATGCGACATTCTGCAAGTACTTCGTCTGCGCAAGGTGAAGGGTGCGGTTAAACTGATGTGCGATGTATCCTCTGTACCTAGGCCAGTATGCATTAGGATTGTCCTCGGTCCACCATTTGCCGACCATGTCGGAAGGAATGTTGGAATAAGGACGGCTATATTGGCCCCAGAACATGGAGTTGTCGCCGCCTGCCCACCAATCCTGCTTTCCTACGCCCTGAAAGAATGCGCTTACGAATATTCCATTCCAGTCTGCGCTCAAATTGAAGCTGTAGGTGTAGCGAGGAAGGCGGTTTCCGATGACCTTACGATCTCCGGAGTCGCCAACCTTGGAATTCCCCCAGTCTATCTTGCCATCGTGGTTGAGGTCCTTGAACTTTATGTCTCCTGGCTCCCACTTGTTTGCGTTGTTATTCATGACCCAGCTCTGGTCGGGTCCGGCTATCTGATTGCCTTCGGAATCGAAGTCTGCGGCGGTAAAGTAGCCGTCATTTACGAATCCCCAGATTTCTCCTAGAGTCATTCCCTTATAATAGTTGACATTGGTAGCATAGTATGTATTTGAACCGATATTCATTTCTTCGTTAGGGTAGCTGTCGATCTTCGACTTTGAGTCTGCCAGGGTACCCTTGATTTCGTAGTTCATTGGCTTGCTGCCAATGTTGATCTTGTCCTTCCAAGTGAGTGTGATCTCCCAGCCTTTAGTAGTCATATCTGCATAGTTGCCTTTTGGAGCGGAGGCCCCATAGACGGCTGGGAGCTGATTCCCTTCTACGTACATGTCAGTAGTTTTTCTGATGTAGAAGTCGGCATTAAGATAGAGCCTGTCTTTGAGGAAACCTGCATCCAATCCGAAGTTCGCAGTAGTCGAAGTCTCCCACGTAAGTCCTTCAGGAATAGGGGACGGAGCACTTGTATAGAGATTTTTCGAGCCATTAAGAAGCCTGTTCTGTTGAGCGATAGTGAACAGTTCTTGGAACTTGTACGCAGCTATGTTTCCATTTCCTAGTGACCCGTAGGAAACGCGAAGCTTGAGGTTGGAGATGGAATTGTCCTCGAGATGCCACCAAGGTTCTTGGGAAATTCTCCATCCGATCGACGCTGATGGGAAGAACTTCCATTGTTGTGAGGTAGGAAACTTCGATGACCCGTCGTAACGCCCGTTGACTTCAAGAAGATAACGGTTGTCATAGACATAGTTGGCTCGGAAGAACCCACCACCAATGCGCCACTTATAGTAGTCGCTGCTGATTTTGGTCGAACCGCTTGTAAGGTTAATGTTTTCGGCACCTTCGTAAATCTTGCTGTTCCTGTGCGCGAAGTTGTAGTCGTAGATTTCCTGCTCGTAGTTCATGCCGACCATGAGCTTGGCTTCATTTTTCCCGAATGTCTGCGCATACTGGCTGTAAAGGTTTGTCGCAAGGTAATTTTTCGTGGACACTGAGTTGTAGATGCCATCAAAGGAACTTCCCATGTATTTTGTCTTTCCATTTTGTTCCGTGGTGTAAGGGACAGGGGACTGGACGCCATTCATCCTGTCGTCCGTGTAGCGGAAGGTCACGTCGCCGTTGAGGGTGACGATGTCTTTGTAGAGGTTGGCGATGAAACTCGTGGTGTTGCGGAGCACTCGCTCGTTCGTATCCTGATAGTTGTTCTTGTAAATGAAAGAACCGAGGATGGTAGCTCCTGCCTGTGTGAGGGTTCCGTCAGGGTTGAATGGAACATTGACAGGCTGGCCTTCAGACTCTATCGCGTACCATACTGAACCTTCGCCCACGTTCATCGGGTTGTGGTACGTCATGTTGCTGAACTCGAAGTTGTTAGTGACTTTGAGCCAGTCGGTTACCTTTATGCTGCCTTTTGCGCGGATGTTGAACATCTTATATTTGTCAGGGTCGTAATTGAATATTCCGTTCTGAGTGTAGAAACGACCGGATACCATAAAATTAGCCTTTTCTCCGCCTCCCTGAATGTTGATGTTTTGTTCTTGGCCGAAAGAATGGTTCTTGTACAGAAGATCGAACCAATCCGTGCTACCGTAATAAGAATACTTTCCGTTGCTTTCCGTGACGACACCGGTCGCTCCGTTGCGTAGGTTCTCAAGCCATGCGTCAGTGATTTTGAGCGAGGAGTGGAACTTGCTCGGAGCGGCATACTGCCATCCACGATAAGCTTGAAGGTAATATTCCGTAAACTCAAGCCCATCGGTGACGACATCTGGTACTACAGTAGGAGATTTCATAAGGAAGTTCGAGCTGTATGTCACCGATGTCTTTTCCTTATTAGGGTCTTTTGTCGTAATTAGAATCACCCCATAGGTTCCACGCGCACCGTAGATGGCTGCCGATGAGGCATCCTTGAGAACGGAAACGCTGGCGACGTCGCTAGGGTTCAGCATGGCAGGATCGCCCTCTACGCCATCGATGAGCACAAGGGCCGAGCCTCCTTGTCCAATCGATCCAGTACCTCTGACCTGATAGTCGGAACTACGATTCGGCTTGCCGTCAGCGAATGTTATCTGAAGGTTAGGAATGGCACCCTGCAGGCCTTGCGTGAGATTGGATACGGGACGATTGTCGAGGACCTCGCTTGACACGACATCTACTGCTCCGGTTAGGTTGACTTTTTTCTGCGTGCCATAACCGATGAACACAGCTTCATTCAGAAGCTGGGTATCGTCGGAAAGAACGACGTTTATTACGTTTTGATTGCCGATTTTGATTTCATGTGTCGTGAAACCTATCATGGAAACGCTGAGCGTGCCATTCGAAGGAACGCTCAAGGAATAATTCCCATCAATGTCGGTGAAAGTGCCTGTCATCGTTCCCTTTACAATGACGTTCGCACCGACAATGGCTTCTCCTTTGGAATCCCTGACAGTACCTGTCACGGTTTTTTTCTGCTGAGACTGAGGTGCTTCGTCAGAACCAGGAAGTTTAGATGCTGCAGATGTTTCCATGCACGGAATGACTGACAGCATCATTGCACATAAACAAGCCTTTAACTGAGTTTTTTTCATTCTACTCATAGTTTTACTTTATTAATTTGTGTTTTGAATATAGTCTAACCATTAATGGCAAATCCTTAATAAAAAAACTTTAAATCTGCGCAGGTGGTTTCTGAGCTAAATCTGACCCTGCAAAAATAATATTTTTGTGTAAAAAGTAGTTCATTGGAAATCATTTTGGCTGGGCTGGCATACTTCACCTTAACCGACAATGCCAAAGAAAGATGGGGGAGGCTTTGGCTTTCCCATGGTGCAGAAATGCCGTTGCTTTATGAATGTATCGACGGCATAATATTAAAATACTATGACGTTTTCGTCATAGCCTTGAATCTGAGAGCAACATTTAGTACTTTAGTTAAAAATTTAGCAGGATTAAGGTTGCTT
>Ga0256406_1003085_pt1 | contig 21578 bp, 13 predicted proteins | sample RumenRJG_03DNA_FD_185986 | JGI IMG/M metagenome (GOLD analysis project Ga0256406, IMG submission 185986) | Bovine rumen microbial communities from Lethbridge, Alberta, Canada - RJG_03 | ecosystem: Host-associated > Mammals > Digestive system > Stomach > Rumen | place: Canada: Alberta | collected... | reverse complement strand
TTCGATTGCGCAAGGAAAGATGAAAGGCTTCATATTCTTAAAGAATGCCTCATACGGTCCCGAAGAATACTCGATAGACATCACCAAGAAAAAATGCATAGTGCAGGCTAATGGGTACAATGGCTTTCTGTATGCAGTCATGACATTGAAGCAGTTGATGCCTGTCGCCATATTCAGTGACGACCTGGATCCTAATCAGGCTTTCCTGATGCCATGCGTCAGCATTAAAGACAGTCCTAGGTTCGCCTACAGGGGTTTCATGCTGGACTGCGCCAGGCATTTCTTCTCGGTAGAAGAAGTTAAGAAGTGCCTCGATGTCATGGCCCTATATAAAATCAACCGCTTGCACTGGCACCTTACTGATGACCAGGGCTGGAGAGTTGAAATCAAAAAATATCCTCGCGTGACCGAGGTGGGTGCCTACAGAAACGGCACCATGATTGGGAAAGATTGGAAAAGCAATGATGGGAAGCGTTACGGCGGTTATTATACTCAGGCTCAGCTGAGAGATGTCGTGGCTTATGCACAAAAACTTGGAATAACGATCATTCCAGAAATAGACCTTCCTGGCCACATGGTAGCAGCGCTTGCGGCTTATCCGAACCTCGGATGCACTGGCGGGCCATACGAGGTAAGCACCAAATGGGGCGTCATGGATCAAGTACTCTGTCCTGGCAAAGAGGATATGTTCACTTTCCTCGAAGGAGTATTTACAGAACTGATGGACATATTCCCTTCTGAATATATTCACATCGGCGGCGACGAGTGTCCTAAGACAGAATGGGAGAAATGCCCTGCCTGCCAGGCAAAAATCAAGGAGCTTGGCCTGAAGGCTACGAAAGACCACACGGCAGAGCAGTACCTTCAGAATTATGTGACTGCCAGGATGCAGAAATTCCTGAACGATCATGGCAGGAAGATCATCGGCTGGGACGAGATTCTCGAGGGCGATTTAGCTGAAGGAGCAACCGTAATGTCCTGGAGAGGCGTCAAAGGAGGAATTGAGGCCTCAAAACGAGGTTTCGACGTGGTCATGTCTCCGAATTCCTACCTGTATTTCGATTACTACCAGAGTCAGAATCTAGACAAAGAACCTCTTGCTATTGGCGGCGACCTTCCGATCGAGAAAGTCTATGGCTACGAGCCTTTTGAAGGAATGGATGCCTCTCAGCAGAAGCACATTCTGGGCGTGCAGGCGAATCTTTGGACTGAATATATCGCCACGCCTTCTCACCTGGAGTACATGATGCTCCCTAGGATGCTGGCACTCAGCGAAATCCAGTGGTGCAAGCCAGAGGACAAGAACTTCGACCGCTTCATGACATCATTCAAAGCCGAATCCGCCAGAATACTCGACACCCTCGGCTACAGCTACCGCAAACCGGAATAACGGATATCGCAATATACCCAAAGAGCCGCTGCAGATTGCTACAGCGGCTCTTTTGATATTCAAAACAAGGATTACCTGTTCTCGGCGGCTTCAACGGCCTTGAAGTAACGGTAAGAATTTACTTTCAGCTCGCCAGCAGCAGGATCGTCCAGGACGAGAATGCCATCCGGATGAAGCTGGAGAGCAGACAAAGTAACATAGTGGCTCACAGGACCTTCGACGGCAGCCTGGACGGCACGGGCTTTCTTACTGCCAAAAGCAAGGATCAGCACTTCGCGCGAACCACAAACAGTCGCCACGCCAACAGACATGGCCTGCTTAGGAACCTTGTTAGGATCATTGTCGAAGAAGCGAGAATTAACTTCGAGCGTGTCCTGGGTCAGAGTCATGACGCGAGTGCGTGAATTCAATGAAGAAAATGGCTCATTGAATGCAAGATGCCCATCCTCGCCAACTCCGCCAAGGAACAGGTCTATTCCACCAGCCTCAACGATGGCAGCCTCATAATCCTCGCACTCTTTCTTAAGGTCAGGAGCATTCCCGTTCAAGATGTGAATGTTTCCTGCCGGAATGTCGATCTTGTCGAACAGATTCTTGTGCATGAAGCTATGATAGCTCTCAGGATGGCTTTCTGGCAATCCAACATATTCATCCATATTGAAGGTTACGACGTTCTTGAATGAAACCTCGCCGGCAGCGCACATCCTGGCCAGCTCGGCATATACGTCCAAAGGAGTGGAACCAGTTGGAAGACCAAGCACGAAAGGCTTGTCTGTATTTTCCGCCTTAGCCTTTATGGCAGCGGCAATGTGATGGGCAGCCCAGATGGAACCGTCTTTCTTTGTGTCTCTAATAATGACTTTCATGATTATGATATATTAATATATTAACAAAGTTTAAGGAATACTTCAATTGCCTGATACTCAGCCATTCCCAGCTCATCGTAGAGCTTAGCCGTATTCTGCGTGCGTTCTTCGGCTCTCTGCCAGAACTCGCGAGAGTCATCGCCTGGGAAAGGAACGATGTCCTTCTGAGAAAGATGCCTGAATATTGCGTGGCGCTTCTCAATGAGCTCACCAGGGCTGAGAGGAACAGCCATATCTACGCGATCCAGCTCCCACTCCATCCATGCCCCTCTAAAGAGCCAGATGTTCGTGCTGTTCAGCCAAGATTCACCTTCCTCTTTCAATTGGTCGATAGCTTCCAGGGCTGCCTCTGTGCAGACTCTATGAGTTCCGTGAGGATCAGCCAAGTCGCCAGCCATGTAAATCTGATCTGGGCGAATATCGATGATAAGTTTCTTTATGATGTCTATATCCGTCTGAGTCCTAGGGAATTTCGTAACACCGCCAGACTCATAGAATGGAAGGTTCAGGAAATGCACATGTGATTCCTGAAGCCCGAAACTTCTGTCGGCTCCACGAGCCTCGCTGCGACGGATCGCAGCCTTTATGGCAAGAAGAGCTTTTGGCTCCGGCTCGCCTGGCTTTTTGGAGTCAATGATTTTCTTTACCTCATCGAAATGATCCCCGTAGCCCAGCTGGTACACAGCATCCATATGCTGCAACACTACGTCATCGTGCACGGCCAAGTCGCCAGAAGTCTCGTAAGCCACGTGAACGTCATGTCCTTGATGCACGAGGCGGATGAATGTGCCGCCCATTGAGATGACGTCGTCATCCGGGTGCGGAGAGAAAATCAGGACTTTCTTAGGGAACGGCTCTGATCTCACGGGCCTTGTGATATCGTCAGCATTAGGTTTTCCACCTGGCCATCCTGTTATGGTGTGCTGAAGATCGTTGAACACGTCAATGTTTATCTTATCGAAAGGTCCTTTCAGTTCAAGCAGCTCACCAAGGAAATTCTCAAGATAATCCTGCTGAGTAAGTTTGAGGATAGGCTTATGCACTTGCTGGCACAGCCATACCACGGCTTTACGGATGAATTTCGGAGTCCAGTCGCAAGGACCCACTTTCCAAGGAGAAACCACCCTGGTGAGCATGGACGCAGCCGTCTCGTCTACATAAAATGTAATGTTATCGTGCTTCTGAAGATAACTTGCAGGACAATTAGAGTTTATCTCGCCTTCTACGACATTCTTAACAACCTGAGCCTTAGACTCGCCCCAAGCCATAAGGATGATTCGTTTAGCGCTCATCATCGTATCTATGCCAAACGTGATGGCGGCGCGAGGCGTCTCGTCGATGTTTCCGTTGAAATTACGAGCCTGCCTCTTGCGAGCATTGTACGAAAGCAATACTGTCCTTGTGCGGCTCTTCTCGGATGTGCCAGCATCGTTGAAACCGATCTGGCCAGCCTCCCCTACGCCGATAACGAGCAGATCCAGGCCGCGAGCCTCTTTATCCACCTCGGCGCAATAATCGGAAACCTTGTCCTGTGACACACTGCCATCAGGAATGTGGATGTTCTCTTTCTTGAAGTCTACCTTGTCCAGGAAAGACTCATGCAAGCGCCTATTCCTGCTCTGAGCAAAATTCTCAGGTATCTGATAATACTCGTCGATGGTATAAGCCTCGACATTCTGGAACGACACTTCCCCTTTCTTGTATTTTTCTGCAAGAAGAGAATATAGAGAGACAGGCGTGACGCCTGTAGTGAGGCCGAGCTTGAAATTTCTCGGCAGGCCAGACTTCTGATGGTCGCCAATGGCCTTCACGATGATGTCGGCGATTTTCTCGCTGGCTTTCACGGAATCATCGTAGATTTCCGTAGTGATCTTCTCATAAGCGTGCAGTATCCCCTTAGGAATTCCCTGCTCCTTAAGACCACCGTCTTTCGGTAGAGTGAAATGTTTCATGATGCTTCGTGTTTCGTTAAATATTATGATAAATTTCGTTGCTCTAAATCGAGCCAAAAGCAAATATTTAACAAATATACTTAGAATATTCCAGAAATTGTCTATTTTTGCATAGCAAGTTCAGTCTATTATTGCCCGAGTGGCGGAATTGGTAGACGCGTTGGACTCAAAATCCAATGTCCTTTAAAGATGTGCCGGTTCGAGCCCGGCCCCGGGCACCAGACCGGAATCTTTCGATATTTTCGAGGATTCCGGTTTTTTATTCCCCCTTAAGTGCTTCGTTGGACCAAATCCCCTCTACATGGTACCTCTCGTTCATCCTGAGACAAATGCATGAAGCGCAGTCCGGATGCTTTTGCAGCACGACCATATAATTACGACCCGGAAGGACTTGTCCGTGCAAATAGTGGGCTGGGTGCCATTCATTGCAGTGCTGTGTAATGAGGCCATGCCTGCCCAGGGGCGCTTTCAGAAGCGGGGCTGGGCATGCCTTTATGTTGTGCAGTGATTTCTGACGCAAACACGCCTGCCCGCTAATTGTAAACGTAGGAACAGAATCCTAGAAGAGAGGTTGTGATTATTCACAATCGTAGGCACGGTGACATTCATGACAAGCGCCGAGGAGACTATCCCCATTGCCAACCCCCGTTCTGTGAACCGGGTGGGCGACGCAGTCCTTCACTACAAGCCAGCCGGTGGCACTATACCGTCGCCCATAAATTCTCGTCCTTCTGGGCGAGGACTTGGATTATACTTTCCAACCGCATCAACCATATCAACCACAGCCTTGCCGACGGACCCGCATTTCACGATGACGGGAAAACGTGTTCATCCTTCTCGCAGGGACGTGTATAATCCCGATGCAGAACCTGTCCCGGAGCATATCGAAAATTTGCCAGTCTTGAAAGACTTAGCATCTTTAACAAGACTTAAAATCTTTATAATGAAACAGAAAGGAGTTTTTCGGGCATCCGGTTCGATAAAACCTCGTCTACTGGCACAACCTCTATCTGACTTTGCCAGGGGAAGTCTTTTCGTTTCTTTGGAAAATTATTATTTTTGTAGGGATTAGAATAAACGAATATGTTCAAGCGCGTTCTATTGAAACTCAGCGGCGAGAGCCTGGGCGGGCCGGAAGGCAGGGGCCTGGACACCGAGTGTCTGAAAAAATATTCAAGGGAGATAGCGCAGGCTGCGAAGGCAGGACTGCAGATAGCAATCGTCAATGGCGGAGGCAACATATTCAGAGGCCTCCAGGGACTGGAAAAAGGATTCGACAGAGTTGACGGGGATCGGATGGGCATGCTGGCGACGGTCATCAACTCCCTTGCGCTCAAACAGTTCATTAAGGATGAAGGGATAAGCGCAGAGGTGTTCTCCGCAACGCCGATGGAGCCATTCGCAAGATATTACAATCGAGACAATGCAGTAAAGGTGCTGGAAGAAGGCGGCGTGGCGCTAATCTGCGGGGGGACAGGCAATCCATTCTTCACGACCGACTCCGGGGCGGCATTGAGAGCATTGGAAATCAAGGCTGATGTCGTACTGAAAGGCACGCGCGTTGACGGGGTTTACACTGCCGACCCAGAAAAAGACCCGAGCGCAACGAAATATGACGAGCTGACCTTCGACGAAGCCATGAGCAAGCACCTCAGGGTTCTGGACCAGACAGCTTTCGCGCTTTGCAATGACGGGAACATGCCACTGATAGTATTCGACATAAATGTGGAAGGGAACCTCATGAAGCTGGCGAGTGGGGAGAAGGCTGGCACGCTGGTGCACAAATAGGATAATCATTACAAAAATTCAATAATTATGTTGACTGACAAAGCAAAAGAGATAGTAGCTGAAGCCAAATCGAAAATGGCTGATGCCTTGAAATTTCTCGAAGAAGACTTGAAGACATACAGGGTTGGCAAAGCTAATCCTTCTATTCTGAACAACGTGACCGTAGACTACTACGGCACACAGACTCCTATCCCTCAGGTAGCCTCAGTCACTACGCCTGACGCTAAGACTATCGCCATCCAGCCTTGGGAAAAAAGCATGCTGCAGCCTATCGAGAAAGCGATTCTGGTTGCCAACCTAGGCTTCACCCCAATGAACAACGGGGAAATCATCCGCTGCCCTATCCCACCTCTCACGGAAGAAAGGCGCAAAGAACTCATCAAGAAGGCAAAAGCAGCTGGCGAGAATGGCAAAATCGTAATCCGCAATGCCCGCAGGGATGCCGTGGATGCCCTGAAGAAGGCCGAAAAAGCCGGACTGTTCTCTGAAGACGTGCAAGGCGAGGGCGAAGACGAGGTTCAGAAATTGACCGATGAGAAAGTCAAAGAAGTCGATACTCTCATCTCCGCCAAGGAAAAAGAAATAATGACAGTTTAGTTGCATCTTAAGATTATTTGACTAACTTTGCCACTACTATGTACAGCGCGCGATTTTACGCATACGGTTATTCTTACTTCTATTACCAGCAGAGGTGATGGCCGGACTCTCGTGTGCGCAAAGTATTCAAGTTAGGAAAATGAATATATGCCGTCCGGTGATGCCGGGCGGCTTTTTTAATGAAACGAACTTAATATGACAAAGAAAGTCGCAGTGCAAGGGTACAGAGGCTGCTTCCATGAAGAAGCCGCCCGGAAATTCTACTCTTGCAGGAAACAGGAAATCAGCATCGTGGAATGCCCCACGTTCCAGATGGTTTTTCAGGCGATGAGAGATGGCGCGGCAGATGCCGGAATAATGGCAATCGAGAACACCACTTCCGGAGGGCTGCTGCCTAATTTTGAGCTGCTCAGGGGAAGCGATTTCAAGATAAAGGGAGAAATATACATTCCTATTCACCAAAACCTAATGGCACTGAAAGGGCAGAAATTAGAGGACATAAAAGAAGTACGGACACATTACATGGCCATAAACCAGACAAGGCCTTTCTTCGAGGCCAACTGCCCCTGGATAAAGATGGTAGAAACTGAAGATACTGCGAAAAGCGCCACCGAAGTCGCTCGGAAAGGGCTGAAGGGCGTAGGAGCAGTAGCATCTGAATTGGCAGCGGAAGAGAACGGCCTGGAAATACTCGCTCACGGAATCGAGACCTACAAGCAGAACTTCACCCGCTTCCTCATATTCGACGACGAAATTTACAACAGCAGGTCCGCCATCGACAAATCCAGCCTCTGCTTCACCCTTCCTCACAAGCCAGGCTCGCTTGCACAAGTGCTCACGATCTTATCTTTCTACGAGATGAACCTTACAAGGATACAGTCCCTGCCAATCCCAGGACACGAATGGGAATATTTTTTCTATGTGGACATCTGCTTCGCCAGCTATGACCGCTATCGCCAGGCACTGAAGGCGGTGAAACCCCTCATGGAAGGGCTTACGGTGCTAGGGGAATACCCAAGCCATAAAGTTTTATGAATATATTGCATTAAGCCATGATTGTACAACCTGCAAATAGGACCAGCTCGGTCCGCGAATATTATTTCTCTTGGAAAAACAAGGAGCTGTCTCGGCTAAATGCCGACAGAAAGGCCCGCGGAGAAGATCCCATCATCAATTTAGGAATAGGCGCTCCTGACAGGATGCCTCCGATGCCTGCGATAAACGAACTCGCGAGCACTGCACGGCAACCCGGGAATCACGCATACCAAAATTACTACGGCTTGCCAGAACTGCGAAAAGCCTACGCAGACTGGTATGCGAAGTGGTACGGCGTGGAGCTGGACCCAGTCAATGGCGTTCAGCCTCTCGTAGGCTCGAAAGAAGGCATTTTGCTCACTTCCATGGCCTTCGTGAATCCAGGCGACAAGGTGCTTGTTCCAGACCCTGGCTACCCTACCTACACGTCGGCCTCCAGGCTGGTTGATGCCCAGATAATGAATTACGACCTAACCGAAGAGAATAACTGGATGCCAGACTTCGATGCCATTGAGAAGATGGACCTTGACGGAGTTAAGATAATGTGGGTTAATTACCCTCACATGCCGACTGGCGCGAAAGCCACTCCGGAGCTATTCCAGAGGCTGGTAGATTTCGGGCTGAGGCATAAAATATTGATAGTGAACGATAATCCATATTCATTCATACTGACGGAGCGGCAACTTTCCATCTTGTCCGCGAAAGGTGCGATGGAATGCTGCCTGGAGCTGAATTCGCTCAGCAAAGCGCACAACATGAGCGGCTGGCGAATCGGAATGGTCGGTGGCTCTCCAGAAATGGTGGACCAAGTGCGTAAAGTTAAGAGCCAGATGGATTCCGGAATGTTCAAGCCTCTGCAGCTGGCCGCAGTCCAAGCACTCAGCCAGGGCGAAGACTGGTTCAGGGAGCTCAATGCGGAATATTCAAAAAGGCAGGTGGCAGCTGGTAGAATCATGGACCTCCTCGAAGCACGCTACGACAAAAATTCTGCAGGCCTGTTCCTTTGGGGCAAGGTCAAGGCAGAAACGCAGGCGGCGAATGGCATGACGGCTGGCGAGACTTTGTCGGAAAAGCTGCTGCATGAGGCAGGGGTTTTCGTCACCCCAGGCTACATATTCGGAAAGAATGGAAATGATTATATTCGCATTTCCCTTTGCGCCCCCGTGCCAACGTTGGAGAAGGCGTATGAGAAGATTAAAGGAATATTATAGGTCCTGACGAAAATCAGGATCCGATAAAAGAGAATTATGACGATAGGGATAATAGGATTGGGGCTCATCGGTGGCTCGATGGGCATTGACCTGAAACGAAGAGGCTTCGCAGACAAAGTTCTTGGAGTCGAGACGGACAAGGTCGGAGCCGAGGCAGCTCTGCGCATGGGGCTGTCGGATGAGATAACGTCCTTCGAGGACTGCGTGAAGCGAAGCGACATCGTGATAGTGGCCGTGCCAGTAGGCACGGCAGTCAAGATGCTGCCGCAGGCATTGGATATATTCAGAGAACAACCGGAGAAGAAGCAAATCGTGATTGATACCTGCTCCACAAAGTCCAAAGTCACGCAATGCGTCAGATATCATCCTCTGCGAGGCAGATTCGTCGCCACTCACCCGATGGCAGGCACCGAATATTCCGGCCCTTGGGCAGCCGAGCCGAACCTTTTCGATGGCAGAGCCTGCATATTCGCAGATGCCGAAGACTCCGACCCTGCCGCTCTCGCCACCATAGAAAAGCTGTACGACACGCTGAACATGAGGCCGATATACATGAATTCGGACCAGCATGACGTGCATACAGCCTACGTGTCGCACATATCGCACGTGACGTCATTCGCTCTTGCCCTCACGGTGCTCGAAAAGGAAAAAGACGAGAAACATATATTCGACTTGGCCTCCGGTGGGTTTTCATCTACCGTGCGCCTGGCCAAGAGTTCTGCAGACATGTGGGTGCCGATCCTCTCTCAGAACAGAGACAACGTGCTGCATGTAATTGACACATATCTGAGCAAGATGCAGGAATTCCGAGATGCCATTGCAGACTACGATGAAGCTAAAATCGCTGGACTGATACACGAGGCAAATAAAATAAAGAAAATATTAAGATAATATGGAACGAACATTAGACACCATCCCAGTATCGCAATGGGGGTTTTTCGACGAGACCATTCCCCCTCTCGTCATAGCAGGCCCTTGTAGCGCAGAGTCCGAGCTGCAAGTGATGATGACTGCGAAAGGCCTGCACGAATTCGGGATTCACGTTTACAGGGCAGGAATATGGAAACCCCGCACGCATCCAGGCTCATTTGAAGGCGTAGGTTCCAAAGGCCTGAAATGGCTTCAGAAAGTCAAGAATGAATATGGGATGAAAGTCTGCACCGAAGTTGCAAACGAAAAACATGTCTACGAATGTCTTAAGTACGGCATAGACATGGTCTGGATAGGGGCTCGGACCACCGCCAACCCTTTCCTGGTGCAGGAGATAGCCGATGCCCTGCACGACACCGATATTCCGGTGCTGGTGAAGAATCCTGTCAGTCCGGATCTCGACCTTTGGATAGGGGCCTTGGAAAGACTTAATGCAGCCGGAATCAGAAAGCTAGGAGTCATTCACCGAGGCTTCACTCCTTTACAGAAAATACCTTACCGGAACGAACCCGGCTGGGGAATTGCGGTAGAGCTGCGCACCCGCTTCCCTGAAATTCCATTCTTTGCCGACCCGAGCCACATGGGCGGTTCCAGGAAATACCTGCAAGAACTGTCGCAGAGAGCCATGGACCTGGGGCTGGACGGCCTTATGATAGAGTCTCACTGCGATCCGTCCTGCGCCCTGAGTGATGCAAAGCAGCAGCTGATACCGGATGAGCTACGCACGCTTCTGGAGAGCCTGAAGGTCCGCCAGAAGGCCATAGATGATGCAGATTACCAGAAATCCATGCTGAACCTGCGCACCCAGATAGACATCATAGACGAAAACCTGCTTCTTGAGCTGAAATCCAGGATGGACATATCCCGCCGAATAGGAGAGTTCAAGAAAGAGCACAACATCGCCATCGTGCAAGCTTCCAGATGGGAGAGCATCCTGAAATCCATGATCGATAAAGGCCGTGAGTACGCCCTCCCTGAAGATTTCATCACAGAAGTGTTCAATGCAATACACAAAGCCTCAGTCGCGGCGCAAAACAATATCCTTGCGCAAGACTACGATAAAGAACAGCTTTAAAATGAACTTTATGGTGACACGCCGATTCATGATCCTTGCGGCATTGATAGCAATGACATCCTGCGCCGAGAAAGAACTCGACATGAATGACGTGGCCGAGACGCATAACGCCACGGAAGAGGAAGAATACCTCCCCGGAGTCGCTGTGGTGCAATTCGACGATGAGCTGACAAGTCTTGTCGAGGAAGACCTTGGCAACGGGAAATTAGCGACGCGGTCCATGGGCCTTAACCAGGCGCTTGACGAACTGGGCATAACCTCCATGCGAAGACTTTTCCCGTACGCCGGGGAATACGAGCCTAGAACTCGCAAAGAAGGGCTCCACAAATGGTACATAGTTGATTATTCGGAAAAAATCAGCCCCACTAGAGCTGAAAACGAGTTCAACTCCATCCAGGGAATCAGCAGCTTCCAGAAAAAGCGTAAAATCAAGCCCACATCCTTCAATGACCCTCAATTGTCTTTCCAGTGGGGATTCATAAACAGCTCCACTCCATCTGCGGACATTAACGTGGAGCCGGTCTGGAATTATTATACTACTGGAAACCCAAACGTGGCAGTCGCAGTCGTAGATGCAGGCATTCAGCTAGACCATCCAGACCTGGCAGGCAACGTTGCAGAGGCTTCGCTGCACTATGACTCGATCACCAGCACCAGCGGCACCTCTCAAATCGTCGCCGGATTGCACGGCACGCACGTAGCTGGCACGATTGCAGCCGTGAACAACAACGGAAAGGGTGTGTGCGGAGTCGCCGGAGGCAATTATGCGAAGGGCATGCCTGGAGTGAAACTGATATCGTGTCAGATTTTCAAGACAAACGGAGACAAAACAGTGTCGGGAAGCACTGCCGCAGCCATCAAATGGGGAGCTGACCATGGAGCAGTGATATGCCAGAACAGCTGGGCGTACGATTTCGATTATAACAACGACGGAGTCCTGACCGGGGGCGAACTCTCAGCCGCATTAGAAGCAAAAATCGACTACTCAGACAAACTTGCGGTAGATTATTTCATAAAATACGCCGGTTGTGACAATGAAGGAAACCAGCTGCCAAATTCGCCGATGAAAGGGGGCGTGGTCATATTCGCTGCCGGAAATGAAAACATTACTAATGGCGCTCCGGCGAATTACCAGCCTATCGTAGCCGTAGGGGCTATGGCGAGCAATGGCAAGAAAGCTTCCTATTCCAATTATGGGGATTTCGTAGACATAGCAGCTCCTGGCACCAATGTCTACAGCACCTTTTCCAATGGAGGATATGGCAATATGAGCGGCACCTCGATGGCTTGCCCTCACGTGAGCGGAGTGGCGGCCCTCGTAGTCTCTGCTTGCGGAGGCCAGGGCTTCACCAACGACATGTTGAAAGATAAGCTTCTGAACAGTTCGAACAAGGACGTTACTGCCGGACAGAACATAAATGGACTTGTCGATGCACTAGGCGCCATCACATACGGAAACGAGGCTGCGCCTTCGTCCGTCACGGACCTGGAAGGAAAGGTTTCTGCAAACACCATGACTCTGTCCTGGGCAGTCCCGGCGGACACGCTGGGGCTGCCGGCATACGGCTACCAGATAATTTTCAGCACTGACAAAGCCGCAGTCGAAGCTGCGGAACCGAACTCCCTGAATGGAGCCAGTTCCGTGAAGTTCGAAAAAATGGCTGCGGCGGGGGACACTGTCAAAGCCAGAATAGACACTTTGCGTTTCTCGACGACCTACCATCTGAAAGTTTATTCGTATTCATATAATAAGGTATATTCTTCCTCAGCCTCAGAAATAATCAGTTTTACCACCAAGGAGAATAATCCTCCGGTCATCCAGACATCATATCCCAATCCATTGAAAGTCAAAAGTTCCGAGACAGTGACCGTCCCTTTCTCCATTTACGATCCTGATGGACACTCCCTGAGCATTTCCTACAAGAAAGGTTCTGTGGCAGACAGTTTCAACGCCAATGCCGTCAAGATATCCGGTACTGCAGGGGAACCCGGAACCTACACCGTCGCGATTACTGCGACCGACAAATATGGAGCGAAGACATCCTACGACTTTTCATACACGATCTTGGAAAACCATCCGCCCGTGGCATTGAAGGATCCGGACAATGTGCTTCTTAGCTCGATAGGGCAAGGTTTTCATTTCGACATAAGCAAATGTCTCAGCGACCCCGACGAGGAGCAGCTGACCTATTCAGCCACATATTCCAGAAAAGGCATATTTTCCGAGAGCATCGCCGGTAATTCTTTCTCCGGCACATCTCTCGATTATGGAATCACTCAGGTGACGATAACCGGCACGGATGCGAAGGGGAAAACCGCACAAGTCACATTCGTCGTGCTAGTAAGGGACCCGAAATACGAATATGCCCTTTATCCGAACCCGGTGGATAAGATTCTGAATGTTGCGACGGGTGAGCAAACTGAAGAAGTCTCCTTGAAAATAAACGCTCAGGCCGGGGGCGAAGTCTATAACGGGACTTTCCAGGCCAGCGCATTCCATCCAGCCGAAATCGACTTAAGCAGCCTGGCTCCGGGGAAATATGTGGTCAGGCTTTCATTCGGATCTAAAGAATTTGTTCAAAATATAATAAAACGATGAAAATTAATAAATTAATATACACGCTAGCTCTCTGCCTGTCTGTGCCGGCATTGAATATTTCTGCGAAAGACACAGAGGCATTGCCTTTCATCAGAATCGTACGCGACCCCGCATCCGGAGCCATGGGTTTCGCCGGGGTTGCATCATCTTCCTCGATAGCATATTCCTCATTCAACAATCCGGCGATGATTCCATTTTTCGACAAGACGGGAGACATTGCGTTCTCCTATCAGAACTGGGCGCCGGATGGAGTGAAGTCCTCGAATTTCAACCTTGGAGCCGGATTCAAGCTGTTTGACGGCAGGCTTGGGTTCGGATTCGGAGGCGCTTTCCAGAACGGCGAGAAATACGACACATTCAACGAAGCCGGGGTCATGACTGGCTCTTACACGCCTAACGACATGCAGATAAATTTAGGAGCATCTTCACTCATAACGAAGGAATTATCGTTCGGAATCAATCTGCGTTATGCCAAACAGTCATTGAGCCACGACAACGCTTCATATGAAACTGTGGCTACAGACATGTTCCTAGCCTACAGGCTGAATGAATTCAATTTCACGGCGGGACTCTCTTCGCTCGGCTCCTCAGTGAAATCTGCGTCTGATGAAGATTTCACCATTCCTACGTCAGCCACCCTCGGTGCCGAATGGCACCGGACGCTTGCCAAGGAGCATGGCATAAAGGCGGTCGCCGATTTCGATTATTTTTTCAGCGACAACGTAACGGCAGGCTTTGGGGCGCAATATTCATGGAAAGACATGGTATTCATTCGCGCAGGCTACCATTTCGGTTCGGACAAGGCCGTGCTGCCATCGTTCCTGACCCTTGGCGGAGGAATAAAGCACAAACGGATCCGTCTCGACGCCGCCTGGCTGACCGGCAACGATGCCATCAAGAATTCCCTCTCCCTAGGACTTGGCATCATGTTCTAGCGCTTCTAAATCTACCGAAAGCGACGTGCCAAGGGCTGGGGTTCAGTCCGGATGCCGGCCTCATGTCCACCGTCCGCAAAAGGACTAGGATTACGGACGGGAGACGAGGGAAATAGCAATATGAAGACATTCACAGAAAGAAGGACGAACTTGAGCTACAACGTTTGAGAAGGATTGTGACAAAAAGCGAAAGACTTGACCCGAACCCCTAAAGTTTTTTGTCCAACTTTCGGGATTCGGGTCACTTTTAGTTACCTTCATCAATTAGAAGTAGTGTTCTGTCTTCCGAGGCAAACGCTATTCAGGGAAGAATGCGTCGTAACCATAGGCAACGCGGCCAGCTGTTACGTAATATTCTACGTAGGCATAGACCGTATTGTCATCGTACAAGCAATTATCTGATTCGTAGCCTGCATCGCCTTGCCAAGTCGCCACGTCTCGAATCATCAAGGTTCCATATTTGCCGAACTGAGCAGAAGTAGAGTGAGCTGTCATTGAGAAATTCCTGAAGTGACCATCATCGTCTTTGCCCTCATTGCCGTTCAGGGTGAAATAAAGATGTGCATTTTTGCCGTACAAGTCCTTGAAACGAAATTTTTTCGAATCGATGCTGGAAACCTGGAGAGTAGTTGCTTTCGTCCTTCCACCCCAGCCCATGGCGCCAATCACGTTTGTGTTGTCCATCAGACGGTATGTTCCGGCAACAACATCATTCCACAGCACGCCTGTGAAAGTCGTAGCGTTGAGGTCATATTCAGAACCTTTTCCGAATGCGACACCGACTATCGTGTAGTCGCCATAGAGACTGGTAAGGGTTGTCTCGTAAATCGAATCGCCAGTTGGCCCGGTAGCGACAGATGTGCTGAGCTGCGTGCCATTTGTCTTTACATATTCAGCATAACCTGACTCTCCAAGCGATTTGAGCCTTGACTCATAATCGGAAGTTTTCTCTGAAAGAAAGTAGACGGAAGAAGTCACATCATTTACTGCGAATCTAACCGCCACGTCGCAATCTGGGTCGTAGCTATCGCCAAGCTCGCAGGAATTGACGAAGACAAAAGGATTGGAATCATTACCTGGCTCTGACCCTTCTTTTTCGCCGCAAGAGCTAATCGCCGCAACTGAGAGGACGGCCAGTAATCCATAAATATATTTTTTCATATTTTTCATGTAATAAAATTCATTAATGGCTACCAAACATATTCTGATGAAGTTTGCGTTGGCTTCTGAGGCGTCTTATTATTAACGAGAGCCTTATTGTAGTTTCCTTCGGTCTGGACGATGCAGAGATCCATCCAGTCAGGATATAAGCTACCCTCGCTTGCTGTATAAGCATCGCCATTCCAGAGGTAATCTGCAACGTGGTTGGTATTGGCATAGTTGCGGATTACGGTCTTGTTGAGCCTCTTTATGTCGAAGGTAGCGAAGCCTTCGCCCCAGAGCTCGACCCTGCGCTGCCACCAAACCTCATTCTGGAATGTAGTCGCATAATCGCTCTCGTAGCTCTCGGCATGCTGCCCGTACTCGTACTGAGGGTCACGAGTCTTAGCAAAAGTAGTGAGCAATTGCTTTCCTCTAGCCTCGTCCTGCATGCCAGCTGCTTCTGCCTCGATGAGGTACATTTCCTCGACGCGCATCAGCGGAACTGCTACCGTCCAAGCCGCCATCTGATTGGCGTGCTCTCCGTTCTTAGGGCGGAATTTAACTTCCAGTCCGCCTACGACCTTAGAGTTAGAGCCGTTTCCTGTGGCAAGAATTCCTTCAGGAACATCAGAGTAAGCAGACAATGCTGCTATCTTCTCTGCATCAGAGGAAAGATTGTCAATCGAGAAGTCTACGAATGACTTCTTGCGGAAATCAGTTGATGGGATTGTCTCATACAGATGACGATCTATCCTGTTAGGGCAACCATAGTTCGCTGCATAGCCGCAACCTGATTCGCTGACCTCGATGATCATCTGGGAGCCCCATGAGGAGTCTCCATCGTTATTGAGAATGTTGGAATCGGTGCTCTTGAAGGTCAATGCGAACATCCATGAATCGTTAGGAGTGTTGAATCCCGTGCTTCTGTCCGTGTATTGAGCTTCATTGAGCAAGGTGTAGCCAGACTGAGCCTGCTTCGCATATTTCTCGGCATTCGGCCAATCTTCCATCGTCAGATAAGCGCGAGCCTTGAGTCCGTAGACAACGGAGATGTCTGGGGTATACTTGTCAGGTCTCTGATAGTTGGCTAAGTATGTTTCTGCCTTGTCGAGGTCTGAAAGTATGAAATTCCACATATCCTCGTTCGTCGCGCGTGGATTGTTCGTCAGGTCTGTGAGGGTGGTGGACTCAGTAACGATTGGGACGGTCAATGCTGACTTATTCCTAGCATAAGTGGAAGTGCCGAACATTCTGGCGAGGTCCATATAGAACATGGCCCTCATGGCATAGGCGATTCCAGCTCCGGAAATTTTGTCCTCGTCTGGATTTTCTCCAGCAAGTGAGATTACATTGTTGCAGCTCTTTATCCAGCCGTAATAGTACGTCCACGGAATCTGGCAGTCACGGTAACGAGGGCCTAGGCCGGTACCGCATGAATACCATGTGGTGTACCATGCGCTAGTTGCATCTTCAATCGCGATGTCGTTACCCATCACATCCCTCTGAAGGAAGAAAGAAGGATAACCGAAATCCCAAGGGTATGTATCGCTACTGCTGTATGTAAACTCTCCGCAGAGCGTGCTGGTGATGGAGCTCACGAAATTGTCGAACGAGCCTGGCGCATCCGCAGCTTGATCCAGAGTGACATAACTGGTCTGAGGCTCGATTTCCTTAATGCAGCTACTTGCCAAGAATGCGGAAGCAACAGCGACAAAGAGTATTTTTATGATATTTTTCATGTTCATTATCTCCTAAAATTTAGAATGTGATCTGTATGCCACCCATGATGGTGCGTACAGGAGAATATACTGAGGTGTAAGTGTTCGCAGAGTAAGAGTAGCGTGGATCAAGACCCTTTCTAGCTGACCAGAAGTACAAGTTCTCACCTGCGACGTAGACTCTGAGATTGCTCATCTTCACTTTCTTGACGAGCATCTTAGGGAACGTGTATCCGACTGTGAAGGACTGGAAGTTGAGGTAGCTAGCATTGGTGAGCCAACGGTCTGAACGGGCCCTCGTGTACTGGTCGCCGTAGAATGAACGAGGAATGCTGCTCTCGTTGTTATTAGGCGTCCAAGACTTCAGAATGTCCTTGTGGATGGCTGAACCAGCGCTGCTATTGGTCTCAAGGTTGCTCATGAGCGCAGCGTAATTGGTGTCGTAGATTTGGCCTCCGAGCTGATAATCGAATGTGGCGGAGAAATCTAATCCTCTGAATGAAACAGAAGTTCCGAATCCACCGAAGACATCCGGCATAGAGGTACCCTGCTCGTAATATGTAGCTTTGGAGAAGTCAGTCGTCGTGTAGTCATGGTTCTTGCCTGGGCGGTTCGACGCCATGTTGCCACTCTCGTCCAGCAGGCTTGGATTGCTGTCGCACCAATAAAGGGCCTCGCCTTTCTCATTCACGCCAGCATATTCAGCTATGAGGTAGTTGTACATAGGGCCACCTTCCGTGAACCACATTCCATTTTCCGAGAATCCTCCGTAGTCTGCAATCTTGGCAGCAGGAAGCTTGAGAATCTTGCTGGCATTATGAGAAATGTTGAAGTTCGCGCTCCATGTAAGGTTCCTTGAGCGGATTATGTCTCCCTGAAGGTTGAGCTCGATTCCAGAGTTGCGTATGTCGCCCACGTTGCCGTAATAGCCACGAGAACCGGCAGATTCTGGAACTGACAGCCAGAAGAGAAGGTCGGTTGTTTTCTTGTTGTAGACGTCCAATCCTCCTGTCAGCCTGCTCTTGAAGAGACTGAACTCGACACCTGCGTTGAAGTTAGTGGTGGTTTCCCAAGTAATGTCTGGGTTTCCGATCATCCTGAAGGAAGCTGACATCTTGGTGTCAGATGAAGGAGAGAGGGAGTATGTGTCTACATAGGCATAGCTATTAATATTGTCGTTTCCTTGCTGACCTATGGATGCTTTAAGTTTCAGCTCATCCACCCAGCTGACATTGAAGAAGTTTTCTTTGCTCATTATCCAAGCTGCGCCGACAGACCAGAAGTCACCCCAGCGATTATCCTTGTTGAATCGAGATGATGCGTCTCGACGATATGATGCCGAGAGGAAGTACTTCTCATCGAAATTGTACTGTGCGCTACCGAAGAAGCCTTCCACGTTGTATTCGGAAGTATTGGAATTAGAGTCGGTAGGCTTGGCGGCTGCGTTGATTTCCTGGATGTCAGGAGAGAAAAGACCCTGTGCATCCGCAGAGAGCGTTGAGCTCTTCGTATCGTACCACTCGTGACCTAACATGACATTCACGTTATGTTTTCCGAAGGTGTCGAAATAAGTGAGCGTCTGAGTGTGGTTCTGCATCACAGTGTTGTACTGCTCTTTCGTGATCGTGCCGTTGACAGATACTTTAGGACCCTCGAACATGTTCTCAAAATCGGAGTAAGAGCTTCCGGTGTAGCCAACAGTGCTGGTTGCATTGAATTTCAGGAACTTAGTGAGGTTGATATCAACGCCGAAATTCCCGTCGATTTTGTTGAGTTTCTGCCAAATATGATTGTAGCGGTTGTTTCCTAGAGGGTTACCGGTCTGCAAGAAGGCTCTGGACGCTCCTGGATAGTTCGAAGCCGCAACGCCATAGTCGTATTGATCGTGGCCGAAGCTATTCTTGCGAATAGTAGGATTTCCGTTTGCGTCGAGCACCCTTACGTAAATAGGATAAATTGGCGCAATGTGCGACGTGTAGTACATCAGGTTGGTTGAATTCAAGCTGGTGCTCATGTTAGGGTTGGAAAGAGCCTTTGAATTCGTGTAGGTGACGTTGGCATTGAACCTCAGCCAATCCTTCGCCTGATAGTCGGCCCTCAGCCTAGCATTAAGCCTATTGTAGCTGGAATATTCGATGATACCGTCGTCATCCAGATAGTTGAGGCTAGCGTAGATGGAACCTCTGTCGAGGGCGCCAGAAACGCCGAGTGTATATTCCTGCCTAAGAGAGTTGCTATAAGCCTCCTTCGTCCAGTCATCGTTCGTCATGTAATATGTCTCTCCGTTGGCTGTGTATGAACGTCCCTTAGTGGCATTTGGATTCAGCTTGCCGTCGATTCCGATGAGCTGCTGACCGTCAGGTACCGTGAAAATGTTGTATCCGAGGGCATTCAGCATTGCGCTGTTCGCGCGGATGTTTGCGTCAGACTGTGACATGCCCTGGGTGTAATAATAGTAATTATTGTACTGGCTGTAGATCTGCTCATAGTATGCGGCAGGATCTTTTATAGTGTTGTAATCTTGGATTGAGCGGCTGTTGACGCCCCACCTGCTGTTGAAGGTAACTTGAGCTTCTTTGCTCTTTCCGCTCTTGGTGGTGACGATTATGACTCCAGAGGCTCCGCGGGCTCCGTAAAGGGCTGCTGAAGCGGCATCCTTTAGAACGGTCACGCTTTCGATGTCTTCCTGAGGAATATTGCTGAGTGATGCGCTGTAAGGAGCTCCATCGACTATCACCAGAGGAGCTGTGCCCGCATACAGGGAAGACACGCCACGAATATTGATGCTACCGGCTCCTGCGCCAGGGGCACCTGAAGCTCCACGGATCTGAAGACCAGGGGTGCTTCCCACGAGTGCATTCGTGACGTTGGTCGTGACATGCTTCGACAATTCCTTTGAGTCAACGACTGCCGCTGAACCTGTGAAAGAAGATCTCTTCTGAGTACCGAATGCGACCACCATGACTTCATCGAGGAATTGCTTGTCTGTCTGCATGATCACCCTCATCTCGCCAGAAGCGATCGGCACGTCGACGTCTTTCATGCCCACGCATGAGACGTGCAACGTCTTCGCCAGTGACTGGATGTTCTTAAGGGAGAATCTACCCTCGGAATCAGTCATCGTTCCGTTCGTGTTATCGCCGTTAACCACTACGTACGCCCCGACTACAGGAGAGCCATCGTCCTCAGAGATGACGACTCCGCGCGCTGAATTCTGGGCGATCGCCATGCCTGCGCAAGATAGTAGGCACAGCAAAGAAAATAGAATTTTTTTACCCATAAGCTTAAAACTAAACTTAAAAAAACAATTAATCTCAATGATTGAGGAATTGAGGGCCGAAGCCGTCAATTATTTGGCACTTAAGAAGTGCTTTTCAAACAAAGAAAATAATTTATTCAGAAATATACAAGCCGTTTAAAGCCGAAGAATAAGAAAGTTGTAACGTTTTACTAATAATTTTTTCCTATTGAATACTAAAAATTAATAAAAATTCATTATTCATTTCATTTAAATTACAAGAAAACAAAATATTCATTATTCATATTTGAAATTTCTCAAAATTTTATCGCCCTCGACATTTTCTCGATGCATTTCTTCTTCTGCGTAATGTCTGGATGCACATATAGGTTCAACGTGGTGCCAATGTCAGCATGTCCAAGAATTGAACTGAGAGTCTTGTAATCGCAACCCGACTCTATGCACCTTGTAGCGAAACTGTGGCGAAGGCCATGGAATTTCATTTTCTGTATGCCAAGCGTTTTCAGCAGGCGAAGATAATATATCCCATATGTCCTTGGTTCGAGAGGCTTCTGCCCATTCGTCAGGAAATAATTGTCGTCGTTCACGATATTCTTCATAGGCTTGAGCATTCTCAGCAATCTGTGGCTGATTGGAATATCTCTTAGCGAAGAGGCCGTTTTCGGCGTGCCGACCAACAGCTCAGTTTTTCTCTGCCCATCCTCTATTATATATATTCTTTCAATGGTTCTCCTGACATGGAATATTCCATATTCAAGATCGATGTCCTTCCATTTGAGAGCGCATATTTCACCTATCCTCATTCCCGTCAAGAGACAAATATATATTCCTAAGCTCTTGAATGTAAAGTTGTTCTCAATATAATTCAGGATTTTCTTCTGATCCTGCAGGCTCATTACTGCAGGGGTGTTTTTAGCTGGCGGCATTGGGAATTTGAGGCACCATTCAGAAGGCTCCAGCACTCCGACCCTGATGCCATATCTCTTAATCATCTTGATCACCGCCACAATGTCTCTCACGCTCTTTCTGCTAAGGCCGGAAGAAATCTTTTTGAATATAAAATCTTGCACTTCCGCTTCA